>Ga0209083_1001074_pt1 | contig 33743 bp, 38 predicted proteins | sample AM7aDNAmetaG_FD_184132 | JGI IMG/M metagenome (GOLD analysis project Ga0209083, IMG submission 184132) | Freshwater microbial communities from Finland to study Microbial Dark Matter (Phase II) - AM7a DNA metaG (SPAdes) (version 3) | ecosystem: Environmental > Aquatic > Freshwater > Lake ... | reverse complement strand
TTTCTTTCACAGCTGCGGCATCCAGCGGGGCGAGCCGGTCTTGGTGATGTTGCCGCGGATTCCCGAATGGTGGATTACCATGTTGGGATTGATCCGGCTCGGGGCCGTGCCCGTGCCCAGCCCCACGATGCTGACAACGAAAGATCTGCGGTATCGAACCGAAGCTGCCGGGGTGCGCGCCCTCATTACCGATGACACTGGCGCGGCAAAAGTGGATGGGGTGGCTTACCGGACGCGGATTCTGGTTGGAAACGAGCGGCCAGGGTGGACTAATTTTAGGGCGGGACTGCGGGATGCGGCTCCTGAGTTTCCCTTCGAGCCGACACGCGCCGACGATCCCGGGATCATTTATTTTACGAGTGCCACAACCGGTCAGCCCAAAATGGTGTTGCACACCCAGGCCAGTTACGGTCTCGGGCATCGGGTGACCAGCGAGTTATGGCTCGATCTCAAGCCGAGCGATCTCCACTGGTGCATTACGGACACCGGCTGGGGGAAGGCGGCGTGGTCGGCTTTTTTTGGTCCCTGGCTGGCGGGTGCCTGCGTGTTTGCAGTGGATGGGCACGGAAAATTTGAAGCGGCGAGTGCACTCCGCACCTTGGCGCAGTATCCGATCACCACCTGGTGTGCCCCGCCAACTGCCTTGCGGCTCATCGTTCGCGCGGATCTCACCGCGTATCGGTTCTCCCGCTTGCGGCATTGCACGAGTGCGGGTGAGCCGCTCAATCCGGAAGTGTTTAATCTCTGGAAAAATGCCACAGGACTCACCATTTATGAAGGGTATGGCCAAACGGAGACGGTCACACTGATCGCCAACATCCGGTCCCGCCAGCGGGTGGTCAAGCCGGGTTCGATCGGTCAGCCGACGCCCGGGTTTGAGGTTGCGCTGCTTGACCCCGATCTCAATCCAGTGCCGGTGGGCGTCGATGGCGAGATTGCGGTGCGCTGTAAACCGCAGCGCCCACTCGGATTGTTTCGTGAGTACTGGCGTAACCCGGATGAGACCGACCGGCGTTTTCGTGGCGACTGGTATCTGACCGGTGATCTCGCCCGCTGTGATGCGGATGGCGACTATTGGTTTGCCGGTCGCAGCGACGACATGATCAAGAGTGCGGCCTATCGGATCGGTCCCTTTGAAGTCGAAAGTGCGTTGCTCGAACACCCGGCGGTTATGGAATCGGGGGTGGTCGGCAAGCCCAATGCGATTCGCGGGCAGATCGTGAAGGCCTACGTCGTGCTGTGCCGTGGGTTTGCGGCGAGTGATGCCCTGAAAGCTGAGTTGCAGAACCACTGCAAGCAGGTCACGGCTCCGTACAAATACCCGCGTGAAATTGAGTTTGTTACCGAGCTGCCCAAAACCATCAGCGGGAAGATCCGGCGCGTTGAGTTGCGCGGGCAGCAATAGCAGGTTCTTAAAGTTCTGCGATAAACGACAGAGACCCTTCGACAAGCTCAGGGTGACACTCCGGGGGGGTGGCAGTGTCCGAATGCGTCTGCCAGTCTGCCAGGGCCGACGTAATGCGTCAGTGACGAAGGGGCGTCCTGTAGCTGCCGCCGTGAGGCGGTGGCACCACGCTGGGAGCTGCTGCGCGGACCACGCGCTCACGCGCGCGGCTACGTTCGATATCCAGCCGTCACTGACGCATTACGGGCCGACGGCTTTCGCGCTTGACCGGTTCGCCGCTTGCCGGATACTGACCCCCACATGATTTGGTTCAAGCGATGGGCGTTATGGTTGGCGGTAGCGGTGCTGACGGGGGTCCTGTTCAGCCCTGTTTATCATGCCGCTTTCGTCTACGACGATGCCGATTTCGTTTTGCACAATCCGTTGTTAACCGCGACCAAGCTCAACGTGGCCGCGGTGTTTCGGACGGCCTATCCGCCACAACATCCAGAGCAAAAACTTTACCGGCCCCTCGTAACATTGTCGTATGCGCTCGACAAGGCCGTGTGGCGCAAACCGGGCGGGTTTCATGTGACCAACGTGGTCTGGCATCTGGCCGTGGTGGCGATGTTGGTGCTCTTGCTCCGGCAACTCGGGACACCGCCGATCGGCTCGCTGCTGGTGGCGGCAGCCTGGCTGGCCTGGCATCCGTTGACGACCGAAGCGGTGGCCTGGGTGGCCGGACGAGCGGAATTGCTGGCGGCATTTTTTGTGTTGGCTTCGCTGGTCGCGTTTCGGCGGAACTGGTCCGTGGTCGCAGGGCTGGCGTTTGCGACAGCCTTATTGTGCAAGGAAAACGCGATCATGACACCGGCGTTGGCAGTCTTGCTGGCATGGCGATGGCCGAAGGAAAGTGGAACGGGCGTCCCGCCCGTTGAATTCCTGAGCAATTCCGAACAAACGGGCGGGACGCCCGTTCCACTAAATGCTTTGTACCGTTTCTTTAAACGCACACTGCAGCACCAGTGGCCCGTGTGGGCCGGCTACGCCGTCGTCGGGTTCGCGTATCTCCTCTGGCGACACCATCTTTTTGCCGGCGTGCAGTTGGAGCAGGTGGCGTATACCGGCTTTGCCGATGCGGTGACACAACGGCTCGTCGCCGGCAAGGTGTTGGCCCGTTATCTCGGGTTGGCGTTGGTGCCCTATCCACAATCGGTTTTTCATGAAGTCGAAGTCGAATCGGTGCGGAGCTTGGTGGCGGTCGCGCTGCTGGTGGGAGTGACCCTCGGGTTGGGGTGGCGCCGCGACCGGTATCCGAATTTGTTTTTGGGCTGGATCTGGTTTTTTGTCGCGCTGCTGCCGGTCTCCAATTTGTTATTACCGATCGGCAGTGTGATGGCGGAACGGTTTACCTATTTACCGTTGATTGGCGTGAGTCTCGCGCTGAGCGGCTGGCGCGGTCGCGGCTGGATTGCAGCGTTGCTGCTGACGCTGCTGTTGGCGCTGCATGCGGGTCAGACATTTGTCCGGTGCCGGGATTGGCAGTCGGACCGCCAATTGTGGCGCAGTGCGGCCCAGGTTGCGCCGACAGCATTCCTGCCGCAGGCCCAATTGGGGTTTGCGCTGCTGGCGGAGAATGATCGACTGGCAGCAATCGCGGCGTTTGACCGGGCGTTAGCGTTGCTGGCAGCCCAGCCGGAAAAATTACGGCAACAATTTTTGCCCCGGATCCGCAATGCGCAGATGGATGCAGAATTGGAATTGGTGCATCAACTGGCGCGGCAACACAAGTTGGACGCGGCACAGTCCGGTTACCGTGAGTTATTAGTTCGGCATCCCGGCGATGCGCGGGCGCGGCGGGCGTTGGCAGATTGTCAATTGGAACAGAATGATTTTGCGGGCGCAGCCGGTGGGCTGGGGGACTTGGTCCGAGAATTTCCACAGGATGCGTTGTTGCGGGCGAAATATGGGAAAGCGTTGAGCGGGATCGGCCAGATTGAGGAAGCGTGCCACCAATTGGAGCGCGCGGTAGAACTTGACCCCGGAACAATCATTTACCGCCGCCACTTGCTGGCGTTGCTCGAACTGAAGGCGAAGGCAGCCACAAATGCCCACGAATGATCACGAATGATGGCGACACACCCGTCCAAGGCTACCTGCACAGCTTGGAGAAACACGGCGAACCAGTGCCCGGTCCCGTCACGGAAGAGATCATCGAAGTTCCGGTATGAGCCGGCTGCCCGTCTGTCATGCGGAAAACGGGCTTGAGCGGATTGCCGCGAGCGGCTATGTTGGTGGCGATGAAGACAGCAGAGACATTGACGGCACAAGCGTTGCGGATGCCGGTGGAACGACGGGCGCGGCTCGCTCACGTGTTGATTCAGAGTTTGGACACGAAGAGTGATATTGATGCGGAGCAAGAATGGGACGCTGAGATTGTCCGGCGCGTGGCCGAGATTCGCGAGGGACGGGTTCAGGGGGTTCCATAAAGGATTGCGGTCAACAGAACAGAAACCTGGTCCGTGGCCGTGATGTGCAAGAGGGAACTGATCGCCAAGGCCGGAAAAAAGAATAGAATCATGCCCACAATCTCCGCAGGGGGCCATTTAATCAAACCCCAGCCGAGCCACCCGAAGAGAACCCCCGCCGCCAAGAAACACCATTTCATGTATCGCATATTCCCTTTCTGCCCCGAGATTCGAGACCGGCTACGAATTTAACTGCACTGATAAGAAACTGCTTTTAGGTCAGATGGGGTCGGTCCATGGTATTGAACGTTTCCTATTGCGAGGCTTGCTGTTCCCGACGATGCCAGTAGAGCAAGTGCGTCAGATGGCTTCGCGTGCCCATGTGCAAACGATCCGCAAGCCATGCCAGCGTCACCGTCGTTTCCTCTCGCAACCGCGCAGCCAAAGCCACTTTCTCAGGATCACCCTTTCGTCTCTTCGCCAGATCAGCCGGCTTCCAACCCCGCCGCTTCAGTTCCGCTGTCAGCATTCTTTCCGCCTTGGCCACCGCTGATTCCCGCAACTCCTCCCCATAATGATGCGCCCCGGTCTTCGCCCCGACCCGTTCCAGCAGTTCCTTCTGAAACTCCTCGTCCCCGAAACACCACCCCCGCCGAATCCGCGCAAACTCCGGCTCCGTCTCCTCTCCGCGTCGCCGCTCCATCCACCGCTCAAACTCCCGCCGTCCCGCCGCGCCGTCCTTGGCAATCCCGCTCTCGCCCAACACCCGGTCCACCCGCAACCACGCCGGCCGCTGCTTAGGCGTTTGCAGGTACGCCGGGAAACTGCTCCACCGATAACTCCGCAACGCCGCCTCCGCCGCGACCAACTTCGCCCGCACCGGATTCAGATGTACATACTCGCATACGGTTCGCAGATAATCACCTTCCCCGTCCACCACCAACGCCTTGTACCGCCCGCTGAACAAATGTCCGAATACCCGGTGCCGCCGGTTGAACCGACTCGTGTACGTTCCCAGAAACCATTTCATCCCCGCCACCAGATTCGGCTGCGGCGTCTCCACCACCAGGTGAAAATGATTGCCCATCAAACAATACGCATGCACCTGCCACCCCGTCTTCAAGCAGGCCTCTGCCAACGTCGCCAAGAACCGCAGACGGTCCTGCTCATCGCGGCTGATCGCCTCCTGCCGATCCCCGCGATTGATGACGTGGTAGATTGCGCCTGCAAACTCAACTCGTACCTTTCGTGCCATGCTCGCGAGAATACCCGTTGGGCAGGGAGTTGTCAATACTATGGACTGACCCCTTTACAGAAACCATTTCATCCCTGCCACCAGATTCGGCTGCGGCGTCTCCACCACCAGGTGAAAATGATTGCCCATCAAACAATACGCATGCACCTGCCACCCCGTCTTCAAGCATGCCTCTGCCAACGTCGCCAAGAACCGCAGACGGTCCTGCTCATCGCGGCTGATCGCCTCCTGCCGATCCCCGCGATTGATGATGTGGTAGATTGCGCCTGCAAACTCAACTCGTACCTTTCGTGCCATGCCCGCGAGAATACCCGTTGGGCAGAGAGTTGTCAATACTATGGACTGGACCCCTTAGACCCCTTTACAAGATTATTACGAGCGATGCGTGGATGGACTCGGCTTGGATTTTCGCGGCGAGCCGACCGCAAGGTCTGCATTCTGCATCGGGATTCCGACACTCAACCCTCAACTCTCGGCCCTCAACCTTCCCGATTAACTGATAGCAAGAAATTGCTTTTGGGGGCCGAATCACGCTTGCGCCGGGGGGTAGCGCCATCACCATTCCGCTCACCTCGATGGCTGTGAGCCTGCTCCGAAATTTGAAATAGATTTGATAGTGTTCATGTTGCCATCGCTAGCGTTGCGGCGAAATGCTTACCCCACTGGAAGTCGATGCATGAATGCCCAGACCTTCGGGCAAATCCTCAATTTTGAAGAAAACGCCTTCGTTGATCTTCTTCTGGTTCGTCTCCAGAAAAGTCAGCCACTGCTCCCGCATTTTCCGCGCGGACCCGGCATCCTTGGGTGTCTCCAGGCTTCCTCCAACCTGATCGCCGACAACCATGCCGAAGAGATGGCGCATGACTTCATGGGGAAAATAGTCGTTATTGTCTTTCGCAGGCGCGATTCGCGCGGCCCAGCCTGTCGCGACCGCGTATCGCGCTTCGTATTTCAGCGCGATGTCGTGAGCCGCGCGGAGCAGCCAGTCGTTGCGTGCAGACTTCAGGACGTTGAGCGCGATCTCGCGATGGCGCGGATCGTTCATCCGACGCGCCGTTTCGAATGCGTAGGTCTGCACGCCCTCGTTCGAATCGGTCATCCGTTCCGTAACCAGATCGGAAATTCGCGGCGAAAGCGTCTTTGGCAGACAATCGATGGCTTTCATCCTCAAGTACGGCAGCGAATGCCGAAGAGCGCGGGCAAACCCCGCCTCTTCCGCCGCCGAAAGAATTTTGTCGCCGCCTCCGTGTCGCACAATGAACAGCAACAGATCGCCCGGTGACATGGTTTCGGACGTTTCCACATCAAGGTTTGAATTGATGGTCAGCGCCGCGCCGAGCAGCGAATCGGCTGCTCGGATGGGGGCCGGGTAGTGGATTTCAAAAAGATAATCTGCATTTGTGCCGGCAACCGCGGCTTCCAGTGCCTTTCGAAGCGGCGGAATTTCTTTCGGGGTTCCCACCATCGAAAGCAATTTTGCGGCGGTCAGAAAATCTCCACGATCTGTGCCGTTGAGAATGCGCGCGCAGTATTTTCGGACATCTGAAGACAGTGCTTCGTTCCATGCGTTTGTGATGATGAACTGCCTGCGCTCGGCTCCCCATGGCCCGACGAATGCGCTTTCGGGATGCGGCAAGCGCGGTTCAATCAGCCCTGCGGCTTTTGCGGCAAACGCCGCGTTAGTGTGCTCGAGAAGCCCGACAAGTACGCGACTCGCATCGAGCGTGCGGATGCTCGCAACACCCTCAAGCGCCGACTCGTTTCCAGCCTGCGCACGCTCCTGAAGCGGACGCAGAAACGTGGGCCAGCGGATGCAGTGATAATCCAGTCGTGACTCCCCCTTCTTGCCCCATGTCGGTCCGCCATACGGCTTCGCATTTTCGGCTTCTTCCAGAATTTTGCGGGCTTCATTCTCAGTGGGCGCGCGCAGCGTGATGGTCATCTTCGCGTTGCGTGTATCATTCGTCTGCGGCGATCCGTAGCCCAGGTCATGGAACGCATGGATGGTGTACGTGCCCGGCGCGTCGAATCGGCAGTATTCCTGAACAGGAACTCTCTCAAACCATTCGCCACCGGGCTTGATGTCTCCTAGGGGCATTAGTCCGCCACCAAAATTCCGCATGAGTGGCGTCGGATCCTCGACCTTTTTTCCGTCTTTCGAAAATGCCGCGATGATGAATCTGTCCGCCCGCGTGCTACCGCGATAATCGCCCCCGACGGAAATTTTTGCAGGGTTTGTCCCGGTGTTCTCGAGCCGATAGTGAAGCAGGATGGATTCGCCCAAGAAGAAATTCGTCCGATCGGCGACAAGTTCGACTTTCAAGCCCGGCGGCCAGATCCGATCTTTCTCTTCAGACGGCATGTGCCACCGATATTGATCATGCTCGTCCGCCCTCATTTCCAAAGACTGGAAAAGAGCCAGCGCCAGAATTCCAGCCATTGGAATCTTGGTGCTCATCAGTCTCCAGTCTTTGGAAGTGTTGCACATACGGGATGGCTCAATTCAGCGGGTGGGACGTGAAACTGATAGAAATTGCTTTTGGGGACCGAATCACGCTTGCGCCGGGGGGTTAAGGGGGGATGAAAAATTTCGACGAATTCCGTATCGCCCACCTGTTTTGGCTGCCTCCAATTCGCAAAATGCAATTTCTTCTCCTTTCATGAGCCTGATTTACTCTCGCGGACAGCAGAGCGCAAGCTGGAAGCTTACCCTACGTGCAAGCCCATACCAAACCGGGGTTGCCGGCGCAGTCAGCAGGAGTTCAGCGACAGGCCAATTCTATTCGGCGAATGATTCGTCGGGATCGAACTGATCGTCGTCGACCGGCGCGCAGGTGAGTTCGAGCCGGAAGGGTGGTTCGGGCGGAGCCAGTCCGCTGGGTCCGTCTTTCTCTTCCCAGAGACTCAGATGGCGCAGGATGTCCTCAATCACCTGCCGATCCTCGATCGACGAGATCAGCGGTTCGGAAAATACGCACGGCAGAGATGTTTCGACAAGCTCAACATGAGACCAAAACGGAGGCCGTGGTTGCATCCGTGCGCACCCAATGATAAGCACCGGCGTCCGGCGGTGATGGGGTGACGGTTAGAGATTCAAACTCACGGTCGCAGATCAGCCTGGCGAGGACGCCGACGTTCACGAATGCAAGACGAGACGCATGTAGACGTAGAGCAGGGGTGCCGTGAATAAAAAGCTGTCGAGCATGTCCAGCGCACCACCGTGGCCCGGGACAATGTTACTGGAATCTTTAACATTGGCATCGCGTTTAATCAGCGATTCAGCCAGATCGCCAATCACCGCGGCGGCCCCGAGCAAGAGGCCGACCACGAGCGCATGAGTGAGATTCATGCCGGATGCGCAGATCGCCTGACTGAGCGGATGCGGCCAGTACAAGCACATCACCGCACCGCCGACTGCAAAGAGGATGCCGCCGACTGTGCCTTCCCAAGTCTTTTTGGGGCTGATGCGGGGGATCATTTTATGCCGGCCCAGCGATGAGCCGATCAGGTAGGCGCCCATGTCAGTAAACTTTGTCACTACCACGAGCAGCATGACAAAATAGCGGCCGTTGGGGTCGGCAAAATTAATGCGTGTGATAAAGTTGCCGAGCCAGGCGACGTAGATCAGACCAAACAGTGTGACGGCCATGGTTTCAATGCCGGCGGGATTGAGCTTTTGCGGGAATTGCCGGAGGAAGACTCCGAGCGCGAAGACCAGGAGGATCAGGATATCGAAGTCGTATGAGAGTTCGAGTCGATTTTTTTGCCGGAAGAAAAACCAACTTCCGGAAATCATTGCCACCGTGCCGATGACACCCCAAACTTTAAAGGTGCGCAAGCCTTTGGCTTCGCAAATCCGATAAAACTCCCAGATGGCCCGCGCGATGACGAGGTTGATGAACAGGTATAACCAGATCGGGCGCTCCAGCCAGAAGATGACCGCCAGCATGATTGCCCACAACACGAGCGAACTGATGAGCCGCCACAGGAAGCCGGTCCGCGGATGGGCGAGCGCGAGGGGTTGCGCCGGATCGCTCATTTCGCCTTCGGAGGATTGACCAGGCCAAATCGGCGGCTGCGCTGACTGTAATCCTCCAGTGCCTGCACCAGTTCGGGCTTGCGGAAGTCGGGCCAGAGCACATCGGTCACATACATTTCGGCATAGGAAACCTGCCAGAGGAGGAAATTACTGATCCGCATTTCACCGCTGGTGCGGATGAGTAAATCCGGGTCCGGAATGTTCTGGGTATACAGGTTGCGCGCGATAACCGACTCGTCAATGTCGGCAATTTCCAAGCGACCGGCTTTCACTTCGCGGGCGATGCCGCGCATCGCGTCCACAATTTCCGCCCGGCCGCCGTAGCTCAAGGCCAGCACCAAGGTCAAGCCGGTGTTTTTGCTGAGGGTCTCAATACTTTTTGCCAATTGGGTTTGGGCGCTGGCCGGTAAGTCGTGGGTCCGGCCGATGACCGCGAGTTGGACGTTGTTGGCGTTCAACTCCGGGATTTCCTGCTTCAGGAAAAATTCCAGAAGATACATCAGGGCGGCGACTTCGGTACGCGGACGTTTCCAGTTTTCCGATGAAAACGCGTACAAGGTGAGGTACTCCACGCCAAGTTCGCTGCAGGCGCGGACCATGGCGCGGACACTCTCCATGCCGATCCGATGCCCCTCGGCGCGGGGCAACCCGCGCTGTTTGGCCCAGCGCCCGTTGCCATCCATAATGATGGCGATATGGCGCGGAATATTCTTGGATCGTGATGTCTTATCAGCGCTATTTCGTTGATCGTTCATGCTGGCGTCTGCAAGCGCCCCCGAGTTGGCGCACTCCCAATCACAGGAAAATGGTTTCAGCCCGGCGTGCGCCGACACTGACAATGCCCAGCTTGGTGCCGCTGAGTTGCGCGAGCTTGTTCAGGTACAAGCGGGCACGCTTCGGCAGGTCAGCGAAATCGCGGACGAGCTTGGTCGAAGTCTGCCAGCCGTCGAATTCTTGATACACCGGAACGCACCGTTGCAATACATCCACGTCGGCCGGGACGGTCTCAATGAGCTGTCGCCCTAATTTATAGGCGACGCAGACCTTGATTTTCGGCAATGTGTCGAGCACGTCCAGCTTGGTCACGGCCAATTCATCAATGCCGTTCAACATCACCGAATATCGGGTGGCGACGGCATCGAACCAGCCGCACCGGCGCGGGCGGCCGGTCGTGGCGCCAAATTCTTTGCCGGTTTCGCGCAACATGGCACCGCTGGCGTCGAGCAGTTCCGTGGGGAAAGGACCTTCGCCGACGCGGGTGGTGTAGGCTTTCATCACACCGACCACGCGGCTGATCCGGTGGGGCGGGATGCCGGACCCGGCGCAAGCGCCGCCGGCGGTGGTGTTGGAACTGGTGACAAATGGGTAGGTGCCGAAATCGATGTCGAGCAACGTGCCTTGCGCGCCTTCGAGTAAAATTTGGCGGCCGTCGCGTTCGTACCGGTTGAGCAATGTGACGGTGTCGGTGATATGTCGGCGCAAGCGTTTGCCGGCGGCAAGGTAATCGGCGTTGATTTTGGCGAAGCTCAACGGCTTCGCGCCGAACGCGCGGGCGATTTCGTTGGTCTCCCGGACTTTGCGGAGCAGTTTTTTGGAGAACCGGGCCGGCGCAAGCAAATCGACAATCCGCAGGCCGGTGCGACCGACTTTGTCGGAGTACGCCGGACCAATCCCACGTTTGGTGGTGCCGATTTTGCCTTTGCCTTTTTGCTCCTCACGGATGGCATCGAGCAGCCGGTGGTACGGGAGCACAAGGTTGGCGCGGTCGCTGACCAGCAGGTTGCCGTTGATGGTGATCCCGCGGGATTGGAGATGGTCAATTTCTTCCAGCAAAGCGAGCGGATCGACAACGACGCCGTTGCCAATGACGTTGAGCTTGCCGGGATAGAGAATGCCGGACGGGACGAGATGCAAGACATACTTCTCATTGCCGACCTCGACGGTGTGCCCAGCATTATTGCCTCCCTGATAGCGGACGACAATGTCCGCCTGCTCAGTCAGGACGTCAATTATTTTGCCTTTGCCCTCATCGCCCCATTGGGCGCCGACCAACACGGTTGTAGCCATAACTTCTGAATTATAACCGAAGGCTAAAGCTGCTGGCAAGCGGCAAGAATTTATAATCAGAACTCGGCGGGGTGAAATAGTCCGGACCGTGCGCTGCTCAGGGCCTGAGCGTTACGGAGATCACTACAAAATGCTGTCATTCTAAACCTCCTGTCGAAGTGCTGAGCCGCAAAGGCAAAAAAATCTCTGTCGATTATTCTCACCGCAAAACCTTCACCGTTGTGCGCCGGTCTCCAGACCGCGCACTCCGACTGACCTCGCAGTGAGGTCTCCGGTGTGGGGCGCGCCGGTCGGCGGTCAGGAGACCGTGGCGGACCGAACGACGCGGTCTGGAGACCGACGCCGAACAGCCGACCAGTGTTGATTAACACTCCGTCGCTGCGGGCTAGCGCAGCGCTTTTTGAAGCGCCCCGACCTTGTCCACGTGTTCCCAGGTCAAATCTTTATCGTTCTTGCCAAAATGACCGTAGTTGGTCGTCTTGCTGTAGATTGGCCGACGGAGGTTGAGCTGGTCAATGATATCGGCCGGTTGGAAGCTGAAAACACGGTTCACAGCCCGAATAATTTTATCGGAGGAAACGGTGCCGGTGCCAAAGGTGTCGACGTGGACGCTGACTGGATCCGGATGGCCAATGGCATAGGCGAACTGGACTTCACATTTTGTCGCCAGCTTGGCAGCCACGATATTCTTGGCAATCCACCGACCCATGTACGCCGCGCTGCGGTCCACCTTCGTCGGGTCCTTGCCGCTAAAGGCGCCGCCACCGTGCCGGCCCATGCCGCCGTAGCTGTCCACGATAATTTTGCGGCCCGTCAGCCCGGTATCGCCTTGCGGTCCCCCGACGACGAACCGGCCGGTGGGATTGATCAGAAATTCGGTCTGGGGGGTCAGGAGCCGCGCCGGGATGACTTTCTTAATCACGTTTGCGATGCAGAACTTTTCAATCTCCCGGTGGGAGACATCTGCCGCATGTTGGGTGGAGATGACGACATTGGAGATGGCGATGGGTTTGCCGTTTTCATAGACCACGGAGACCTGGGATTTGGCGTCGGGGCGCAGCCACGGAACGTTGCCGGTTTTGCGGATGCGAGTGAGTTCCCGTCCCAGCCGGTGCGCATACATGATTGGAGCCGGCATGAGTTCCGGTGTTTCATTGCAGGCATAGCCGAACATCAACCCCTGATCGCCGGCTCCTTGCTTGGCGGTTTTCTTGCCCTGCGCTTTGCGGGCGTCCACACCCTGCGCGATATCGGGCGATTGCTGGGTGACAATGACATTGACGAAAACCTTGTCCGCATGAAACACATCGTCATCATTGACATAGCCGATGCCACGAATGGCTTCGCGGGCGATTTTGACGAAGTCCAGCTTGGCCTTTGTGGTGATTTCGCCACCGACAATCACCACGTTGGATTTGGCGTAGCATTCACAGGCCACGCGGCTGAATTTGTCCTGGGCGAGGCAGGCGTCCAAGACAGCGTCGGAGATGGTATCGCAGACCTTGTCGGGATGACCTTCGGCCACGGACTCGGATGAAAAGATATAACGGTCGTTTTTCATTTGTCGGGGTTCCTTATATCGCTGGCAAGCAGCGGCGAACTATACTGGCAGATGGGGGGGGGCGCAAGTGGTTTTCAACCGCCAAGATCGGGGTCGATCCGGTTGAGCAGGGCGTTGAGCATGGCGAGGACTTCCCGGCTGTTGGTGGCGTTTAATGCCGCGCCTGCCAACTGCTTGGCTTCGGACAGATTGAGGCGGCGAATGACTTCCTTGACCCGTGGCAGGCTGGCAGCGGCCACGCTCAGTTCATCCAATCCCATCCCAACCAGGAGCGGCGCATACAGCGGTTCGCCGGCCATTTCCCCACAGATGCCGCACCAGATTCCGTTGTTGTGCGCAGCTTCGACGCAGTTGCGAATCAAGCGGAGCACGGCCGGGTGAGTGGGATCGTACAGATTCGCAACGCGCTCGTTGACGCGGTCCACCGCGAGCGTGTACTGGACCAGATCGTTGGAGCCGATGCTGAAAAAATCCACTTCCTGCGCAATCATTTCAGCGGTCATCGCCGCCGACGGAATTTCCATCATCGCGCCGACATCCACGTTTTCATCGAAGGGAATGCCTTGCTTGCGCAATTGGTCCATGACTTCCCGGAGGATCGCATTGGCCTGCTGAACTTCGCCGAGGCCGCTGATCATCGGGTACATGATCTTGACATTCCCTTCCGCGCTGGCCCGGAGGATTGCCCGGAGCTGGGTGGTGAAAACCTCGGGATTGGCGAGACAAAACCGGATGGCGCGGAAGCCGAGGAAGGGATTCATTTCGGCCGGCGTCGCCTCGTCACTATGAAATTTGTCGCCGCCAATGTCGAGCGTGCGGATGATGACCGAGTGCGGTTTGACCGCCCGCGCGACTTCGACATATTTTTGGAATTGAGTTTCCTCATCCGGGAAATCGTGCTGCTTCAGGTACAAAAATTCAGTCCGGAACAAGCCAATGCCTTCGGCGCCAGCGGTGATCAAGCCGGGGACGTCTTCCGGTAACTCAATGTTGCCCGCCAGGGCGAGCGCGTGCCCATCCACCGTAACGGCCGGTAGGTCGCGCAACTGCGCGAGCCGGTCATCGACCGTCTGGCGTTTGACGGCCAACTGGCCATAAACGAACAGTGTTTGCTCGGTCGGCTCGACCGCCAGCGTACCGCTATAGCCGTCGAGGATGGCCGGTTGGCCGTCGTGCAGGTGCTGGCTCGCGTCGCGCAGGCCGACCACGGCCGGAATATTCATCGCGCGGGCGACGATGGCGGTGTGGGAGGTGTGACTGCCGACGTCGGTGACAAAGCCGACCACATTTTTCCGGTCCAGCGAGGAGGTGTCTGAGGGCGACAGATCGTGCGCCACAACAATGGTGCCGGGCGGGAGGTCGGCCAAGCCCCGCACCTGCCGGCCGAGGAGGCTGCGGAGAATCCGGTCGGCCACATCGCGCACGTCAGCGGCGCGCTCGCGCAGGTATTCATCGGGCATGTCAGCGAGGATCGCGACATATTTCTGGGCGACGCTGTTGAAAATGTATTCGACGTTTTTCTTTTCCGTGCCGAGCCGGGTCAGGACGGGCTCGAGCAGGGCGGGGTCTTCCGTGATGGAAACGTGAACATCGAGAATGCTGGAGGGAGCGGCCGCGCCGACCCCGGCGGCAATCCGTTCCTGGAGTTCGTGCAATTGCTGGCGCGTGGTGACCAGCGCGGCTTCAAATCGGCTGATTTCCGCGGCGACCTGCTCCGCCGCGATGTCGTATTCCGGAACGGCTTCGTCGGCAATCTTATAAACGAAAATCGTGCCCCGTGCGACACCTGGAGAGACACCAATCCCCTGGTAGATTTTTTCGGGTGTCGGCTTGTTCGTCATGGGTGCGGCGGTCAATCTTCGTTAAATTTCTTTTGAAAAAGTTCTTCCAATGCGGCGAGTGCGGCGGCGGCGTCCGGACCCTCGGCGGTCACGGTCAGTTTCGAGCCCTGGGCCGGCGCCAGCATCATCAGGCCCATGATACTCTTTCCATTGATGGTCTCGCCATCCTTTTCGACGTTGATTTGGCTGGCAAACTTGCCGGCGACCTTGACGAAGAGGGCCGCCGGCCGGGCGTGAATGCCGAGGCGATTGATGACGGTGAGGTGTTTGGTAATGAGGAGAGAGGCCATAAATTAAGTACCGGGGACGCGCATTCGTTCGATCAGGCGCTGGTTAAATTCCTGGGCGGCGTTGTGGCCGAGGCTCTTGAGTTTTTGGTCGAGTGCCGCGACTTCGATGAGCCGGGCAATATCGCGGCCGGGGCGGACCGGAAGGACGATGTGGGGAACCTCGATGCCGAGAATTGCGTAGGTTTGCTGGGTAATGCCCGTGCGATCCACTTCTTCGAGTTTGTTCCAATCCATGAGCGTGACCACGAGATCGAGGCGTTTCTCGGAGCGGACACTGGCCACGCCGAAGATGGCGGGCACATTGATGATCCCGATGCCGCGGACTTCCATGTGATACCGGGTGGTTTCGGCCGAGGTGCCAATCAGATCGCGGCCTTCCAGGAGGCGGAACCGGGTGATGTCGTCGCTGACCAGGCTGTAGCCGCGTTCCAACAGGGCGAGGACGCTTTCGCTCTTCCCAATGCCGCTTTCGCCGCGCACGAGCAAACCGGTGCCGAGGATATCCACCATGGACCCGTGCTCACTGATTTGCGGAGCGAACTCAATTTCAAGGGCGATGGTGGCGTCGTTGATAAAACGCATGGTCACCAGCTTGGTCTTGAAGACCGGCACCTGGGCCTGGTTGCAGAGCTCGAGAACATAGGGCGGGGGATTGATGTTGCGGGCGAAAATCAGACACGGAATCGACTGTTCCAACAGCCCGGCAACGCGGCGGCGGGCGGCGTCCGCACTGAGTGATTTCAGATATTGCCATTCGGCTCCGCCGATGACTTGCACGCGTTTGTTGGCAAAATACTGGAAAAATTCCGCCAGTGCGAGCCCGGGCCGGTTGACCGACCCCTCCTGAATTTTGCGCGCCAATCCGCCCCCGCCAGCCACCAGCTTGAGCTGCAATTTCTCCGCGTGGTTCAGGTAGAACCGCTCCACGGTAACGGCCGGGATGGTCGGGCGAGTCATGTCAGGCCAGGGTGGGGACAATCAAGCCGAAATCGCCACCACGCCGGCGGTAGAGAACGTTGACTTTTTCAGTTTCCGCATTGAGGAAGACGATAAAATCGCGCTGGTCGGAAACTTCCAGTTGCAACACGGCTTCATCGGGGAACATCGGTTTGCACTGGTACTGCTCGGTGCGGATATGGCTGGTTTTTCCAAGTTCTTCCTCGAGATTATGGGTCAGGATTTGTTCGTCAAACTGGCGGAGTTTGGCGTGGCGCGGCCGGTGCGTTTGCATGCGGGTTTTGTACTTGCGAATCTGCCGTTCCGCCTTGTCCACCACTTTATCAATGGCGGCGTACAAATCCGTTTCCACATCGCTGGCCTCAATATGAATATGGTTGCCGCAATGCAGCACCAGCTCCGCGCGTTGGCGGAACTTTTCGACTTCCAAAATATAATGCGCATCCAGCACCCGCGGAAAATCGATATGGATCTCGGCCAACCGCTTCTTCGCGTACTCTTCGATGGCGGGAGTGATGGTCAAGTGACGGCCGGTGATTGTGATGTTCATAGTCTGATGGGTCCTTTACATGGTGAACCGCGGGCCGAGATACAATTCCCGGCTACGCGGATCGTTAATTAAAAACTCGCTCGTTCCTTCGACTTCCACCTTGCCCGAACAAATCAGGTAGGCGCGGTCTACAATTGCCAGGGTCTCGCGCACGTTGTGATCGGTCACGAGAATGCCGAGGCCTTTCCGCTTCAACTCGGCGATGATCTGCTGTACGTCATACACCGCAATTGGATCCACTCCGCTGAACGGCTCATCCAACAACATCAGCTTCGGGGCGGTCACCAGTGCGCGGGTGATTTCCAACCGGCGCCGTTCGCCGCCACTGAGCGTGTACGCCTTGTTTTTGCGAAGCGGGGCAATATCCAATTCCTCCAGCAAATAATCCAGCCGAAACTTTCGTTCCGTGGCCGTCAGCGGCAACGTTTCCAGAATCGCCAAAATATTTTCTTCGACCGTCAACTTCCGAAAAATGCTAGGTTCCTGAGCCAGATAGCCGATGCCGCGGCGCGCGCGCTGGTGCATCGGCACATGGGTTACGTCGGCACCTTCCAAAAAAACCTTCCCGGCGTTGGGTTTGACCAGGCCGACCGTCATATAAAACGTTGTGGTCTTGCCGGCGCCATTCGGTCCGAGCAAGCCGACGACTTCCCCGCGTTTGACGTTGATGTCCACGCCGTTGACGACCCGGCGTCCGCCATAAATTTTGACGAGTCCTTCCGTGTGCAGCAAAATGTTATTGTCCAACGTCATCGCGCCGGCAGTGTATCAGAACTCTGCCGCCTGACAAGCTGTCAACGAATCTGAATGGTGTGGCCGCTTGATACTGCCGCCATTCCATTGCCGAGGCTGGTAGGAGACAGGCCCTTCCGGGCGCGACCACTCGTGGCGCGTGGCAAGCCGGCAGGCGTGAATCATCCGCCTCGCGCCCGGAAGGGCGCTTCTACGCCCATGTTCTGTGCCAAAACTACAGTGTGTCGAAAACTTCCGGCGGGTCGGGTCGGCCCAGACGGCGCGGTCGGGCCTTCGCCGCGACGGAGCGGCTTTGACCGCGCAGGCGGGACACCGCGCCTACCCCGGATTTTCTCGGTAGGGCGGGCTGTCTCTAGCCCGCCGCTCGCACCGAAAATAAATCTTAGCCGAGGATTTTGGACGGGGCAGCCGACCTGCGCGGTCGCGCGCCATCGTCTACCGTCACAGCGAGTTGGTGGAACCGCAACCGTATCCGACCTTACCGGTTGCAGCGCAAGCGCTCGAACTCGGCATCCCGCTCGTGGTCAATTCGGACAGTCATGCGACGGATCATGTCGGTTTTAAATTTTCAGAGGTGGAAAACTTCTTGCGCCAACATGGTGGCCGTCAACTCGCCCGGTTTGAGCGCCGACAACGCAGCTTTTATGCGCTCTGCGCGTCGGAAACATTACCCGAACTTCTTCACCATCGATTCTGCTGAAAACCCCCGACTCCCCATCGACGCAGCCTGAAGGCTGGACACCCAACGCGCGGAATCTCGAAGCATCCGAGCGTTTGGTGTCCACGCTTTAGCGGGTCCGCAGGGTTTTTCAGCAGAATCCACCATCAGTGAATGCAAAGTTGACCCCGATGGCGGAAATGATTAGGGTAACGTGTCGACAGTTGCGTTCATCAAGGGCTATCGCCTATATTTCGTCAGCTTCGATGGCAGCGAACCAATCCATGTGCATGTGCGAAAAGAAAACCGCAGCGCAAAAGTCTGGGTCGAGACCTTGGCATTAGGCGTGGAGCGACTTCGCGCCGCACGAGAACAATGAAATCCTGCGGATCGTACAGGAAAACGATCCACTGATTCGACAGAAATGGCATGAACACTTCAACAACTAAGACCGCGCCCGCCCAAGCCTGCGGACTGTACATCGGCCAACGCGAGTTTGCTGTCCTGCTCCGTGACGGGCGACGACTGGTGGTTCCGTTCGGCTGTTTCCCCCGCTTGGAACAAGCCACACCCGAACAGCGTCGTCATTTTGAACTTTATTCCGACGGCAAGATGCTGCACTGGCCCGACCTCGACGAGGACATAGAAATTCAACATCTCGTGGACGGACGCCTGCCAGTGAAAACCACCGATCCGCTTGCCGTTGCCTGATGGTTTCGTAACAAAACTGAACTTGGCGTGAGACCCAGTTGAATCGTTCCTGTTGAGCCCCGCGTCCTGTGTCCGGATTCCGACACACCACACTCAACTCTCGGCCCTCGACCTTCGGATTAACTGAACTGATCGAAAATTCCGAGCACCATTTGCATGAGGGTGCAATGGACACTGCCTCCGGATTGTAGCCGTGAGCCCTGGTCGCCTTTTGTGTTTCCGAATTCATGACAGCGTTAAGGCGAGTTGACGGTTAGCGTCTGTCGTCAAAACGGCACGCCGGGATGAAAAGCGCGGTGGTTTTGGCGTCGTGATCCTTGCAGTCCGATAAAAAAGGCGCCGCGTCAGTGACACGGCCTACAAACAGCGGTTTTTTTGAGAATGTTGTAGGCCGTGAGCCGACGAGACGTGGTCCTTCGTAAGCCGAGTCCACGCGACGCCACCATGACGTTTTGGGGGCAACTGATACATCACATGGGGAAATTTAGACCTCTTCAACAGCCTGCTAGGCAGAAAAATAATCGGCGGAGAACTGTTTTGAAATTCGAGGAGTTCGGCTGGCAGCCCGTTGGGTATGCCAGCCCTACAATAGGGTCCGAGAAAATTGGAGAGGCGAATACGTGTAGGCAATTCTACGGCAATGCATTTAAAATCAACGGGCGGGACGCCCGTTGATTGATCCACATCTGACAGGCGAGACGCACTGTCCTACTAATAAACGGGCGGTCGCCGGGGTCAACTCCGCACCCGTGACAAAAATGCTGGGACCCGGTTTGATCAAACTTCGCGCGCTGGCCACAACGGCAGACGCAGCTCCGCCGAATCGAGGGCGGGTGTCGGTCACAGCCGTCACGGAGAGTGGTGGTCCTTTCCGCTGCTGTTCAATTTGCGATTCAAGAACGCACGCCGCCGCCCAACGCTTCGAACGGCACCCGCACTGGAGAAGACGCTTGCCGGAGAACCGCGTCGCCAGTAAACTGTTACTATCATGAGCAAGGTTGACATCTTGGAGGAATTGCCGAAGCTCGCGCCAGTTGACCGGCAGGAGATCCGCGAGAAGCTGGACGAATTGGATGCCACCGCCGGCATCGAGTGGCTCGACAATTGCAATCTCACCGATGACGAGAAGCGATTGCTGGAGCAACGTCTGGCGGCCATTGAAAATAATCCGAACGCTGGTTCCTCGTGGGAAGAAGTCGAAGCCCGCATCCGCACCAAGCTCCGCCGATGACCTTCCGGCTCATCGTCCGCGTTGAGGCGGAGGCCGACTTGGTTGATGCTGCCAGATGGTACGAGAACGAGCGCCCCAACCTTGGCATTGAATTCCTCAGCGAAGCCCGGCGCGTCATCCATAACGCTGTCGCCAACCCGTTTCTTTACCCCGCCATTTCCCGTCGTCCGCAAGCCCATCGGGCCCTCACCCACCGGTTCCCCTACTGGATGTTTTACCGCATCCGGCACGGCGCGGTCATCGTGTTCGCCGTCCTCCACGCCAAACGCAGTGACCGGGCCTGGCAGGAGCGGGTCTGAGAAATCGCCGGAGTCAATTCACCGCCACATCCCCAGGCGCCCGCAAGGCTGTGGCGCGGACTTCCCGGCGTGCTGCTAAATTTTCTTGGTCTTGGTGGGGCGCCGTTCCGTCCGGTACTGGGCCGGTGTCTCGGCGACTTTGGCCGATGGTACCGGTGGCAGTTCGCGGATGAACGACCACGAGACTTCGGCGGTTTCGCCGGTGTCGTAGTGAACGAAAAAACCGATGCACGGTTCTTCGTCGAGATCAACACGAACCGGTGTCGCTTTGGGTGAAATGTGATTGGCCTTGCGAATCGTGCGGTGCAGTTCAAGAAAACTCAAGCCGTCCTCAAAATCCACCTCGAATGCGTCTTCCCAGGCAAGATACTTCGCCCCGGTCACGCGGACCATCTTGGCCGTGCCAAATGGGACTTTGAGTTGATTGATGGTTTTCACAATCGGCATTCTTTCTTTAACTCAGCAATTACATTCATTCCAGACCCAAATCCACGGTTAGAATTATTTTCGGTGCGAACGGCGGGCTCGGGCCTTGGCCACGCCGACTCGCCGCCGCGACGGAGCGCTCTGGCGCAGTCGGGAGTGGCTGCGGCCACGCAGGCGGGACAGCCCGCCCAGGAAATCCGGGGTAGGGTGGCTGGCAGCCCGTTGGGCATGCCAGCCCTACAACGTCAGCCGCGGGCTATGACGGGTGGGATTGGCGGTGGCGTGCCGCAACGAATGCAGTTGACCGCTGTCGCAGTCCGGTCGGCGGGGATCTGAATTTCCGTCCCGCAACGACAGCTCACCGGTAACCGGTACATATCCATGCGCCCGCAAGGCCGTGTCGCGGACTTCCCGGCGCGTCGCAATCGGTTCGTCGTCCGCAGCCGGTCGGCTGGGAGTCGCCGGATCTGTCCGCAAGGATTTGGGACCGATGAGGTTGCCGCCGTTGGCTTGTTGGTAGGCTGCGAGCGAGGCGCTGGTCAAGCTGCGCAACGTGGTGGAGACGCTGAAGCGGGAAGTGCGATGCGGGGTGCGGAACTAATCTTTGCGCGGGTCGGGAATACCCAGCGCCCGGCAGATTTTCCTGACGAGAAGGTCGGGGATTTCGTTGTGGCGGGGAACTGGTTCGCGCCGGCCGGTCGCCGGATTCCAGTAGATCGTATGCGCGCCGCCTTCGCGTTTGAATGGGCACCCGTGGGCTTCGAGATGCCGGATGAGTTCGCGCCGTTTCAAGCCAGTTCCAGCACGCGCGCGTCGCCGGCGAGCTTGCGGCGGGCATCATCACGCCGGTCTTCCATCAGCAGCAAAACCGCTTCCTTGAGGCTTTGCAGACATTCTTCGGGGGTGTGCCCTTGGCCGTTGGCCTCGGGCACTTCCTGACAAAAGCCGACATACCACGCGCCATCACGATGAATTTCAGCGGTCAACTTAAGATCCATGTCAAGAGCATACGAGAGGAGTTGAACCGTGTCCAGCCATTCTCGAAGTTGTCAGTTGATCTCACGACTTCCCACACCCGGCCATCCCTCAGTCGCGGGAGAAGAATCTCTTTTTTCTGCTCCGAGTACGAAACCAGCGAAAAACGACAGAGATTCTTCGCTGCGCTCAGAATGACAATGGACTTGTGCGTAACGATCAGCCCCGAGCGGGCGAGGCAGGATCACCGTCCGGTACGTCTCGCCTCGCCCCGACGGGGAGAGGCCGGCACCAATGCCACGGGTGTTTGTGGCGTTGGTGCCGGGTGAGGGGAAAGTCGTCAATTGCATGGTTCCGGCTTAGAGGAAATGACTCCCCGGCCTCGGCACTGCGGCAGTCAATCACTTGTCGTGGCCGGCGGGATTGGCAGTGTGGTGCCGCAGCGAATGCAGTTAATCGCCGTGCTGGCGTGGTCGGCCGGGACGTTGATCTCCGCGCCGCAACTGCAATTCACCCCCAAGTAACCATGCGCCCGTAAGGCTGTGGTATGGACTTCCTGGCGCGTGGCAATCGGTTCGTCGTCCGCAGCCGGTCGGATGGGTGTCGCCGGATCTGTCCGCAAGGATTCGGGTCCGATAAGGGTGCCGCCGTTGGCTTGCTGGTAGGCGGTTTCGTAGGCGGCGAGGGAGGCTCCGGCCATGCTACGCAAGATTCGGATCCGGTCCGCCGTGGGCGGATGAGTGGCGAAGAGGGCCGGCCCTTCGCTGGCGACCGCCAGCGGATTCACAATAAATAGGGGGGCCGTGGCTTTGCCGGCAAAGCTGACGGGGACATTGGTTTGCGAAATTTTTTCCAGCGCGGCAGCGAGCCCTTCGGGGTATCGGGTGAAGGTCGCGCCGCAGGCATCGGCGAGATACTCGCGTTTCCGCGAACAGGCAAAATACAGCAGTTGCGCCATGATCGGGCCGAGAATGGCGAAGATCAGCGCGAGGACGAAGATGATGAGTTGGATCTGGCCGCCGCCGCCGCGCGATTCGGAGCGGTCGCGGGACCGGCCGCCAAAACGCATGGTGCGCACAATAATTTCCGACAAGATCACAATGGAGCCGAGCATGACGGCGGCCAGGGTCATGAATTGGACGTCCCGGTTCTTGAGGTGGCTCATCTCGTGCGCGATGACGCCCTGGAGTTCGTCGCGGTTCAGCCGGTGGAGCAGGCCGGTGGTGACGCAAATGGCGCTGTTGGCCGGTTTGCTGCCCACCGCAAAAGCGTTCGGGGCCGGATCATCAATCAAATGGAGGCGGGGAATAAACGGCAGGCCCGATGCCAATTGGATTTCTTCGACGATGTTGAACAGTTGGGGGCTGTCCTCCCGTTTGAGCTCTTTGGCGAACGCGCCGTGCAATAATAGCGATTCGGCTCCGCCGAAGTAGATCGCCATCTGAATGAGCCAGATCACGAGCGCAACGCCAATCCCAAAGCTGACTCCAGCCGGCCAGGCAATGGCTCCGCCGGCCGCCGCCCCCAGAGCGATCAGGGCGATCGCCATGCTAATGATCAGGAGGACGGACCGGCGCTGGTTGGCGCGGATTTGCTCCCACATGGGCTAGCTCGACCGATTCATGAATTTGGAGGGCAAGGCTCCTGCCGAGTCGTCCCCTGTGGCTCGCCGGGAGGCTCGCCCTCCAAGGCGGATTATAACAGCCAGCCGGCGCATTGAAGCGATCATGAATAATCCGCGCTAGAATTTTACCTGGGGCGCATTCCGCTGGGCCTCGTCCTTGACCTCGAAGAATTCGCGGCGGACGAAGTGGAACATGCCGGCAATGACATTGCGCGGGAAAATTTCAATCTGCGTGTTAAAAGTCATCACGCTGTCATTATAGAACTGTCGGGCAAACGCCACTTTATTTTCCGTCGAAGTCAGCTCTTCCTGCAACGCTAAAAAACTCTGATCCGCTTTGAGGTTTGGGTAGGCCTCGGCGACTGCGAACAAGGATTTAAGCGCCCCGGAGAGAACGTTTTCCGCTTGGGCCCGGTCCGCCACCCCTTTGGCGGAGACCGCCATGTTGCGCGCCTGAATCACGGCTTCGAGAGTGCCGCGCTCATGGGCCGCGTAGCCTTTGACGGTCTCGACAAGATTCGGGATCAGATCGCACCGGCGCTTCAGCTGCACATCAATTTGCGCCCAGGCATTTTCAAGCTGGTTGCGGAGGCGGATCAGGCCGTTGTACGCGCCGACAATCCAACCGACAACACCAAGTGCAATAACGAACAACACACCTAAAACAATCAATACGGGAGACATAATTTTATCCTTTGGTTAAGTTTTCACAGTCGCGCCAAACACATCATTCAGCAGGGCCACGGTCGCGTCGGCGTGGGCCATGGTCAGCAATTGCTGTAACTCGTCGGCGTCGAACCACAATCCGTGCCCGCTCGGACACCGGTCGAGAGTCAGCTCGCCGGGCGCAGTGATTTCGTGTAGCGGCTTGTCACAGCGCGGGCAGAGATGTTTCTTACCGGCTGGGACTGAGCCAGTTTGTTGCTGGAATTCCGGCAACGGTCCACCGGCCAATAATTCCAATTCGCCGGCATCCAGCCAGACCCCCCGGCACTGGTCGCAGTAGTCCACCGCAAGCGACCGGAACTTGAGGTTGAACAGCCCAACGTCGCATTTAGGGCAAACCGGAATCATCACTAGTATTTTGCGGTATGCAACCGGCTGGGTCAAGTCCCGGTTTGCAATTGGCCCGGTCGGTGCCATTCTGTCAGTCCTATGCAAGCAACGGCGGTCGAACAAATTGATTGGGCGCACTGGCAGCCGACGGAACGGGCGACACTTTGTTTTATCATTCGCGCTGGCCAGATACTGCTGATCCATAAGAAACGCGGACTCGGCGCGGGTAAAATCAACGGACCTGGTGGACGCTTGGAAGCTGGTGAAACGCTCGAACAGGGGGCGATCCGTGAGACGCAGGAGGAGGTGGGGGTCACGCCGCTCGATCTGGCTCAGATTGGTGAACTGTATTTCCAATTTGTGGATGGTTATAAATTACATGTTGCCGTCTTTGCGGCGACTGATTGTACTGGCAATCTGATTGAAACGAGCGAAGCAAAGCCTTTCTGGGTAGATCTTAATAAAATTCCCTATCATGAGATGTGGCAGGATGACAAATACTGGTTGCCTTTAGTGTTGGAACGCAAGCAGTTCTGTGGATATTTCGTATTCGATGGCGAGCGGATGTTAAGTCACTTAATTAAGTGATTTTAGTGCTGTTAATTCGGGAAACGCTTGTTTTTCTTTGAACGTATGTTATAAGGAGAGGTCCAACCTTGTACTTGAACATGAAATCTCGCACTAAAAAGCTTACTATTAAGAAGATTCGTCGGGTTCCTGCTGGACGGCGAATTGCACGGCTGTCGCCTGTTACCAAAGAACTCAGTCTTCTCGATAAAATCGCGAAAGTAACAGACGAGTTGCAAATGTTGCGGAGCCGTCTGGCCAATGCTGGAGACGATTTGACCGCCGTTGGCACACATCGGATCCTCTCGCTGGAACACGAATTGGAGCGCCTCTGGGAGTTGCGGCGCCATGAGCAGGCGGCGCCGTTGCGCCAGACCGCCTTGTCCGACAAGGAAGAGAAAGTGCTGGGTTTTTCCGTCGGCCACCGCAGTAACTAATCACCGATTGCGGAGTCGTTTCCACTCTTCAAAAGTCGGTTCGCTACCGGTCTTGAAGGTTCGCCAACCTTCGAGCGGATCGGTTTCCACTCCGTAGACCCGGAGCAACGCGCCCGGCATGGAGGTGACCGCTTTATAGCCCAGCAGAAAAATGCGCTCGTTTGTGTTCCGCCAAAACGACGGACGGAGTTCCATGGGGGCGACAACTTTGCCGGTCACGGGTTTGCGTTCCGCGAGATCGAACGCTGCGCCGGTAAACATCTGGTGGCCATCACTGAGTTTGGCATGTTCGGAAGCCAGAAATCCCACCAATGCCGTGAGTGATGATTTTTCCACGAGCTTGCCATCCAGCAACACTTTGATCGCCCGATCGTGATTGTACGCCCCCCAATCATTGCCGGAGGAGAAGCTCGCAGGCGCGGGCGCGGAGCGGGGGTGGACTTCGGGGACCGGTACCGTCGCCTGCGGGATCGAATTCGTTTTCGCTGGCAGCGGCAGGGCCGGCAGGGAGCGGACCGGGGCCGAGTTGGTGACTTCGCCGGGGACCGGTAGGAAACTCTTATCGGCATCGGTGGCCGCGCAAATTTGCGCGCAGCAAAATCCAGCCGCCAGAGACCGGATCATGATTGCGCTAATTTGCTTTGCCTTGTGGTTCACCATCGGCCAAGATTACCGGCTTCAGTATGCCAACTCAACCCAAAAACATTTCCCGACTGCTACGAATCATGGCCCGGCTGCGGAGCCCGACCGGGTGCCCGTGGGACCGGGAACAGACGCACCGCACAATTCGTCATAATCTGATTGAAGAGACTTACGAAGCGCTCGACGCCCTCGACTCCGGCAATGTGCCGGCGTTTCGTGATGAACTGGGTGATATTCTGTTGCAGGTGGTTTTCCATTCGCAGATCGCCAGCGAAGCCGGACAATTTGATTTTGATGGCGTGGCCCAAACGATTGCCGAAAAGCTGCTGCGCCGGCACCCGCATGTGTTTGGCAAAGGGAAGGCGGCCGACAGCCGGGCGGTGCTTCAGCAGTGGGAGGCCATCAAAAAAACCGAGAAAAAGTCACACTCAATTTATGCCGAAGTCCCGCGCAGCCTGCCCGCACTGCTGAAGGCCGACAAGATTCAGCGCCAAGCTTCGCGGGTTGGCTTTGACTGGAAGCAGGTGAATGACGTCGTGGCCAAGGTGGAAGAAGAACTCCGGGAGGTGAAAGCGGCCCTGGCCTCCGGCAACCGGCGGCATGTTGCGGAGGAGCTCGGCGATTTGTTGTTTGCCACCGTCAATCTGGCCCGGTTTGAGAAATTTGATCCGGAAGATCTGCTCAACCAGACGATTCATAAATTTGTCCAACGCTTCCAACAGATCGAGCGGGCGGTCCACAAACGCGGTCAGCGCCTTGAAGATTGTTCATTGGCGGAGTTGGATGCGCTGTGGGATGCAGCCAAGAAACGCCCAGCCAAACGGCGCCGGCGCACCGTCTAGTTTTCCAGTCGCGTTCTTTTGGAGGGCGAGCCTCCCGGCGAGCCGTGGAGTTTTACACCTGACCGCGGCTCGCCGGGAGGCTCGCCCTCCATCCGACCTGATCATTCGGCTTTGACGAAACGAGAAACCACTGGTTTTATCACTCGTCCCATGGTAGGAGAGTGCTGTGCGGTCAGCCCAGCTTCGAACCAGCCGCCGCCGTGAGCCGGTGGGGATTCTCGGTGGCACGTTTAACCCGATCCATCTGGGCCATCTGCTCATTGCCCAAGATGCGTTGGAGCAGGCCGGGCTGGCGCGCGTGCTGTTGATTCCCGCCGCCGTCCCCCCCCACAAACCGCTTGCCGGCAACGTCAGTGTTGCCCACCGGCTTCGCATGCTCAAGCTCGCCATAGCGGGGAACCCCCAGTTGGCCGTGGATGATTCGGAAATCCGGCGGGGTGGCAAATCGTATTCGGTCGACACCCTCACGGAGTTGCGGGAACGTCTGCCGATGACGGACTTTTACTTTATCATTGGCGCCGACTCGTTAACTGAGCTGCCGCAGTGGTACAAGGTGGAACAACTGGTACGGCTGTGCCGTTTTTTAGTTTTTGCCCGGCCTGGGTATGTGGCCAAGCCGGCGCAGCGACTCGCCGGGCTGCGTTATCAACTCTTTTCCACTCATCCCTGTGAAATTTCCTCATGTGAGATCCGGGAACGTCTTGCCAGTCGGCAATCCATCCGCTATCTTGTTCCTGAACCCGTGCGCCGGTATATTGAAAGGCAGCAGCTCTATCAGTGAAAAAACTCGACTCGCGTAATATCGCCAAACTCTGCCGCACCATTGCGGACGACAAGAAAGCCAAAGACAGCCTCATTCTCGATGTGCGCAAGATCTCCACGGTGGCCGATTACTTGCTCATTTGCTCTGGCACCTCGGAGCCGCATCTCAAAGCGATCGCGGATGAAATCACGCGGCAATTGCGGGATGCCGGCGTCCGCCCGCGCCATCACGCGGGGTACCCCCAAAGCCGGTGGGTGGTGCTGGATTATGGCGATGTGATGGTGCACATTTTTCATCCGGATTTGCGGGAGCACTACGACCTCGAACATCTTTGGGGTGACGCCAAACGGGTGCCGTAACTGCCTTCAGCGGGATCCCGGTCCACTCGGCCACAGGCCGAACTGATGCTGCCATTCTTCATCCGCAGGCGGAGTCGCCCGCGCGGCTTTACAGCGAACCGGATTGGCGGATTTTTTCCAAGAGCCCGGTCGTTGAAAAGCCCGGCACAAACGGCACAATACAAATTTCAGTCCCGGCGGCATCCAGGACGGCCCGTTCAGAGGGATCCAATGTTTCGGGCCGGTAATCGCCGCCTTTGGCGTAAAGATCCGGTTGAACGGCTGCCAGAAATCGGGTCGCCCGTTTTCCATTGAAGACGACCACCGCGTCGACGCAGGCCAAGGCCGCCAGGACGGCCACGCGCTGCCGGGCCGGCACGAGGGGGCGGGTGGGGCCTTTGAGTTGGCGAACCGAGGCATCCGAGTTCAAGCCAATGACGAGTAAATCACCCAGGTGCCGGGCCCGTTGCAGGTAGGTGACGTGGCCGAAATGGAGCAAATCAAAACAGCCATTGGTCGCGACGATCCGCTGGCCACGCCGGCGAGCGGCTTGGGCCCAGCGCCGGGCTTGCACAAAGTTTAAGAGTTTAGGGATGGCCGTTGGCATGTGCTTTTAGCTTGATTCGCTCAGGGTCTCTGCGATGATGGCTGCCACTTAGAATGACTGACACAGCACCAGTGGTCAAGGCGTTTTGAGTCAGGTCCGTCACTATGGAGAAATTTCACTTTATCGGAATCATCATTTATTTCACGGTGCTGGCCGGGTTGTCGTGTTATGGCTTGCACCGCTATCTGATGATTTACCTCTACTATAAGTATCGCAAACAGAGCGTGTTACCTGTTGGCCGTTTTACTGTCCTGCCGCGGGTGACGGTGCAGTTGCCCTTATATAATGAGATGTACGTTGCCGAGCGGTTGTTGAACGCGGTGGCGGCGCTCGATTATCCGCCCAACAAGCTGGAGATTCAGGTGCTCGACGATTCGACCGATGAAACCAGCCAGATTGTGGCGCGCAAGGTGGTTGAGTTGCGCCAGCGCGGATTTGCCGTGACCCACGTGCAGCGGGTGAATCGGCGCGGCTTCAAAGCCGGCGCCTTGCAACACGGTTTACCGCTGGCAACCGGCGAATTGATTGCTATTTTTGATGCCGACTTTGTGCCGCAGCCGGAATTATTACAGCAAACGATTCATTATTTTACCGATCCTGGTGTTGGCATGTTGCAAACCCGCTGGGGCCATTTGAACGAGCCGTTCTCCCTGCTCACGCGCATCCAGTCGATCTTGCTGGATGCGCATTTTTTAATCGAGCAAACCGCTCGCTCCCGCTCCGGTCGATTCTTCAATTTCAACGGGACTGGTGGCATCTGGCGCCGGTCGTGCATTGAAGCGGCCGGGGGCTGGCAGGCGGATACGCTCGCCGAAGACTTGGACCTGAGTTACCGGGCCCAAATCAAAGGTTGGCGGTTTCTGTTCTTGCCGGATGTTGTTACCCCCGCGGAGCTGCCAGTGGAAATGTCCGCATTTAAGACGCAACAGCACCGCTGGGCGAAAGGTTCCGCGCAAGCGATGAAAAAGATGCTGCCGAAACTCTGGCGCGCGCCGTTGCCGCTCAAGATCAAGATTGAGGGCACGATGCATCTGACCAGTAATCTTGGCTACTTGCTCTTGTTCACACTCTGTCTGGTCTTCCGGTCTTCCGCTTATGCCGGTGCGCATCTGGTGACCGGTGGAAATGAATTGACCAAGCTCTGTCTCGTCGACATCCCGCTGTTTCTGGCAGCCTCGCTCTCGGTCACGGCGTTTTATGTCTGTGCGCAGATTGAATTGCACGCGCAATGGTGGAAGCGTTTGCTGTACCTCCCGTTGATGATGGCGGTGGGGGTCGGACTATCGTTGAACAATGCCCGCGCCGTGCTCGAAGCCCTATTTAATCATGAAAGTGATTTCATTCGCACTCCGAAAGCCGGTTCCCAGTCCCGCTCCGCGGCGCGCGGACCGAGTTCCTATCGGTCGCTGCGCGGATTGATTCCATTCTTCGAAATCGCCTTTGGATTGTACTTTAGCTACATCATGGTGGATGCGTTGTACCGGGCCCAATGGCTGTCGGCAGTGTTTGTTTTGGTTTTTCAGGTTGGCTTTCTCTACGTCGGCGTGATGTCACTCGTGCCGGTCGGTGGCTGGTTCCGCCGGTCGGCGCCGGTTCTGGCGCCCGCCTCGGCCTGACCGGAATTGCTTGCCAACGCCAGTGTGACCGGCAACAATCCCCTCCAGCATGGAACCACTCGGAATCATCGCCGGTAACGGAGACTTTCCTCTCATTCTGGCACGCGCCGCTCGGCAACAAGGTTGCCGGGTTATCGCGGCCGCTTTTACCGGTGAAACCCAACCGGCGCTCGAACAGGCGGTCGACGAAATTGAGTGGGTCCGGCTGGGTCAACTCAACAAGCTCAGCGAAGTTTTTACCAGGCGCGGGATCACCCGTGCCGTGATGGCCGGCGGCATCACACCGGCCAATCTGTTCAAAAATCTCAGCCTCGACCTGCGCATGATTGCCGTTGCGGCGCGGCTCAAAGTCCGCAATGCGGAAACCATCTTCGGCGCGATTGCTGAAGAACTCGGCAAGGATGGCGTCGTCTTGCTCGATCCGCGGCCATTCCTCGGCGACGCCGTGCCGCACGCCGGTAACCTCACGCGGAGCAAGCCAAGCCATGAACAGCAGGGTGAGATTGTGTTCGGCCTGAAGATTGCCAAGGAGATCAGCCGCCTCGACATTGGCCAGACTGTCGTGGTCAAACACGGCACAGTCTTGGCGGTCGAAGGTTTTGAAGGCACCGATGCCTGTATCCGCCGGGGGGGCGGTTTGGCCGGCGAAAAAGGTGGGGGAATCGTCGTCAAAGTCAGCAAGCCCAATCAGGATTTTCGATTCGACATCCCGTGCGTTGGTCTGGCGACCATCGAATCGTGTGCCGCCGGCAAGATTGCCGTGCTCGCCATCGAAGCCGGTAGCAGTCTGTTACTGGGACGTGACGAAATTATCAAAATCGCCGACCGGCAAGGACTGCGGGTCGTTGGCGTCGCGACCACGGTATGAAACCACAGAGACACAGAGGACACCGAGAACGGCCCGCGTCCACGCCGTTATTCCTCTCTGAGTTCTCTGTGTCTCTGTGGTCCAAATTTTTATGATCTCCCCGCTTAAAATCGGTGTTGTCGGTGTCGGCCACCTCGGCCAGCACCATGTCCGCCTGTATCGCGAGATGCCGGGCGCGCAATTCGTTGGCGCGTTCGATGCCGACTCGAAGAAATCCAATTTCCCGACCCTTGATGCGCTGGCCGACGCGGTGGATGCCGTGAGCATTTCCACGCCGACGGACTCGCACCTGGCCGTTGCCAAACTCTTTCTCGAACGGGGGAAACACTGTCTCGTTGAAAAACCCATTACGAATAATGTTCGCGATGCCGAAACGCTTGTGGCGCTGGCCCGGCAACACAACTGTGTCCTGCAGGTTGGGCATGTCGAACGATTTAACCCGGTCCTGCGCTACCTCAACGAAGTGTTGACCGAAGCCCGGTTCATCGAAGTCCACCGGTTGTCGCCCTATCCCGGCCGTTCGACCGATATTGGCGTGGTGCTCGACCTGATGATTCACGATCTTGATGTGGTGCTTTCCCTCGTCAAATCACCGCTGGTCAGTGTAGATGCGGTGGGCATTAATGTCTTGAGCGTGAGTGAAGACATTGCCAACGCCCGTCTGAAATTCGCCAACGGCTGTGTCGCCAACATTACCGCGAGCCGCGTTTCGCCGGAGAAGATGCGCAAGATTCGCATTTTTGGGAAGTCCACGCACGGGGCCGCCTATATTTCGCTCGATTACATGAAACAGGAAGGCCAGCTCTACCGGATGGCGAGCGACGACGCTACGGAGTCCAGCCTGATCAAGAAACTGCTGGCCGGTAGCAGCGCGACCATCGTCAGCGAATTTGGCGGAAAGAAGATTTTGCGCGAGCCGGTCCCAATTGCGCGCGATGAGCCGCTCAAATTGGAGCTGCAGAATTTCGTCGACTCCGTTCGTCACCGCCGCGACCCGCTCGTGACCGGCGAAGCCGGCAAGCAAGCCCTGGAAGTAGCGATGGAGATTACTCGTTTGTGTGGGCAGGCTTTGCCAGTCGCGACCGGTTCAAGTTTTAAAGGCTAGGCGGAAGTCAAAATGATTAGATATGGAGACGTGATTTCGGAGGCTAACGTACTGGTCATCAATAGAATCATGGCAAACAAGACTGTCCAAATTTCGCAAAGTAATAGACGCCAAAACAGCGTCTTTTTCTACGCCATTATGGCGTCTACTTCATGTTCGGCGGCAGAGGTACGATGCCACATGTGTAGGCTGCTGCGCTGTGGATACAGTCCGCACACAACAGCAGTCCGGTTTTGTCACGGTGGGTTGCGGGAGAGTGGCATTCACCCCATTGGCAAGTCTGAGTCTTGGCGCGGATTCCGTCAGCCACTCGGCAGATTTCATTCAGTTCAGAGTCGGTCAGCGTCAGGCCGTGTTCTCGGCTCATGTGCTCGAAGAGCGGGTACAGCGCCGAACAATTCGCCGAAGCCAATGAGTGACCAGTTGGCGCGTTCGGTGGTGTCGGAGTCTGGGGCTGGTCACTCATGGCTTATCTCCGGCGTTAGGTAAACCAATGAAGATCTGATTTCAAAATGAAGAACGAAAATAACAGCTTTACAATTCCCCGTGCCGGGCTGTTGCGGAAACTGATGTTCTGGCTTGTCGTGGTGCCGCCGCTAACAATCTTCATACCGATATTCGGATTGTTTACGTCGATTCTTTGGTTTTTGATACCGGCTACATTGTTTCGCTCTCTGTTCCGGTTTTACGATTTTGGGAACTTCGCGCCATGGGGTTGGCTCGGGTGGGCTGTCACGGTGCTGATCAACTCGACGTTGGCGATTCTGCTCTGGCTGCCCTTCGCGCTAATGAAGAACTCAAAACGCTAATTTATGCCGATGGGATGCGCAATAATTTATTCTCCTAACCATCCAGTCGAGCGAACCGCGAGCCAGCCGACCGGCCGGGTTGCCGGCGGCGGCGTCAGGGGCGGCTGGCTCGCGTTCGCTCACTTTTATCGATAGGCTTCAAAGCATCCAACGAAAGGAAATGCCATGTGGAAATGCTCCAAGTGTAAAGAGAAGATTGAGGACAATTTCGACAGTTGTTGGAGCTGCGGAACAACACGCGATGGATCTGCACCTACCGAGCCTTTCGAGAAGGTTTCGCCGGTTCCGTCAAAATCATCGAGTGCACGACGGAGCAGCGGAACATCTCCCGGTAGGCACTTTACGTTCGTCGGGATTTTCGTTGGCACATTTGTCGGTTTTCTTCTTCGCCCTGCCGTGCCTCTCGTCGGGCAGTTGCCATTTTTGCATTGCATCACTGCCGGCGCCACGCTCGAAGGATTGGGAGCTAACGGGGCGCTCGGCGCGCCCCGCGCGCTGGCGTAGCTTCGCAGGGTCACGTCTTAACATTCAACAATTGAGTTGATTTGTCGGGTGCGAACAGTCAGTGTTGGCGCATGGCACGACCTCTGCGGATTGATTTTCCACACGGCTGGTATCACGTTACGGCGCGCGGGCTGGAGCGCCGCACCCTCTTCCGGGATGATCGCGACCGGGCGCATTTCCTCGAATTGGTGGGTGCCGCCAGTGAGCGCTTCGGAGTGCTGATCCATGCGTACGTGCTGATGGATAATCACTATCACCTGGTGGTGGAGACGCCCGCCGCCAATCTGTCCCAAGCCATGCAGTGGGTGAACGTGTTACAGTGTGTGGTTTAACCGGCGGCGCGGCCGGGTCGGTCCAGTATTCCAAGGCCGGTTCAAGGCCGTGGTGGTCGAGGCCACGGCGTATGCGGTGGAGTTGAGCCGGTATGTGCATTTGAACCCGGTCCGGGTCAAGCGGTTGGGATTGGCCAAAGCCACCCAGCAGCAGCAGGCCGGCCTGGG
>Ga0209083_1001071_pt1 | contig 33765 bp, 33 predicted proteins | sample AM7aDNAmetaG_FD_184132 | JGI IMG/M metagenome (GOLD analysis project Ga0209083, IMG submission 184132) | Freshwater microbial communities from Finland to study Microbial Dark Matter (Phase II) - AM7a DNA metaG (SPAdes) (version 3) | ecosystem: Environmental > Aquatic > Freshwater > Lake ... | reverse complement strand
ACTTTTGGGTTCGTTGGTTTTTATGATAAACTAAGAATTAGTTAGAAAGTCGAAAGTATATAAAGTAAAATTTTATGAAAAAAGAAATGAATTATGAAGAAATAATGAAGAAGGTTGAAGCATTTAAGCAAGGTAAAAATCTTGATCTTTCTACAGAAGAGGATTTGGCAATAGCCATTATGAATCTCATCAGTCTCGAAGAGCATTTTTTCTTTACTGGTGCAAAAATAAATAAACCTGAATATTTTGATATGTTGCAGGAAATTCGTTCTCTTCGTGCGAAACTTCTAGCAAGAATGATAGATAAAACCGAAGGTGAGGCTTGGTGTATTTCAAAACATTTATTGGCGACATCAATGAGGCTTATGGAAGTTGGCACCAAACTTCAATCTGATAACAAAAAGGAAGAAGCAAAAGAAATGTTTCAAAATGCTTACAAAATGTTCAATATGTTTTTTGCGATAAGATTAAAAATAGTTAATGTGCCAAATACAGCGAGCGAAAATAAACCAATGACGATGAACGATATTATGGCCAAACTCGTGAATTGTTGTGATGAAAAATAAAATTAAAATAAAATGAAAGACGAAAAAATAAGCAAGGGGAATATAATAATTATGAGTTTTGCTGTGTTAGTTATTATCGCTGTTCTTATATTTGCTGTTTTGTACAAAACTTCTAAACCCGTTATATCAAATAATGGTATTAGGATTGAAGGATTTGAAGGAGAAAAAACAATGCAAACACTTGCATCAAGTACAGAGTGTGTTTTGCCAACAAATAAAAATTATGATGAATTTGCTAAATGTTTGACTCAAAAAGGTGCTGTGATGTATGGCGCTGAATGGTGTCCTCACTGTAAAGACCAGAAAGCTGCTTTTGGAGATTCTTTCAAATATATTAATTATGTTGAATGTCCAGACAATACCCAACTTTGTATAGACAAAGGTATTCAAGGTTATCCGACATGGATTATTTCCTCTAGCTCTACAATAAACTCAACCACCACAAAGAATAACTGATTGGTTATATTTATATGAAAAGATTTATTATATTTACAGTAATAATTTTAATTATCATCACTTTGCTTGTGCTCGTTTTTGATTGGGGAAGAAGAGGAACTAAATTATCACAAATTGATGTGAATTCAACTTCAACTACTGAAATGCCGATTGTTGTGAATAATATTAAAGATAACCAAGTCGTTTCAAACCCAATAAAAATAGTTGGTAAAGCAAGAGGAAACTGGTTTTTTGAAGCATCTTTTCCAATCCAACTTGTTGATGCAGATGGAAATATTTTAGCTTCAACGGCAGCAAAAGCAGAAAGTGATTGGATGACAACTGATTTTGTAAATTTTAATGCAGAACTTACTTATACAAAAGCGACAAGCACCAGAAGAGCATTATTAGTTTTGAATAAGGATAATCCATCTGGCAATCCAGATTTTGACCAGTCAATATTTATTCCAGTAATATTAAAATAAAAATGAAAAAGCAGCTGACTTCATGGGGGAATGTATCAAATTGGTATAATGATTTGCTTAAAAAAGAAAATACTTATCAAAATCAAGTAATTTTACCAAACTTGTTAAAATTGATGGAAATTAATAAAACCGATACGGTTTTGGATCTTGCTTGTGGGCAAGGTTTTTTCTCTCATGAATATGCAAAATTTTGTGAAAAAGTAATAGGGGTAGATATTTCTGAGGAACTTATTAAACTTGCGAAGAAAAACTCTAATACGAATGAAACTTATTTTGTTTCTTCTGCAGATAGTTTGCTTTTTATACAAAGTAAAACAATTGATAAGATTTCAATTGTTTTAGCACTTCAAAATATTGAAAATTTTAGTGCTGTTGTGAAAGAATGTGCAAGAGTTTTGAAAGACAGCGGAAAATTATTTGTCGTGTTAAATCATCCAGCTTTTCGTGTACCAAAAAAGAGCGATTGGGGATATGATGTTAAAAATAAAGTTCAATTTAGAAAAGTTGAGAAATATTTGTCAGAAATAAATATTAATATTGATATGAACCCCGGAGAAAAGATACAAAAATTTAAACAATACACCAAATCTTTTCATAGGCCACTGCAGTCATATTTCCGAGCGCTTAATGAGAATCATTTTGTTGTTTCAAAGCTTGAAGAATGGATTTCCAATAAAAAGAGTCAAAATGGACCAAGACAAAAAGCTGAAGATGTTGCTAGAAAGGAAATACCAATGTTTATGTGTATTGAGACAATTAAAATAAATAAAAATATAGTATAATAAAAACATGAGCATAAATTTTTCAAATTTTAGAAAATCAAAATTATTTATTTTGTATATTTTAAGTTTTATTTTTGCTTTTACGGCTTCTATACCAGCTTATATTAATTCCAGTTTTATTCAAAGTCTTACGACACAACAGGCAGTGGGGCTTATTTTTGCACTCAATGCCGTCTTTTCTTTGGTGGCTTTAATTTATATACCAAAATTATTAAAAAAGTTTGGCAATTATAAAATTACCCTTTATTTATCAATATTGTATTTTATAAATTTTTTGGGGCTAGCATTTTTCCACAGTACTTTTCTTGTACTGTTTTGTTTCCTGATTTCCGGAGCTTTATCTACAGCTATATATTTTAATTTTGATATCTTTATTGAACATAATTCTCCCGATATGGTAACGGGTGGGATAAGGGGTACATATTTAACGAGTTTAAATCTTGCTTGGCTATTTTCCCCATGGCTTGCCGGTATTATCGTTGAACAATTTTCATTCAGAATGATTTATTTAATTGTTGCACTGATTATGATACCGATACTCTTTATTATCACCTCGAGTCTAAAAGATTTTAAAGATCCGGATTATACAACATTTAATATGTTTGAAACAATTAAAAGTATTAGCTCGAACAAAAACATTAAGAATATTATAACCTCTGGTTTTATGTTGCAGTTTTTTTACTCTTGGATGGTAATTTACGGAACAATTTATTTAAATCATTATGTTGGTTTTGATTTTGTTACAAGTGGAATTATTTTTTCGATAGCACTCATTCCATTCGTTGTTGTTCAAATACCGCTTGGTTATTTGGCAGATAAAAAATTAGGCGAAAAAGAGTTACTTACTCTGGGTTATATTTTAATGGGGGTTTCAACTGCAATTATACCGCTCGTCCACAATAGAAGTATTCTAATTTGGACAATTATTTTGTTTGTTGGAAGAACTGGAGCTGCTATAGTTGAGGTCATGAATGACACCTATTTTTTCAAGCAGGTTAATGATAAAAACTTGAGCATTATAAACTTTTACAGACTTGTGGGTTCTTTTGCGTACGTTGTTGCTCCACTGATTGCTGTTATTCTAATGATGTTTATGCCCATATATGGTATTTTTTATATTTTAGGATTATTGATGATATTTGCCATAAGATATACTTTAACTATCAAAGACACACTATAAAATCAAAAGGCCGATTTGCGAAGCAAATCGGCCTTTTGTTTTGTTTTTTAGACCCCAATCACCACAGGTATCACCATCGGTTTTTTTGCTGTTTCTTGGAATAAATATCTACTGACATTATCAGTAATCGCATCCTTTAGCATATCAAAATTTATTGGTTTACCAATAGCGCCTTCTTCAATTGTTCTCTTAATAATAATTCTGGTGTTTTTCAGTAAATCTTGTGATTCTTTCAAATAAACAAAACCTCTTGAAATAATATCTGGAGATTTTTTTAGTTTACCAAGATTTACATCTATACTTGCAATAATTACAAACATTCCATCTTGTGCAAGCATTTGTCTATCACGAATAACAACTTCCTGAACATCTCCAACAGAGAATCCGTCCACCATCACAATTCCCGAAGGTGCTTTTTCTTTTAACATTTTTATTTTTGAACCATTTTCTACTATTTCAACTACACTTCCATTATCTGGTACAATAATATTTTCTTTCGGAGTACCAATATTCATTGAAAGTTCGGCATGCATTTTAAGCATATAATGATGGCCGTGATATGGCATGAAGAATTTGTAGGGGATTTGTCTATGAATCCATTCAAGTTCAGATCTTTTTCCGTGACCACCAGCGTGAACATCCGTGTCAGTATAAGTAATTATTTTAGAATCATGTCTGTACAAATTGTCTTTCAAGTCTGCAACGGCTCTTTCATTTCCTGGGATAACTGATGAAGACAAAATAATTGTGTCTGTTTTGTTTAATTTAATTTCTTTGTGAGTGTTATTTGACATTCTCATCAAACCAGCAAACTCTTCACCCTGTGCCCCTGTTGAAAGTATCATGAGTTTATGAGGAGGGTAGTCGTGCATATCTTTTACATCAATAATATGTTTTGTGTCAGCAAGTTTTAGAAATTTAATAATTTCCACATTATTTTTCATGCTTCTTCCTTCAATGACTAATTTTTTACCATATTTTTCTGACATTCTTATAAAATGTAAAATTCTTTCCACCTGAGATGAAAAAGTAGCAATGATTATTCTACCCGTGACATTTTTTACAATATTATCAATTGTTGAAATGACTAAGTCTTCAGATATACCCCAACCTGGTTTTTCAATTCCAGTAGAATCCATCATAAGCAATAAAACTTTTCTGTCTTTAAACATTTTGTACTGTTCGAACTCCTTTTCTTTTGGTGTGCCATTAGTATTATCAACTCTCACATCACCGGTACAAACAATATCTCCGTGCGGTGTTGCTATGATTACGCCAGCTGAATCTGGAATAGCGTGGGTAATACCAAAGAACTTAATTTTTAAATTTGTGCCAATAGGTAAAAAATCTGTATTTTTATCTATCATTTTTATATTTAACTCTGGAAGGTGGGGGAATTCTGATTGTCGTTTTTTAATAAGTAGCGCACCAAATTCTCTTGTGTATATTGGGCAGTTACCCAAAGACTCCATAACAAAAGGTATTGCACCAATGTGATCCAAGTGGCCGTGTGTTATTACTAAACCACGTATTTTGCCTTTTCTTTGTTCGAGATATTTGGTATTTGGAAGAATGTAGTCAATTCCAGGAGTTTCTTCTGTTTTAAACTGTATACCAGCGTCTATGACGATTATATCATCGCCGTATTCAATGGCGGTCATATTTTGTCCTATACCCTCAACACCTCCAAGCGGAATTATTCTTATGTTTCCTTCGGCAAGTGCTGGAATAACTTGTTCTTTTTTTGTGGCAACCTCAGATGTTACTTTTCTGACGCCATGTTTTTTTACTGTATGTTTTTGTGGGTTATTTTGATTTGTGTTGTTGTGCGTTGGGCTTTTTCTTACAAAGATGAGTTTCTTTTTTGTTTGATTTGCCAATAATGTCTCTGGTCTATTTAAATTTTCAGCTACAAAAGATTTGGTGTTTGTATTTACCACATGTGTAGTAGCAGAAAACGATCCACTATTTGTGTGGTGGGTTGTAGAATGGTTTTGTCCGAAAGAAGGATTTCTTTTTGGTATGAATTTTCTTCCACCGTGATTGTTTTGATTTTGTTGATTATATATCATGTTTTGTTTTATTTACCCGAGAAAATTTTTACTGATAAAAAGTTATGAGTGACTAAATTCTATAACTTATTTAAATTTATTATTGATAATATTTTTAAATAACTTTTTTGCATTATGCAATGTTATTTTTCTTATTTTATTTTTTATAAACAATGAATAATTAATTTTTATTACTTTAGTAAATATGGAAATTGCATAATGCATCAGTAAAAACTTTAACGGGTGAAAATCTTCCAAAGATTGTTTGTTTCAATATACCAATTATTGATATCAAGAAATCTTTCGAATGGTAGTGTAACAGTACCAAGCGTAAATCCTTGGATTTTTGCTGGTGTTATGTAAATAAATTCTGGTGAGTATAAAAATACTGCTGGGGTATCTTTTTGAATTTCATCAGCAAATGTTTTATATTTTGTAATTCTTGCTGATGTATCAAGTGTTGTTCTTGCATCTTCCAAAAGTTTGTCAACTTTTGCATTTGTATACATTGCGATATTTAGACCAGGATCATTTCTTTGAGATGAGTGCCAAAATGCGAAGAAGTCCATATCTCTACCAATAACTTCTCCATAGAGAAGTGCTTCAAATTTTCTTGGTCTAATAATATTTTGTTGTAAATCTCCAAAATCAAATTGATTGATATCAACTTTTGCGCCGATTTTTTCCCAAGCACTTTTTATTAGCTGGGCAGCTTTTACTAGGTCGTCACTATTTAATGTAGAAATTGTAAATGAAAGTTCAACTGTTTTTGTTTTGCTAATTTTTTTAGTCATGATACCCGTGCTCGTACTTTTTACCCAGCCTGCTTTTGTAAGTAAACTTATAGCTCCATCAATGTTGTTGTCGGTTATATTGTTATTTGAATCGTCTAGTAACCCCGCTGGTATAGGGCTATAAAGTGGGCTACCATAGCCAGATAAAACACTGTTTACAATTGCATTTCTGTCTACTGCCATATTTAATGCCTGCCTGACTTCTTTGTATGTTAAAGCTTCCGATTGATTTTGATTAAAAAATACTGCAAAAACTCTTGGTAGGGGAGAAACATTTATTTTTGATCCATTATCTTTATTTAGGCTGATTATTTTTTCTGGTGAAATTGAATTTATTGATTCTACTTCACGTCTATTGTATGCGTCGATTAAACTAGTTTCATCTTTATAAAAATTTATAATAAGCTGCTCAACAAATGGTTTACCAAAAACATATCCGTCAAAAGCATTTAATTCGTAATATGTTGGAATAAGCAAACTGTTTTTTTGTAAGGTTTCCATTTTTGTCACTTTGTATGGTCCTGAACCTACTGGCTCAACGTTGTACTGGCTTAAAGGAAACTGATCTGATGTTAAGTTGTCCCATAAATGTTTGGGTAATATTCCAACCGTAAGATTGTCCAAGAAAGGCGAATATGGTTTTTTCAAAATAAATTTAATTGTTTTATCATCAACTTTTTCAACTTTTACATCATAAAATCCTGGTCTCTTTGGGCTTTTAATTGTGCTGTCCTGAATTTTATTTATTGTAAACTCAACATCGTCTGTTGTAACTTTTGTTCCATCGTGAAAGTAAATATCATCACGAAGTGTGAAAGTATAAACAAGACCGTCGTTTGAAACATCATAGCTTTTAGCCAAATCATTTATTATAGAATTGTCTTGTCCAAATTTTAGTAATCCAGAATATACAAGCTCAGCCAAATCGTGGTCGACATCAGAAACGGCGAGAACTGGGTTTATAAATCTAGGTGTGCCGATAATACCTTCTTTTAAATACCCACCGTTCGTTGGAACCTGTACGGAAACAGAATCATTAACCTTGTTTAATATGACTAGTCCGGAGATTACTAGTATTGTACTTAGGGTATAAAATAACAATTTTTCAGATATACTGAATTTTTTTGTCATATCTGAGAGATTTTCAAAAAATCTAATCTCCCATTTTTTATTGAGAATTTTTTTAATCTTTTCTTTCACGAGTCAAAAATGATACTAAATATTGTACCAAGGACTAATCAACAAAGCAAATTTACTTAATAATTATAGCTAAAAGTGAGAATAATGCAAAAAGTACGCCGAGCACGATTGTGGTATTAAATGTAACTTTTTCAAAACCTCTTCTTGTGTGATATCCAGCATTCCAGTTGTCTGCACCGCCAAAGGCACCTCCTGAGCTAGCATCTGATTGTTGTACCAAAACAGCTGCTATTATAAGAATAGCAAGAATTATTTGTATGTAAGGTATATATGTGGCTAGGTCTGTCATTACGAGAAAGAGTATAGCAAAATGGATAAAAAACACAAGGTTTTTGCTTTTTTATGATAGTTTTTTGTGATATAATATACAGGAAGCTTTTTCATATTATGTTGAAAGCTTTTCTTTGTTTTTCGAAACAAAAAATAACGTTTTTAATTATTAGTTATAAAAATTAAAAAAATGGGAACAATATTGTTAATTATTTTGATAGTAGTTGTTTTGTGGGGAGTATTTAGCTACAACAAGTTTGTGACTCTTATAAATAGAGCAAAAGAAGCATGGTCAGATATCGACGTCCAATTAAAAAGAAGATATGATCTTATTCCAAATCTTGTAAATACTGTTAAAGGTTACGCGACTCATGAAAGTGATGCTTTTGAGAATGTTACAAAAGCAAGAGCCCAAGCGATGGGCGCACAAAATATAGTTGATAAAGGAAAAACAGAAAATATGTTAGCAAGCGCTTTAAAAACTGTTTTTGCTGTTGCGGAGGCTTATCCAGATTTGAAAGCAAACCAAAATTTTCTTTCTCTCCAATCAGAACTTTCAGATACCGAAAATAAAATACAAGCAGCAAGAAGATTTTATAACGGAAATGTTAGAGATTTGAATATTGCAGTTGATTCATTTCCAAGCAACATAATTTCAAACATTTTTCACTTTGTAAAAATGGAACTTTTCACTCTGGATGAGGGTGAAGCTGCAGCAAAACAGCCGGTTGAAGTAAAATTTTAACAAAAATCCGACTTAAAAGTCGGATTTTTTTGTTTAATCAATTTGTGGTAAAATATTTATTATGAATAAAAAAATATTTGTTTTATTTTTTGTTGTATTAGGATTTTGTTTAAGCTTTTTGCCTGTACTTGCACAAACTTCCGAAAAAATTAATTCTTTCATTTCTGATATTACTATTAACACTGACTCTAGTATTAATGTAGTTGAAACAATAAAATATAATTCTGGTGGTTTGGAAAAACACGGAATATTTAGGAACATTAGGCTTAAATCATACGATAATCAATTTTTACATATATCAGATATATCCATATCAGATATAAATGGTAATAATTATCCATATACTGAAACAAAACAAATTGATACAGTTTCCTTGAAAATTGGTGATCCCAACTCGACTTTTGTAGGAGATAGAGACTACGTAATTAGATATAAAATTACTAACGCTCTAGGTTATTTTGATAAATATGATGAGATTTACTGGAATGTTACTGGAAATGAGTGGCAATTTCCAATTGAAAAGACTGAAGCATATATACATTTGCCAAATGGAGCAGGTGTAGTCCAAACCTCCAGTTATTGTGGTCCATTAAATTCTAAATTATCATGCATAAACAACATAGATACTAATTTTTTTTACAACAGCGAATTAAAGCCGGGGTATGGTATGACTATTGCTGTCGGGTTTACTAAAGGTATAGTTCAACTTCCAGACCATTCCATGGATTTTATTTTTATAATTTTTGCATGCCTACCAATTTTGGTGCCGATTATAACTTTTGTGTTTTTATTCAAAAAGTGGAAAAAATATGGAAAAGATCCAAAATCAAATCGTACAATTATTGCGGAATATGATGTACCCGATAATCTTACTCCGATAGAGGCGGCACAAATAATCGGAGGTGTTAGTGATGGAACAGCGATTTCAGCAGAAATAATATATTTGGCAATAAATGGTTATTTAAAAATAGAAAAAACTGAAACAAAAGGTTTGTTTCTTGAATCTGACGATTATATATTAACTAAAGTTTCTAATTCAGTCCCAACAAATGAGACGGACCAATTACTTATGGACTCTTTATACTCTTATTCAGAAAATGCGACAGAATTAAAAATGTCGTCATTAAAAAATAAATTTTATCAAAATATAAAAAATATTGTTCAAAATTGTTTTAAGAGGCTTGTTAGTAACGAATATTTAAAAAATAATAATAAGTTGGTAATGATGTGCTATGCTTTCTTCATTGTTTATTTGTTTATTGGGTTTAAAGTTACAGACTCTAGTTCGGTTTTAACTTTTCCGATTTTTAAAATTTGTATGTTTGTTTCATCTGTAATAGCATTAATCTTTTCATTTCTTATGCCTGCGAGGACAGAAAAAGGCTTAAGAACAAAAGAATATTTGCTAGGACTAAAAGAATATTTAAATATTGCTGAAAAAGATAGAATAAATTTTAACAATGCTCCAGATAAAAAACCAGAAATTTTTGAGAAACTATTACCGTACGCAATGATTTTTGGAGTAGAAAAAGCGTGGGCAAAAGAATTTGATGGAATATACACACAGCAACCAAAATGGTACTCTGACCGTAGAATGACAATGTTTAGTGCAATTATTTTTGCAAATAGTATTAATAATTTTTCATCATTTACAAATACTGCGGCTGCATCTGGCTCAAAAGGAGGAGGTTTTGCAGGAGGTGGCGGTGGAGGTGGCGGAGGAGGTAGTTGGTAAATAATAATTTATATGACACTCTATACTCAACAATCTAAAAACGTGACAAAAACCTGGTTTTTGATGGCCGTGTTTTTTGTTGTGGTCATAGCTTTGGGATATTTTATTTCATACTACTTTAATAGCCCGGGAATTTTATATTTTGCTGTGATATTTAGTATTGTCATGAATATAATGAGTTATTGGTACTCCGATAAAATAGTTTTGTCCATGTCGAAAGCTGTAGAAGCCAATCGTGATGACTACATCGATTTGTATCACATAGTTGAAAATCTTTCTATTACCGCCGGTCTCCCAACGCCAAAAGTTTATATTATCAATGATGCATCACCAAACGCTTTTGCAACCGGAAGAAATAAAGAGCACGCCGTTGTTGCTGTGACGACTGGATTATTAAGAATTTTAGTCAAAACTGAACTTGAAGGTGTAATCGCACATGAACTTTCTCACATAGGAAATAGAGATATTTTGCTTTCCACAGTAGTCGTTGTTCTTGTTGGTTTCATTTCAATCCTTGCAAATATATTTATGAGGGGAAGTTTGCTTGGAGGTGGCAGAAGTAGAGAAAAAAATGAAGCCGGTAGTATATTTATGATTATTGGAATTATTTTTGTAATTCTTTCTCCGATAGTTGCGACTTTAATACAGCTGGCGATTTCAAGAAAGAGGGAATTTCTTGCTGATGCATCAGGAGCATTACTCACAAGATATCCAGAGGGTCTTGCTTCCGCGCTTCAAAAAATATCAAATGCAAATATTCCAATGAAAAATCCAAACAATGCCACTGCGCATCTTTTTATTGCGAATCCTTTTGGTGGAGCTGGCAGAAAAATCTCAAATTTATTTAGCACACATCCTCCAGTTGAAGAAAGAGTAAAAGCTCTTATTGGAATGAATATTAATTAATTTAGTTGAAAAACATTTCTATTAAGGTAATATGAAATTGTTTTTATGGAGGGTTCGCATAGCGGTCTAGTGCGCCACCCTGGAAAGGTGGTATGGGGGAAACTCCATCAAGAGTTCAAATCTCTTACCCTCCGCGCGTGATATTTTTGTCGATTGTTATAAAAAATGATTTCATGATAAAATCAAATTATTATGAATAATGATTCAATAATTGTTTCTAACCTTACAAAGAAATTTACCTTTCAAGTTAAAAATAAAGCTTCTGGATGGCTTAAAAATTTATTTTTTCCAGAAAAAAAAGAAATTGTTGCAGTTAATAATATTTCCTTTTCCGTTAAAAGTGGTGAGAGGATAGCATTTATTGGTCCAAACGGGGCAGGTAAGTCCACTACTATTAAAATGCTTACTGGTATACTTTTTCCAACTTCCGGCAAAATAAATATCTTAGGTTTAGATCCAACAAAAGATAGAAAAAAACTTGCGTATCAAATAGGTACAGTGTTTGGTCAGCGTTCACAACTTTTTCCAAATCTTCCACTGACTGACTCACTTGAATTTTTTGGCGTGATGTATGATTTGTCTGATAGTGATATCAAAAAAAGAATTGCTGAACTCATAAAATTATTTGACCTCGGCTCATTTATTGACCAGCCAGTTCGTAAACTTTCACTTGGCCAACGCATGAGAGCTGAAGTAGCTGCTTCTTTAATACATAAACCAAAAATAATATTGCTGGATGAACCTACGATTGGTCTTGATGTTGTTGCCAAAAAATCTCTCCGCGATTTGTTATTAAAGATAAATAGAGAAGAAAACACAACGATTTTTTTAACTTCGCATGACGTAGGTGATGTTGAATTTTTGTGTGAAAGAACAATCGTTATAAATCATGGAGTCGTAATTAAAGATTTGCCTACTGAAGAGCTATCAACAACTTTTGTAAATGAAAAATATATTGACCTTATTCCAGAAAACATTTTTAACTCTTTTCCAGAGTTACCAGAGGGAATACGTTATTCATTAAAGGACAAAGATAAAATTATTGTAGTTGTTAATATTAAAAAAATAAATATCCAAGAGTCTTTGCGAAAATTACTTAACATTTTTGAAGTTGAAGATATTGATGTATATAATGTTGACCTAGAAACGGTTATAAGAAATATATATGAAAGGAATTAGATTAGCAAAAAAAATAATCAAAACACTTATAAAAGATTGTTTGCATTATCCAAGCAGACTTATTATAGATACTTTTGGTGTTATTGCACGATGTGGGGTACTTCTAATTTTATATTGGTATATTTTTAAAATAAATAACGGAGTTATAAGCGGGACGACTTTTGTTTTTGCTGCATGGAGTATTTTTTTCTACTTCTCATTTTCCGTGTTGCGTTTGAGAGATATTTCAAGATTAATGATGCAAGATATTCAATCCGGAAATGTTGAAGTCTTATTTAGTAAACCGATCTCTTATCTTTTTTATAGGATATGGTGGCAAATAGGTTCTGGCCTTTATTCTTTCGTTGTTATAACAACCTTGGCTGTAATTGCTCTCGGATTCATCATTGGATTTCCAGAAACTATGACAATTGGTATTTTTATTCCAACATTAATATTAACTTTTGTTTGTGCGTCAATTCTTTCACTGCTTTTATATTCAGTTGTTGGTCTCTTGTCTTTTTGGATAGAAGATATAAATCCAGTTTTTTGGATTGTTGATAAAGCGGTTATGATTCTCGGTGGATCATATCTTCCAGTCGCTTTATTTCCAGCCTTTATGTATAAGATTGCTTTATATAGCCCCTTTGGTGCTGCTCAGTTTGTAACACACACTGTATATGAATCTTGGCAAAATAATTGGTATCAGCTCGTCGGCATTCAATTGTTTTGGATTATTTTGTTCGGCTTAGTTGTTTATTTTATGTTTAAAAAGGCAAAACAAAAAGTATCAGTAAATGGAGGATAATTTTATGAAAAAAGAACTAAAATTTGCATTATATGCAATAAAAAAAAATATTCAAAGCAGTGCGGAGCTTCGCACGAGTTTTCTAATGAATATTGTTGGTATGGCTATAAATAACATAGCTTTTATAATTATATGGATGTTTCTAATTAAATCGGTCGGGGTGATTGGTGGGTGGACTGCTATGGATATCGTTGGTTTACAAGGATTTATTGCTCTGTCTTATGGAACTATCCTTTCTACAGCGAATGGACTAAGGAAAATCGCAGACTATACCGCGTCTGGAGCACTTGATCGTTTTATGCTTTCACCAAAAAATCTACTCATAAGAATAGCGACATCATCTTTTGGTGTTTCGGCAATCGGGGACGTTGTTTTTGGAATTGTATGTATGGTGATTTATTCTTTTGCTATAAGTGCAAGTATATCCCAAATATTTTTAGTACTATTATTGCTTATAATATCAACGATTACTTTTTTATCAATGATAATATTAATTTACTCAACAAGTTTTTTCTTTACAGATGCAAATACAGTGACAAGTGGAATATTTGAATTGTTTTTTACTCCAGCACTTTTTCATGGAGGTGCTTTTCAGGGGGTGATGAGATTTGTTTTTACATTTTTTATTCCATCACTTCTAATAGGTACTTTGCCTGTTGAAATAGTTAGAAATATTTCTTTGGATAAATTACTACTACTAATTATTTTAACAATATTTTGGTTTATATTTTCCATTTTTATTTTTAATAGAGCAGTTAGAAGATATGAAAGTTCAAATTTTATGACTTTTGGTAATTAATTTTTAAATATTTATGAAAATTTTTAAAAATATATTTCGAATAATAATTATAGTTGTCATTATTTTTATTGTAGTCAGAATTTTTTCTGGTAATGAAGATACTTGGTTATGTAAAAATGGGGAATGGATTAAACATGGGGATCCTTCCACAGAAAAACCAACAAAAGGATGTTATCTTGATATAACTTTTGCAAGTTCAACAATACACGCTGAAGTTTCCAGAAGTAAAAATGATATGGAACTCGGTCTTTCTGGAAGAGATAGTCTTGCTTCGAGCTCTGGTATGATTTTTATTTTTGATAAAGCTGGTAATCATGGTTTTTGGATGAAAGATATGAATTTTCCGATAGATATTTTGTGGATAAATGATAATTTTGAAATTGTTGGCATAGAAAAATCTCTTTCGCCAAGTACATACCCCAACTCATTCGGAGAAAAATATTTTGCGAAGTATGTTTTGGAAGTTTCTGCCAGTTTTTGTGATAAAAATAATATAAAAGTTGGTGACAAAATTATTTTTAATTCAAATTAATTTTTTTAATGGTTTTTCTAATATTTTTCATAAAAATCCCTTTTAAAAGGCAATTTTTTCAAATTTGTTTTAAAACAAAAAACCGTAATTAATTAAAAAAAATTTTTGTGTGTCAAAACATCTATATTTTTAAGCATGTAATAACACTCTGCTTTACAGCTCATAAATTTTAGTTTATTTTTTGTAAAAAAGTTGTTTTCCTGTTCTATTTTGTTCATTTTAGGTGTAAAATTATTCTACAATTTTATTAATCATTAATTTTTACTAACATGGTCAAAACAGGAAGTGGACGAGCGAATCTTATAACAAGCATTAAAAAAAGAGACGGACAAATTGTCCCTTTTAATTTGTCAAAAATTACATCAGCAATAAATAAAGCAATGTCAGTTTGTGGAGAGGGGTCACCAGAAGAAGCAGAGCTTGTTGCAAATAAAGTTTTGGCTGAACTTGTAAAAATAGCTAAGAAATTTAAGGATTTCATGCCGGATGTTGAAGGTATTCAGGATATTGTTGAGAGGGAACTTATACTTAGTGAATATGTAAAATCATCGAAAGAATACATAATTTATAGACAAGAAAGAGCAAAACTTCGAAACGTTGGAATACAAGTGCCAGCAAAATTAAAAAAACTTACATCAGACAGTAAAAAATATTTTAAAAATCAACTTGGTGAATTTGTTTATTATAGAACTTATTCTAAGTGGATTGATTCAGAGTCCAGAAGAGAAACATGGATTGAAACCGTAGATAGGTATATGTCATTTATGAAAGGCAAACTTGGAAAGCTAATTAAAGATTCTGAATACAATGATTTGAGAGAAGCAATATTAAATCAGGAAGTTATGCCGTCAATGAGACTCTTACAATTTGCTGGGTCAGCAGTTGATAGAACAAATGTCTGCGCATACAATTGTTCTTTTATTGCTCCATCAATGTTAACTGACTTTGCAGAAATAATGTACATCTCAATGTGTGGAACAGGAGTTGGTTTTTCAGTCGAAAGTCAAAATGTTCAGTCGCTTCCACAAATTAAATTTCAAACTGGAAAAAAATTAGCAAAACATATTGTTGCGGATAGCAAAGAAGGTTGGGCAGACGCTTTAACTTTTGGACTAAAAACTTGGTATGATGGAAATGATGTTGAATTTGATTATTCTCAAATCAGACCAGCGGGCGCAAGATTAAAAACAATGGGCGGTAAAGCTTCAGGACCTGATCCATTAATCAGACTAATGAATTTGGTAAGGACAAAAGTATTTGCAAAGCAGGGGAGACGATTATCCAATCTAGATGCCCATGATATTATCTGTGCAATTGGGGATTGTGTTGTTGCTGGTGGAGTCAGGAGAAGTGCCCTTATTTCTTTGTCAGATTTGGATGATGAGGCAATGAGAGATGCAAAAAAGGGCCAATTTTACCTTACAGAGCCACAAAGAAGTATAGCTAACAATTCGGCTGTGTATATGCATAAACCATCAGCTACTGAGTTTTTTGATGAATGGATTGCACTTATGAAATCAGGCTCAGGAGAAAGGGGGATATTTAATAGAGGTAGTTTAGCAACGTCACTACCAGAAAGAAGGCTGAAAAAACTTGGAGGTTTTATCGGAAATCTTGGTACTAATCCTTGTGGAGAAATTATTTTACAATCAAAACAGTTTTGTAATCTTTCTGAAGTTGTTGCAAGAGCAAATGATACAGAATCTAATTTATTAAGGAAAATTAAATTAGCTACACTTCTTGGAACATATCAGGCAACACTTACAAACTTTCAATATCTTTCAAAAGAATGGAAAGATAATTGTGAAAAAGAGCGATTACTCGGAGTATCTATTACTGGACAGTGGGATTGTCACGTTGTTCGTGATAAAAAAGTTTTGGCAAAATTAAGAAAAGAAGCAATAAAAGCAAATGAAAACTTTGCAAAGAGATTTAAAATAAATCCTTCAACTTGTGTCACTTGTGTGAAGCCGTCTGGAACAGTTTCCCAGACAGTTGATTGCGCATCAGGTATGCATCCAAGATATGCACCATACTATATTCGAAGAATTAGAATTGCCGCTACAGATTCACTATTTAAAATGATTCGCGACCAAGGGGTTCCTTATCAACCAGAAGTAGGACAATCAAAAGAAAATGCGACAACCTATGTTTTTGAATTTCCAGTTAGGGCACCAAAAGGAGCGGTAGTTAAAAATGATATCTCTGCAATTGACCAACTTGAATTTTGGAAAATGGTAAAAGTAAATTATACAGAGCACAATCCATCAGTTACTATTTATGTTAGTGAAAGTGAATGGATTGAGGTTGCAAATTGGGTTTATAGCAATTGGGATATTATTGGCGGACTTTCATTTTTACCAAGAAATGATCATGTATATCAGCTAGCCCCTTATGAAGAAATAAATGAAGCAAGATATAATGAGCTTGTAAAGAAAATTGGTAATATAGATTTTTCAAAAATCATTACTTATGAAAAGACAGATGTTTCCGATATGAAAAAGGAGTTGGCTTGTGCGGGGGGAACGTGTGAAGTCGTGTAAAATTTAAAAAAAAGAAAGCCGTCGCAAGCGACGGCTTTTTAATCTAGACATTGAGTTTTTTCTTATTTTTTTTGAATAGGAAACCACAGTTATTACATAGAGGTTTCCCATTTTCATCTCTTGTATGGACTGGTAAAATGTTTCCACACATGACACATTTTTCATGCTTTGAAACATTTTTTACATACTTATCTAAATAACAGCTCTGACATATAGGTTCTCCGTTTTCATTTCTCTCTATGACAGGAGCAACCTTTCCACACATTGAGCATTTTTGGTGCTTTTCCAAATTATTTCGGTATTTTTTTGTACAACAGTTTACGCACAAAGGTTCGTCATCTTTATCACGTCCTTGTACATGCGCAATTTTTCCACAACTTACGCACCTTTCGTGTGTCAGATGGTCGTGATATTTTAAGCGTTTCCCGCAATTCATGCAAATTATTCTGCCCGTTTTTCTGTTCCTGTATACTTTTTTAATAACACCGCATTTTTCACACTTTCCTTTTCCTAACATAGTTTGTTCCTCCTTGTTTTTTGGGTGTACGAATTTTTAATCTGAAATGACAATACATTAATATTGGTTAAATGTCAAAACATAAATAAAATAGAATGTGGTCACGAGTATTTAATTTTGGTCCCACCCCAAATTAAATACACGACACGGGAGAGGAATCTTGGTCATTACATGGTCAGTATAGTCTTCGTATTTTTTCTATTTCACAAGAGGACTTGGTCACGCATAATTTTCTGCTGAAAATTTGCGCGACCCCGGCTCCTTCGCCTTTGCTCAGTCCGTCTTTCAAGTCCTCTCCTGCGCACAGAAAAACGCCCTATCGGCGTTTTCTTACTGTGCACGGGAGAGGACTTGAACCTCCATGCCTTACGGCACTAGCTCCTAAGGCTAGCGTGTCTGCCATTTCACCACCCGTGCATTTATGGATTGCATTCTATACTGAAATAACATTAAAATCAATAATTTGGTTGTTTTTTTAAACAAAAAGAATTATCATATATAATGGATTTTAATATTTAATTAATCATATGTTTTCAGAAAATCAACCAAATTTATATAATAAAAATCAAGATTCCAATGATTCTATTTCTATAAAAGAATTAGAAAACATTGCTGATGAGGTTATGACCCCTGACCAAAGATTGTTAAGTTACAAAAGAGAATTAGAAGTTGCTGAAGAAATAAAGAACAGTATTGACTATGATAATTTTATAGATAAGCAAGATTTATTTAAATATATTAATGAAAATAAACCAAAATTGGCAAAAGAAGCAGTTCAAAGACTAAATGAAAAATTTTTGAAAGAAAAAAGAAAAGAAAAATTTAGACAGGATTTGAAAGATAAAATAAATAGTTTAACTAATTTTATTAAAAAACCTTTTAAAGATTAAAAAATACCACATAAGTGGTGTTTTTTAATTGTGCGTCCAGTTGGAGTCGAACCAACGACCTTATCCTTAAGAGGGATTTGCTCTACCAGCTGAGCTATGGACGCATGTCAATAAAATATCAGAAAAATGAAGGAAAATCAATTAAAACTGGGGAATCGGTCACAAGTATTTTTCGACAAAATTTTATTTGGGTCCCACCCCGAATAAAATTAAAGAAACGGTGGGACCGCTTCGCTTATCTTCCATTACATGGACGGTACACCTTTCGTATTTTTTCACATGGGTACATGCTCAAAAATATACTCAAGGTTCTTCGATTCCCACACGTAAGCAAGATTAGGGAATCGGTCACAAGTATTTTTCTGCTGAAAAATCTCGCGACCCTGACTCGCGCCGTCGCGCTCCGTCTTTCGATTCCCACCTGACAAATTAAAAGTGACCCAAGGAATGGGTCACTTTTAATCTGTGCCTGGGGTGGGAATCGAACCCACATGATGTTGCCACCGAGAGATTTTAAGTCTCTAGCGTCTACCAATTTCGCCACCCAGGCATTAATAATACTGTGAATCGGTCACGAATAATTTGTTCGCCGTCGCTCACAAATTTTCTCGACCCCGACTCGCACCCGTTTTCTGCTGAAAACGGACTTCGTGATTCTTACAGAATCTGTATACCTGTTCTGTTTTATATTTCGCTTTCACTCATATAAAACTATCACAGGTCTTGCGCTTGGGTCCCAACCCAAGCTCACTCCGTCTTTCGATTCTCCCCGAAATATCATTTCATGATATTTCTTGAGGCCTGGGGGAGAATCGAACTCCCGCGTATTCCTTTTGCAGAGGAATGCTTTACCACTTAGCAACCAGGCCTATATTATTTAAGAGGAATAGTGTCTATTTTTTGTCTATGTTTTTCACCCAAATCGACTTGAAAATCAAATGACGGAATTCTACCAAGTTTTGTATTGATTTTGATATATTGTCGAAATTCAGACCTTATTCTTTTGGTAAACTCCAAGACTGCATCCTCTTTATCTTCTGGAAGAACTGTAAAAAGAATATTAGCATATTTTTCATCATTTGAAAGCTTCACATCAGTAATTGTAACGAGTGATGCACCATTTGATTCTTTCTGCATAAATTCAGCAGCGGCTTTTTTAATTATTTTAATAATTTTATCAGATCTATTATCAGACATTTTATTTTTCTATCAACTTAAATATTTGTAATTTATCTCCAGGTGCTGGAGTGATTTCAGATTGAAATTGACAGCCGAATTCAACACCTTCACGGACTTCACCAGTTTTTTGTTTTTGCTGTTGTAATTCGCGGATTTTTCCTCTCCCGATTTCTGTATCTTTTCGCATTATCTTAACCTCTTCACCAACAAAAACAGTTCCTTTCTCGACACGACCGCCAATAATGTGCTTGTCTTTCATAGAACTGAATACTTTTAAAACTTTTGCTTCAGCTGTAACTTCTTCAACCATTACTTTTGGCGTCCTTTTTGTGACTTCTTCATTTAACCATTCAGCAATTTTGTAAATTATATCAAAAGTTTTTATTTCAACTTTATATCTTTCGGCTAATTCTTTAGCAGAACCATCCATTCCAACATCAAAACCAAGTATGATTGCTGGATTTCTTCCGGAAGCAAGTTTGACGTCATTTTCTGAAATATTTCCGATTCCTGCACCAATAATTTTTATTTTTACTTTATCGCTGACTATTTTGTTTATCTCATGCTCAACTGCATTGATCGAGCCTGCCGCCTCAGTCTTTATCATTATTCTTATGTAGCTTAGATCCGCATCATCTGCAGAGGCATCATTATTATAATTTTTAATTGGAATTTTTTTCTCCTTTTCTTTTTCATCTGAAATATATTGTTCAGCTTCTTTCTTTGTTTTGAAGGTCATAAAGGGACCACCAACCTTTGGAAGTTTATCAAAACCAATAATCCTGATGGGGGATGAGAATATTGCTTCATCTATTTTTTTGCCCAAAAAACTTTCCATCATTCTTGTTGAAGCAATTCTATCTCCGGCAACAACATACATTCCATTTTCTATATGGCCATTTTTAATGACAAGAACTGCTGTAATACCTTTCTGTTTATCAAGATTGGCTTCTATAACTAAACCTTCGGCAAGTTTTTTACTATCACCCTTTAGTTCTTCCATTTCAGCGACAAGAAGAATCATGTCTAAAAGCTCTGGAATTCCTGCCCCAGATTTTGAAGAAATTGGAACAAACGGAATTGAACCACCATATCCTTCAATATAAATTCCATTTTCAACCAAATTATTTTTTACTTTTTCAACATTTGCAGACGGCTTATCAATTTTACTGATAGCAACAATAAAAGGTATCTTGCTTTCTGTAATACATTTTAAAGCTTCAAGTGTTTGTTTTTTTACACCTTCTTCTGCAGAGACAACAAGAATTGCAATATCGGCAATGGTTGTACCACAGGTTCTCATTGCACCAAAAGCCTCGTGTCCAGGAGTATCTAAGAAAGTAATTTTCTCATCTTTATTTGTGTCTGGTATTTTATGAATAACTTCATAAGCAGAAATTCTCTGGGTGATTCCACCTGCTTCGGTATCTACGATATTAGTTTTTCTTATATAATCTAAGAGGGCTGATTTTCCATGGTCAATATGACCCATTACACAAACAATAGGAGAGCGCTTGATTATTGAGTTTTCAGAGAGTTTTTTGTGCATAGGTTGCCAGTTTAGCATTTTAATGGTCTTTTTACCAGTTATTTTGCCAAGCTGTTAGCTTCTAGGAATACAAAGACCGAGTTTCGCGGAGCGAAACTCGGTCTTTGTATTTGTTTTTACTAACAGCTAAAAGCTGATAGCTTATAACTAGACAATGCTTTCTTTGGCTTTTTGCAAGGCGGTTTTTTCTTCTGGAGTAAGTTCATATTCGGAAGACATATTTTTTACAGGCTTCGAAAAAACGCTCAAATGATCTCGAGAATATATACTAGATATGATAACACCATCACCTTCTTTGTTTACAAGGGCTGTAGCAAAACTTTGGTTACTTCCAGAGCCGTCACCTTTGAATGGATTGAATCTTACAGTTTGATTTCCAGACACGGTCTTTTTAAGCTTTTTATCTACTATATCTAATTCTTCAACTGTTTTCTGCGCATATTTTTTTAAAATATCTGTATCTTTTCTTAAAGTACTTATAACATCATCCATTGAACCATTTTTACTTCCAAGAAGTTTTTTCAGCTTAATTTCAAGTCGAATAATCCAAACTAATAGTAATAAAATAATTAAAGCAACTCCAACAATTGTGTATATTTCAAAATTCATGAGATTAATTATATATTTTTTTGTTTTTTTTGCAATTATTAATTGTTGTAAAAAGGTGCTCAAATTGTTATAGTTTTTAAGATGAAAAAGATTTATTTAGATAATTCAGCTTCCACACCTTTAGACAAAAAGGTTTTATTCGAAATGGCCAAATATTGGTCAATCGATTTTGCCAATCCAAGCTCTATTCATTCAATGGGTGTTAAAGCTAAAGTGGCTTTACAAAAAGCTAGAAAAACTATTGCTGATATTATTGTTGGTCATGATAGGGAAATAGTTTTTACATCGGGCGGAACAGAAGCAAATAATCTAGCTATTTTTGGAGTTGTAAATAATTTAATTAAAAATGGTAAAAAATATTCTGATATTCATTTGATTACTACAGAAATCGAGCACAGCTCAATTCTTGGATGTTTTAAAAAGCTTGAATCAGGTGGATGTAAAGTAGATTATTTAAAAGTTGATGAATTTGGAATTGTAAATTCAAAAGATTTGAGAAAATTAATAAAACCCGAAACTGCGTTCGTTTCAATTGGATATGCAAATAGCGAAATTGGCGTGGTACAACCAATCAAAGAAATAATAAAAGAAATTCGCCACAAAAGAAAAGAATTTGAAAGAGCTGGAATTAATTTTCCATATTTGCACCTAGATGCTTCACAGGCTGGGCTTTATTTGAATGTAAATGTTGAAGAGCTAGGCGTCGATCTTATGACTTTAGATGCACAAAAAATGTATGGACCAAAAGGAGTCGGTGCTTTATTTGTTCGTGATGGAATTAAAATTGAACCAATATTATTTGGTGGTGGTCAGGAAAATAATAGAAGAAGTGGAACAGAAAATATTCCACTTATAGTTGGTATGGCTTATGCTTTTGAATTAGCGCAAAAAAATAAACAGAAGGAAAGTAAAAGATTGATAAAGATGAGAGATGAATTTTTTGACTCTGTCAAAAAATTCGTCCCGAACGCAATTATTAACGGCCACTTGGAAGAGCGTCTTCCAAATAATATAAATATTTCAATTCCAGGATTTGATGGAGAAATGATGGTATTTAGACTCGACGAAGCGGGAATAATTTGCTCTTCATCAAGTGCATGTGCTTCTGGCAGTGGGGAATCTGAAGTTGTAAAAAAAATTAGTTCAAGTGAAAGAGCAAAATCAACCCTACGATTTTCAATGGGTAAGGAAACAAAAAAAAGTGATATAATAAAGTTACTAAATACATTGAAAAAATTATGTCAAAATTCTTAGCATTTATTACAGCAATAATATTATCGGCGATTGCAGTGCTTGCAGATTATTTTATTAAAAAAGCATCTCAGCTTCCAAATATTTGGAATAAGTCTTTGTTAATTGGTGCTGTAATATATGGAATAAGTGCAATCGGATGGGTATTGGTTATGAAAAGTATGAAGCTTTCTACCCTTGGAGTCATTTTTGGTCTAAGTTGTATTATTATGGTCACTGGTATTAGCGTTTTTATTTTTCACGAGAAGCTATCAGCCATAGAAATTATTGGTATTTTACTTGGCATAATTTCTTTGAGTATTTTATATAGATTCTCTTAATTTTTTTTAAGTTTCTATTTTGTTTTAAATAATATATAATATTAGTGTATGGAGAATTTAACCAAACAACAATTAATTTTACTTGCGCTTTTGGTAAGTTTTGTTACGTCTATTGCGACGGGTATTGTTACTGTTGCACTTATGAACCAAGCTCCAGTTGGAGTGGTTCAAACAATAAATAAAGTTGTAGAAAGAACAATTGAAACAGTCACAGGTCCAACAAAAGAAACCCAAACAGTTGTTAAAGAAACCGTAGTAGTAAGCACAGACGATCAAATAGTTGGAGCTGTAGAAAAAAATAAAAATAGTTTGATAAGAATTTATAGAACAAATACAGATCCATCATCTGGATCAAATTCTATGGTATTTGTTGGATTAGGGGTTATTATAAGTACAGACGGCATGATTGCTACAGATAATAATCTTATTTCAGATGGTGGAAAATATTTTATTACCAATTCAGATAATAAATTAATAGATCTTTCTGTTTTAAGATCTGTATCAGGAGAACAAGTAGCATTATTAAAAATTAAAAATGACGAAAAAAATCCTGTAAAATATAATACAGTTTCTATTTCAAAAAATGATTTGAAACTAGGACAATCAGTAATTTATATTGGAGGAGAATCAAAAGATTCAGTTTCAACAGGAATTGTCTCAACATTATCTGTTAAACAAATCCAGCCGACTGATAATTCTACATCTACACCAGTTACTACTAAAATATCCTCAATAGAAACATCAGTTCCTGCCAATTTTATTTCTGGTGGTTTGTTATTAAATCTTTCTGGAGAACTTGTCGGAATCAAGACTATATATATGGATAGTTCAAAGTCAGATTTGTTTACTCCAAGCCTAGATATCCAAAATGCACTAAATGCGCTTGCTGACTCACAGAAAAAAGCTCAATAAACCTTCACCCGTTAAAGTTTTTACTGACGCATTATGTGCGTAGCTAGTGTTTGGAGTCAAAAAATATTTATAATTAGCTATAAGTATATAAAAATTACTTCTTTTTAAAAAGCACATAATGCAAAAAAGTTGTTTATTTTGCTCAAAATATGAATATTTGCACTTATTTTTTAGAAAGAGTATATTAAATTAGTAATAAAGGTCAAAACAACTTTTATCAGTAAAAATTTTTTCGGGTAAATGCCACCATTTAACAACTTCACAACTAAAGCGAAAGAAGTAATCAGAAGAGCTCATGAGCTTGCTATTGAACGTGGGCAAAATCATGTAAATCCTTTACATCTTTTGGCAGCACTTGTACTTCAAGAGGAAAGCGTTGTCTCTTCAATTTTGGACAGATTAGAAATTGATTTAATTTTATTTACTGATTCAATTCTTGAAGCAATCGAATCGAGTACTGGCTCAACAACCCTTTCTCCAGCAAATCAAATTTATTTAACTCCGGATCTAGCAAAAGTTTTGGATTTGTCTGGAAAAGAAGCACAAGATTTGAAAGACGAATTTATTTCAACTGAACATCTTTTTTTGGCATTACTTGATACACCAACTTCTGCCCGAGATATTTTGATGAGATTTAAAATTGATAAAACAACCATATTAAAAATTCTTTCAGAATTAAAAACTTTGAAGGGGAGTGATATAGATCAGCCCAAAAAATACCGAGCAATTTTAAAATACACTAGAAATCTTACCAAGCTCGCAAAAGATAATAAACTTGACCCAGTTATTGGGCGAGACAATGAAATTTCAAGAATAATTCAAATACTTTCTAGAAGAACAAAAAATAATCCGATACTTATTGGTGAAGCTGGTGTAGGAAAAACAGCAATCGTTGAGGGTCTCGCAATTAGAATTGCAACAAACGATGTTCCAGAATCTTTGAAAGACAAAGAGCTTGTATCTCTTGATCTTGGACTTCTTATTGCCGGAACAAAATACAGGGGAGAGTTTGAAGAAAGATTAAAAGGAATAATAAAAGAAATTGAAAAATCAGAAGGGAAAATAATTTTGTTTATTGATGAAATACACACTATTGTTGGTGCTGGTTCTGCTGAGGGTTCAATGGACGCTTCAAACATGTTAAAGCCAGCATTATCGCGAGGCGAACTTAGAACCATTGGTGCGACAACAATAAAGGAATATCAAAAAATCGAAAAAGACCCCGCATTAACAAGGCGTTTTCAGTCTGTGATGATTGCCGAACCATCAGTAGAAGATGCTGTTGCAATACTTCGGGGTCTCAAAGAAAAATACGAACTTTATCACGGAGTCAGAATTACTGATGATGCAATTTTGTCTGCCGTGAATTTAAGTTCAAGATATATTACCGATAGATTTTTGCCAGACAAGGCAGTGGACCTCATTGATGAAGCCTCATCAATGTTAAAAATATCTTTGGAAAATATGCCGCCTATTCTTGAAGAGACAAGAAGAAAAGTTATGCGACTTGAAATTGAAAAAGAAGCACTCAAAAAAGAAGTTGAAGGAGAAAAAAAGAAAGAAACTAAAAAAAGAGTTGCGATAATTGAAAAAGAAATTGCTGATTTGAAAGAAAAAACTTCTGATCTTGAGCTCAGATGGACAACTGAAAAAGAAATTTTGAGTGGCATTAAATCTCTCAAAAAACAATTAGAAGTTTTGAGAATTGAAGCGGAAAATGCAGAAATAAAAGCAGATCTTTCAAAAGCTGCCGAGATTAGATATGGAAAAATCCCTGAAGCAGAAAAAGAATTGGATGTAAAACTTAAAAAATTGAAAAAACTCCAAACTTCAAGAAGAGTTTTGAAAGAAGAAATTACAGAAGAGGATGTCGCCTCAGTGGTTTCAAAATGGACAGGCGTCCCAGTTTCTCGAATGCTTGAAAGCGAAGCACATAAGCTTGTTAGAATGGAACAAGAGCTTGAAAAAAGAATTGTTGGTCAGAATGAAGCGGTTAGAAAAATTGCTGACACGATAAAAAGATCTCGTGCTGGAATTGCCGACCCAAACAGACCGATCGGTTCATTTATTTTCTTGGGTCCAACTGGAGTAGGAAAGACCGAACTCACAAAAGCACTAGCAGAATTTATGTTTGATGATGAAAGAGCTTTGATAAGAGTAGATATGTCAGAGTTTATGGAAAAACATTCTACTTCAAAACTTATTGGTTCACCTCCAGGATATGTTGGCTATGAAGAAGGTGGAGCACTTACAGAAACTGTTCGCCACAGACCATATTCAGTTATTTTATTTGATGAAATAGAAAAAGCACATCCAGAAGTATTTAATTTATTACTTCAGGTTCTTGATAATGGAAGACTTACTGATTCAAAAGGCAGAGTGGTCAATTTCAAAAACACTTTGATTATTATGACATCAAATATTGGGGCTCAATTTATAGATAAAATGGAGCAAATTGGTTTTACGGCAAAAGATGAAAAGAAAAATGAATACAATTTAGTCAAAGAAAAAATACTTGCTAGCTTGAAAGATTTTTTCAGACCAGAGTTTATGAACCGTCTTGATGATGTAATTATTTTTGATATTTTGTCAAAAGAAGCTATTAAAAAAATTGTTGATATACAAATAAATTTAGTCAAAGAAAGATTGCAAACCAAAGAAATTGTCATGCAAATTTCAGACAAAGCTTTAGAATATCTTTCTGAAAAAGGATACAATCCTCAATATGGTGCACGACCACTTAAAAGATTGATTCAGGACAAAATTTTGAATCACATCGCATCTCTTATTATTTCAGAAGGAATATTAAAAGGCGGAACAGTAATAGTTGATATAAAAAATGATGAGATGTCTTTCAGTGTTAAGAAAGGGAGAAAGGGGATGATATTGGAAAGACAATTAGTTGAAAGTGTTTAAGATACAATTCAAAAAACAAAGAGGGGTTTCGCGAAGCGAAACCCCTCTTTGTTTGCCCTGTAGTAGATTTTGGCATCAAAAATATTTTTTATTCACAAAAATAATCTGTTTTTTAATATATTTGCAAACGTTTTATTGTAGAAATAGAATACAAAATATTTTTTAAAAAATAATGCCAAAATTCACTACTGGGTTTGAAATTCTGAAAAATAAATGATACTATGTTTTTACTGCGCCGGTCGTATAGTGGCAATTACACGAGACTGTAAATCTTGCGGCTTCGGCCTTCGGGGGTTCGAGTCCCTCCCGGCGCACAAAAATAAAACGCTTCTATGGCGTTTTTATTTTTGTGCGTCCAGAGTAAGTGCTAGGATGCACTTATGTGATGGACCCGAATTTTATGTCCGTCAATTTCTTGATTTACCAAATTAACTATGCTTTACTTTCATTAGAAGTTAAAGCTCAAAATTCTGATGGACGGAGGTCCAATATGCATATAAAAGCACCGATCGTTTCTAAACCTTTTGGGGAAAGTGAAATACCTGAAGGCGGATTTGGGTGGAATAACGATGCTCATGGAACATACGGTCCTGTCACATGTGAGTTTTGTGGAACAAATCACCCTGAAAGAAGAGACCAATCATACATAGTGAACAGAGTTCTAGGCCTGCAAGTAATTGAAGAATGCTGTGGAAAAGCTATAGACATTTTGTACCGTGAGCTCGGCGAAGAATTCACGAAAGCTTATATTAAAGAATTCGCTGAGAATCCAGCCGACCCTCGTTTTTTCTTTTTCTTAGACATGTTGTCTAAGACTCTAGAAGCGGCCGCAAAAAGAACAAATGAAATATCTGAAGACATTTCCAAAAGCAAGAGTGCTCTTTCCAATATAAAAAAGGTTTAAAGTATTAAGCCAGCCTGAGATAATTTCAACGGCTGGTTTTTTGTTGCAAAGTCTTAACCTTTTGAAAAAAATTAAGACTTTGCAATAAACTTATTTCATGCTATAAAATGATTAGGTGTTCTCGCTTTGGAAGTCCCAAAAGGACAAATCAAATCCAAGGCATAAAAATAGGGGGATTAAATGGAGCAGTCAGGAATTACAGCAAGAGAGGTACTGGAAAAACTGTATCAATCATTAAAAAAGAGATATAATTTCCAAGAAGTAAATGTGACGGCGGTTCAAGAAGTCGTCACGGTATATCATGGAAGTATAGGTTTCATGATATATAGCAAAGTAGCTTTTTTTAAAGTAAATGACGTAGAGTGGGCTGTCTCAATCGGTTCAAGAGATGGGACAGATTTAACAAAAAATTACGATTCAGATTTAGTAATTGTTAAAGTTCACAACCATAAAGACAAACTCGATTATGTAACAAGAAGCATAGAACAGGGAAGATATTTTATCAACTCCCTGCTTTATTGTTTAAGAACAGGAGAATTCCATTTTAATAGAGATGGAATATCCAAGAAGTATTATAGTATCCTTGACACCAAACTCAAGGAATATAAGTTCGGAAAATATCCGAACTTAAAATACAATAAACAAGTTGTTGAAGCTCTGTATGATATCACAGTATCAATATTCCAACAGTGAAGATTCAAACTCGAGCCCCAGCGTCCACGCGCTGGGGCTTTTTTCATTTCATTTTTCACTATTTTTCTGCTAATATGGACAAACATGAATATTCGAAACTTCAGTATTATTGCCCATCCCAGTACCATAACTTTTTTGAAGGAAAAAGTTAGCTACGGGACAAGCATCTCAATTTTTGAGTCTGTTTTTCAAATTAAACCATAGTTATGAATATACGCAATTTTAGTATTATAGCGCATATAGACCACGGAAAATCGACCCTAGCAGATCGTATGCTTGAGATTACAAACACCATAGAAAAACGCAAAATGATGGACCAGGTTCTTGATAGTATGGAGCTTGAAAGAGAGCGTGGAATAACCATTAAAATGCAGCCAGTTCGCATGAAATGGCACCTAAATAACGAGGAATATGTGATGAACCTCATTGATACGCCTGGGCATATTGATTTCTCCTACGAGGTTTCTAGGGCACTAAAAGCCGTTGAGGGATCTATACTTTTAGTGGATGCAACTCAGGGAGTTCAAGCGCAAACTTTAACCACTTTAAACATGGCACGAGAATCAAATCTCGTGATAATTCCTGTTGTTAGCAAAACTGATTCACCACTTGCACGAACAGCTGAAGTCAAAGAAGAAATTGCAAAACTTTTAAATATTGATGTAAGCACGATTTTAGAAGTTTCCGGAAAAACAGGTGAAGGGGTTTCCGAACTTTTGAATGAAGTTATAAAAAAAATTCCTGGACCACGTGGGGAATTTGGTGAAGAAAATTATAAATTAGAAATAAATGAAAAATCTTTTAGAGCTTTAGTTTTTGATTTTAAATATTCAAATCATAGTGGTGTCACAGTTTTTGTGCGCGTTTTTAATGGACAAGCAAAAAGAAATACTCCACTTACGTTTAAGGTTTCTGGAAAATCATTTACTGCAACAGAAGTCGGTATTTTTTCCCCATCTGAGCTAGCAACAGAAACTTTATCTGCAGGTGAGATAGGATATATTACTACCGGAATTAAAGAATCAGACATTGCTTCTGTTGGAGATACTATTTCTCATGTGAATGATAATCAACCACCACTACATGGATATTTCAGACCATCACCAGTTGTTTGGGCTTCTATTTATCCAGAAGGTGCTGATGACTTTGCAATGTTAAAACTTGCACTAGGAAAGCTTAGACTTTCAGATTCGTCTTTTACTTTTGACGAAGAAACTTCCGGAACATTAGGAAGAGGATTCCGATGTGGATTTTTAGGAATGCTTCATTTGGAAATTATTGTTGAGAGATTAAAAAGAGAATTTACTTTACAACTCATTGTCACAACACCGAGCGTAAATTATGAAGTAACTTTTAATAATGGAAAGAAAGAAATGATTTTTTCGCCATCATTATTTCCCGAGGACCATATGATAGCCAAAGTTATGGAGCCATGGGTAAGGGTAAGAATTATAACTCCAGGACAGTATATAGGTGCGATAATGCAGCAACTTTATGAGCACGAGGCTGTAATAGGAGATTCTGAAAGTTTTGGAGATAATAGAACATCACTTACGCTTGAAATGCCACTTCGAGAACTTATGAGAAATTTTTTCAACGAATTAAAAAGTATGACTTCTGGTTACGCATCAATTTCTTATGAAGCAATGCCTATGAAGGAAGCCGATGTAGTAAAAATGGAGGTTTTAGTTGCGGATGAACCAGTTCCAGCATTTTGTAAAATAGTTGCCAGAAGAAGAATGCAAGAGGAAGCTGACCAAACAGTTGAAAAACTTCATGGAGCAATTGAAAGAACAATGTTTAATTTTAAAATCCAGGCAAAAGCCACGGGAAGAATTCTTGCATCAAGATCTGTTTCTGGAATGAAAAAAGATGTTACGGACTATTTGTACGGAGGTGATATTACGAGAAAAATGAAATTGAGAGAAAAGCAAAAGAAAGGAAAAAAGAGAATGAAAGAAAGAGGAAAAGTAAATATAACACAGGATGTATTTTTGAAGATGATGAAGAGTGAATAAATTCAAAAGGCGGGCCGTTTACGGCCCGCCTTTTGAATTTAAACTACCTCAAGAAAGGAGAATAAAGCACAATCATACTTAGAATTAGTAAAGCTCCAATTACAATCCAAGCATATTTCATAAATTTTCTAGTTTTTTTGTGGAAAAGCATCCCAGTACAAAATTTTAAATTATTAAACTATTTCGACTCATTTACATTTTACTATTTAGTAATATTTCTCTTTTTATTCACATCCATTGAATTTTTAACTGGACAAGTTTTATTGGTTAATTATTCTTTTAAAATGTTATATACTAACTATACACCAAAATGATAGATTTTCAACAAAAGAAAAAACTAAATAAGTTTCTGTATTCAAAATTTACATTGGTAATTTTGTTTATTATCATTATTTTTTTAGCAAAAGCAACTTACAATATTTATCAAAAATACAAGTTAAATGCAGAAAATTATGCAACCATAAAAAAGCAGTATGACAGTTTGAATGCACGAAAGGATATGCTAAATTCAGAAATAGGCAGATTAAAAACTGACAACGGAGTGGAGGAAGAAATACGAAGTAAGTTCAATGTGGCAAAACCGGGGGAAACTGTCGTTGTTGTTATAAATGGCAGCAGTAGTACTTCCAGCCAGAATAGTAGTGGGAACAAAGGATTTTGGGCAAGTTTTTGGAGTATTTTTAAATAATCATGTGAGCCCCGTAGTGAAATTTGGCATTGTTTTTAAAAAGTTATATATTGATGTTTATGTTGTTATAAGGTAGTTTGATAGTTGAATAGATAATTGTAGAAAAATTTGGTTGAAAAACTTTTTGATGCCAAATTCTACTACCGGGCGAGTGTAGTTTAGTGGTAGAACTGGTGCTTCCCAAGCATCGGGCGCGAGTTCGATTCTCGCCACTCGCACAATTTAAAAACGATTAGTTTTTAAATTCGAGTGAACAAGCAAACTGCTTTGCTTGTGGGCGAGAATCGAAAGGCTTTTATATACGAGCGAAGTGAGGCGGAAAAGCACCTGGCTAAGTAATAGCCAATTCTCGCCACTCGCACATAATAAAATTAAGTATTGCTTTTTAAAACTTATGATATAATAAAAAAGTTATAAGTTAATAAATAAAAATATGCAAAAAAAAGTAGTAATGTATTCAACCCCAACTTGTCATTATTGTAATTTAGCAAAGGATTTTTTTCATGATTACAATATTTCTTATGAAGTATTTAACGTGCAAACAGATTTAGTTAAAAGAAAAGAAATGGTAGAAAGGAGTGGACAGATGGGCGTTCCAGTAATATTTGTTGATGATGAAATGGTCAAGGGTTTTGATGAAGACAGATTGAGGGAATTGCTAGAAATTAAATAAATAAAAAACCGCCTAAAAACCTGCCTGCGCAGGCAGGCGGTTTTTTTGATTAGTTATTTTGTGCTATATTTCTCATAGCCTGTCGCCATAGTTCAATGGATAGAACAGTCCCGTCCTAAGGGATAGATGTAAGTTCGATTCTTACTGGCGGCACAACTTTATGATATAATCTTTCTATGAACCCAAACGAAAAAGAAATTTACGATTTAGTAAAAGAAAACAACCATATGCTCAAGGGGATGAGACGAGCAAATCGCTGGTCTTCAATCCTCAGGATTATTTATTGGATAATAATTATTGTCGTAGCAGTCATCGCATATAATTTCATTCAACCGTATTTAGATGCTGCGCTTAAAGCATACCAGAACTTACAAGGTAATATAAATAGTGTTAAATCGGTAACAAGTAAAATTCCTACTTCTATAACGAATATAATAAAATAAATTGATTTAACCCTAGAATTTTTCTACTAAATAGTGTAATATCTAAAATAACAATTAAACAAATTGTCATTGCCAAGGTAGCTCAGTTGGTAGAGCATGTCCCTGAAGAGGATGTGGTCGCCGGTTCGAGTCCGGCCCTTGGCACAATTTTAAAAACACCAACATTTGGTGTTTTTAAAATTGGCTTGAGGGAGGAAGCAAACTGCTTTGCTTCTGTCCGGACGAGAACAGCGGAATGATACCCCGCAAGCTTGCGGGGTGAATGAACTGGTGCCTAGCCCGAATTGAGTGGCGATGAAATGAAAGGTGAAGGAGAGATTCCGGCCCTTGGCACAACAAAAATAACGCTTTCGCATTATTTTTTGTGATAAGAAAGTCAAACAAACTGCTTTGATTCTATATTGCACTATTTTAAATTTATTGTAATCTTAAATCAGACGTAATGCTACGCATTGTCATGAGTAATTAAAAAATAGGGGGGTGAAAAATGAAAAGAATTGATGTCGCAACAAAGAAGTGGACAAAGCTCGTTAATACATTTCCATGGTTCAGGGAATATGTTGTGTTGGAAGGTGGTAAAAAAATATGGAAATCTCGCGAATTTTACTATCCTTTGGTTGGAATGGGCTGGTATAAGTTAATATGGGATATGTGTACAAAAATTAAAGCCGTGTACGACAAAAATCCTGAGCGGTACGAAATGTACAACGTTACAGATATAAAGGAAAAATATGGCGGGCTAAGATATTATACGACATGCTCCCCAGAAGAATTCGAAGAATACGTCCGTGAGGCAGAGGGTCTTTCTTATAAAACATGCGAAAAATGCGGTAAGCCGGGTAAAACAGTGGAAATTTATTCCTGGTTTTCCACACTTTGTAAAAAGCATGAAAATGCTCGTAGAAAAAATCATAAAAAACGTTTTGGATGGTGAATATAAAACTCCCCAGTAAGTTACGGGGAGTTTTTATTTTACGCACTTTTTATCTTTAATTTCGCTTGTCGGTGTTTGTCTATCTTTGGCATCCTTATTACAAGTAAACCATTTTTATTTATCGCTTCAGATTCATCAACATTAATTTCCTGTGGAAGAATTATTGTTCTTGAAAATGAACCCCAATATAATTCTTTGTGAAAATAATCATTCCCGAGTGTGTCGTTTGACTCTTCTCTATGTCCTTTTATCACAACCATATCTCTTGTAATAGAAATGT
>Ga0209083_1001066_pt1 | contig 33924 bp, 29 predicted proteins | sample AM7aDNAmetaG_FD_184132 | JGI IMG/M metagenome (GOLD analysis project Ga0209083, IMG submission 184132) | Freshwater microbial communities from Finland to study Microbial Dark Matter (Phase II) - AM7a DNA metaG (SPAdes) (version 3) | ecosystem: Environmental > Aquatic > Freshwater > Lake ... | reverse complement strand
CTTTTGTGGTTACCTGCGGCAATCAAAAAGAAATAGACTATTACTGGAAGAGTTTGCTCCGGGGCGGAGGAAAGCCGGTCCAATGCGGTTGGTTGACCGACAGATTCGGCGTTTCCTGGCAGGTCGTTCCGGATATTCTATATAAACTTATAAAGTCGAAGGATCCGGCTGTCGCGGCAAGGGTTAATGCCGCTATGTTGAAAATGATAAAGTTTGATATTTCTGAATTGAAAAAAGCCGCCAGGCAGAGGACGGAAGATAGGAGACAGAGGGCAGATGGTTAGAGGGTTGGAAGGTTGGATGCTTAAGGGCCGGCAAGGGATGAGGATAGAAGGCGGTGGACGGAAGGCAGAGGGCAGATGGTTAGATGTTTGGAAGGTTGGATGCTTAAGGGCCGGCAAGGGATGAGGCCAGCAGACGGTTGGCCGATAAGTCCAGAACCCGTGAGTCTTTAATTAGTAATCAGTAATCATCAATTAGCAATCCGCGGAGCGGTGGACGGAAGAGCAGATGATTGGAAGGTTGGATGTTTGGAGGGTTGGACGTTGGATGGAAAGGCCGAAGGGCGGAGGACAGAAGACAGAAGACGGAGGACGGTGGACCGATAGAACCCGTGAGTCTTAAATTAGCAATCAGCAATAAGTAATTAGTAATCCGCGGAGCGGTTGCGGAGCCGGCGGACAGTGGCGTTTAATACAATAACTAATTCATTAGAAAAATGCGGAAAGAAGAGTGGCGGTATTTTAGATGTTTGAGGAAAATGTATTTACTTAGTTCTTTTTGCCCTTACCTTACAAACCTTACAAACGTTTGCCCTTGACGAATTCCTTGTAGTACAAAATCGCCGCAATTGTCTTCGCGTCGTGGACCTTGGAGTGGCGGATTAAGGTCAGAATATGGCTTAATTTCATAGGGTAAACCCTTATTTCCTCGTCTTCATCAAGGTTTTGAGTGCCTTTGTGGAGGGAAGTGGCCAAATAGATATGCATCTTCTCTCGCAGAAACCCGGGAGATGAGTAAAACGCAAGTATTTTCCTGATTTTTCCCGCTTTATACCCTGTTTCCTCTTCAAGTTCCCTTTTCGCACAGGTCAACGGTTTTTCGCCTGCATCAAGTGTGCCTGCCGGAACCTCCCACGACCATTTCTGGATCGCGAAACGCCTCTGTTTTACCATCAAAATGCGCCCATCGTCCATTACAGGGACGATTACGGAAGCGCCAGGATGGAGCACTAAATCCTTGTTTTCCGAGGCGTAAAACTTAATCAATTTCCCAGTTGCGAGCAGTTTCTTTTTCATGCCTATTTTTAGCAAAAACATCAATTAAAATCAACAAAATACTTGACAGTCAAAGTGGTAATTTGTATACTTGAAGTGGCAGAAAGTGGAGCAAAGTGGAGGGAAAATTATGTTCGTAGGCGAATATCTGCATAGGATAGATAACAAGGGCAGGCTCATTTTGCCCTCGGCCTATCGCGAAGAACTCGAACAGCGCTTTGAGGATAAATTCCATGTCACCGTCGGAGTTGATGAGTGCCTCAAAGTCTATCCCGACAGCGAATGGAAAAAAGCCGTGGAGCAACTCGGCACTCTTCCGCAGGCGGACGCGAAGACGAGATATGTCGTCAGGATGGTTGTCGCGAACGCTTCGCCCACTACCATAGACAAGCAGGGAAGAATATTTATTCCCGGAACATTGAGGGAGAAGGTAGGCATCGCCAAAGATGTTTTCGTAATCGGGATGATGGACACGGTTGAAGTGTGGGCGAAAGAAAAGTGGGAGACCTACAGAAAGGCCTTCGACAAGCAGCCGCTTGAAAAATATCACCAGGAACTGTTCGACAAGGGCATCTTTAAGAAATGATCCACGTGCCCGTTCTTCCAGAAGAAGTAAAAAGTTTTTTGACAGCGGAATGCCCGGCGGTTTTTGTGGACGCCACGCTCGGGGCCGGGGGGCACGCCGAACTTCTGCTCGAAGCCTGCCCGCGGATGAAAGTCATTGGCATAGACAGGGACGGCGAGATAATGTCTCTGACCGAAAAGAGGCTCGCGAAGTACGGAGAGAGAGTGCGCACTGTCCGTGACAACTACAGAAACTTTGACGCCGCGCTGAGCGCGCTCGGCGTCGAAAAAGTTGATGGCTTCCTTTTTGATCTCGGAGTTTCTTCCCTTGAACTTGATTCCCCCGAAAGGGGGTTTTCTTTTAAGTACGACTCCCCGCTGGATATGAGGATGGATCGCACACAGAAACTCACTGCAGCAGATATCGTTAATACAGCTGAAGAGACCGAGCTTGCGGACGCCATCTTCAAATACGGGGAAGAAAGGTTTTCGCGCCGCATAGCAAAAAATATTTGTTCCGCCAGGGCGGTAAAGCGCATAGGCACCACGGCAGAGCTTGTTGATCTCATAAACCGCAGCGTTCCGCCGGCTTACAGGCACGGGAGAATTCATCCCGCGACGAGGACTTTTCAGGCGCTGCGCATTGTGGTCAACGATGAACTTAACGGTTTACGGGAAGCTCTCGTGAAAGCGGAAGGCTATCTAAATCCCGGCGGTAAAATTGCGGTCATCTCGTTCCACTCGCTTGAGGACAGGATAGTAAAAAGATTCTTTGTGGAGAAGGCAAAATGCGAAACTCCCTCCCTTAAGATACTTACAAAAAAACCCGTAGAAGCCGGCGACGCAGAAAGGGAAAGCAATCCGAGAAGCAGGAGCGCGAAGCTCAGGGTGGCGGAAAAACTGTGAAACCAATAAAAAGCTGGTGGCTCATAGGCATTGTCCTGGGGTTGATAGTCTATGTGTGGATATCGGCTCAGTGTGTCTCTACCGGTATCGAGATAAGCCGGCTGAAGTTTCGCAAAGCAGAACTCTTAAACCTGAACAGAATGACCGGAACGGAAATATCAGGGCTTCGTTCTGCTGAACGGGTCGAAAAAATGGCTCGTAACGATCTTGGTCTGGTGATTCCGGACAAATTCGAGAATATTCTGGTGCCGGAAAAAAAGAGGGCTGACTCCGGATTTTTCGGCGCAGCCAGGGATTGGATAGCAAATACAATCGGGTACGTATTCTAAGCGGTCTCGGGGGATGCAATCGAAAAAAGAATTAAAATCATAGGTGTCATCTTTGGCGTCTTTGCCGTCGCAATCTTCGCGCGCGCTGTCTACCTTCAGGTTTTGGACAACGCGAATCTTACGAGCCGCGCCGAGAAGCAGAATCGCCAAATGCTGGAGCCGGAGGGTGTCCGCGGGAATATTTACGACTGCAAGGGCAGGGACCTGGCCATCAGCATCGTGCTGCCCTCGGTATACGCGTATACCAAAAATGTTACGGACAAGGAAGACGCTGCGGAAAGAATCTGCCGCGAGCTTCAGGAGCCGAAGGAAGTCGTTCTGGCAAAACTCAACTCTCCTAAGTCCTTTGTCTGGCTCGGAAGAAAGATTAACGCCGAGGCCGGCAGAAACATAAGAACTATGAAAATCCCGGGCATTTCGGTGGAAAATGAGAGCAAGAGGGTCTATCCGAGGGGCCGCCTCCTGGCGCACGTGCTCGGGGCGGTTAACACGGAAAGTAAGGGGCTTGAAGGCGTGGAGCTCTCGATGAACGACCGGCTTTACGGGGAGAACGGCAGTGTAGAGGCCGTCAATGATGCAAAGGGACGCAGGTTGAGCTCCGACGAAATAATAATCAAACCGGCCAAAAACGGTGAAAATGTTTACCTGACCATCGACGAGATGGTTCAGTACTTCACCGAAAAGGAACTGGACCGCACCTGCCAGGAGTTTAAGGCCAAGGGTGCCATAGCCATTGTGATGAACACTTCTACCGGCGAAATACTCTCGATGGCGGTGCGTCCCGGATATGATCCGAATGACTTAAAGTCTGCGAACCAGGCCTCAATGAAAAATCAGGCAGTGGCCTCCGCCTACGAACCGGGTTCCATCTTTAAGATTGTTGCGCTCGCGGCCGGGCTCACTGAGAAGGTTACGAACGAGAACGAAGTAATCAACTGCGAGAAGGGGAAATGGGAGGTCTATAACCGCAAGATAAACGACCATGTACCATACGGGAATCTTACTTTCAGACAGGTCATAGAACTTTCCAGCAACATCGGGACTGCCAAGATAGGTCAGCGGCTGGGTCCCGACAGGTTTTACGCCTACGCGAGGGCTTTTGGTTTCGGGGAAAAGACGGGCATTCAGCTCGCAGGAGAGGTAAAGGGGACGCTTCGCGAGCCCTCAAACTGGTCCGGTATTTCTTCCTACATCGTCCCGATAGGCCAGGAAATTGCGGCCACGCCGATGCAGCTTATCTGCGCGCTCAATGTCGTGGCCAACGGAGGAAAGCTCCTAAAACCCGTGCTCATAAAGTCAGTTACAAACAGTGACGGCAAAACAGTTGAAGAGAACGGGATGAAGGAAGTCAGGCAGGTTGTCGACCCGCTCATCGCAAAAAGGATGGTCTCAGTACTTAAGGGCGTGGTAGAGGAAGGGACCGGCACGGCAGCGGCGGTTGAAGGGTTCTCTGTTGCGGGCAAGACCGGAACGGCCCAGAAGTTCGACAACGCCACAAGAAAATATTCGTCCAATAAATATGTTTCCTCGTTTATGGGTTTTGTCCCGGCAGATAAGCCGAAGTTAACGATACTGGTCTCCATTGACGAGCCTAACAACACTTACTGGGGCGGTTCGGTTGCGGCTCCCTGCTTCTCAAGGATTGCGAAACAGACACTCAGATACCTGGAAAAGGATCACTATGATCTTGTCAAAAATAATTAAAGCTGTTAACCCGGAAAAGGTTGCCGGCAGGCAGGATCTTGAAATTTCATCTGTTGAATTTGATTCGCGGAAGGTATTGCCCGGCGCGCTTTTCGTGGCTATTCCCGGCTATAAAACGGACGGAAATGCATATATCGGCGCGGCGGTAAAGGCAGGGGCGGTTGCGGTCATAGCCGGTAAGGACTCTGAAACGGGCGTCACGTTCATAAAAGTAAATGAGCCCAGGGCCGCGCTGGCGGCGGCTGCGGCGGAGTTCTTTGACAACCCGTCCGGGAAATTGATAATGGCGGGCATTACCGGCACCAGCGGCAAGACCACCACGACCTATCTTCTGCGCTCAATTTTCAGAAAGCACGGAGAAAAGACTGGTCTGATCGGGACCATAGAGTACGATCTGGACGGAGAGATCTTTGAGTCAAAAAATACTACTCCGGAATCTCTGACGCTGCAGGAACTGCTGGGGCGAATGGTGCAAAAAGGTTTCAACGCTTGCGTGATGGAAGTCTCGTCTCATTCGCTGGCGCTTCACAGGGTGGACGGGATAGAATTCGACGCGGCGGTTTTTCTGAACCTGACCCAGGACCATATGGACTTTCACGGGTCGTTTGAGGAATATCTGGGCGCTAAAATAAAACTCTTCGGTCTGCTTGCCGGAAATAAGCATGGCCCAAAAATCTGCGCGGTAAACGCGGATGACCCGCGCGCCGCGGAGTTTGTGAAAGCGGCCTCGGCGACCGTGCTGACCTTTGGCTTCAACGAAGGGGCGGACCTTAGGGCAATAGCTGTGTGCAACGCTCCGTCAGGGCTAAATTTCGTGATAAAGCACGGCAACGGAGTTTGCTCTCTGGAACTTAAGCTCAAAGGCGTTTACAACGCCTATAACGCGATGGCCGCTGCGGCAGTGGCGGCCGGTTTGAAAATCGGCTGGGAGACTATCAAGGCCGGACTTGAGGCCGTGGAAAATGTTCCTGGCAGATTTGAGGCCTATAAGAGCCCGGCGGGTTTTACTGCCGTAGTCGACTATGCGCATAAGCCGGACGCGCTGGAACGGCTGCTTTCGGCGGTTCGGGGAATGGGAGCGAGGAAAATTATAACAGTCTTCGGGTGCGGCGGAGAGCGCGACCGTACCAAGAGGCCTATGATGGGCAAAATCTCGGAACGTTTCTCGGACCTTACAGTAGTCACTTCCGATAATCCGAGAAGCGAGGACCCGTCGGCTATAATCGCAGAGATTACGGCGGCAATGGATAAGACAAAATATCTGATCCTGGCGGACCGGAAGCGGGCCATTTACGAGGCTGTCGCCAGGGCAAAGAGTGGCGACGTGGTTGTGGTCGCCGGCAAAGGGCACGAGGAGTACCAGTTGATAGGCGGCAAAACGAAGCACTTCTCTGACAAGGAAACGGTGCTTGAGGCGATAGCGGCCGGAGGCAAATGGAAAGAATGACCGCGGCGGAAATAGCCGCCCTCTCGGGCGGGGTACTGACGGGTCCGGCAGACGCAGTTTTTACAGAAGTCTCGACCGACACAAGGAAGATACACGCCGGCTCGCTTTTCATCGCCCTCAAAGGCGAGAATTTTAATGGCAATGATTACGCGGCGGAAGCGGTTTCAAAAGGCGCCGCGGGAGTTCTGGTTTCTGAGGTGAAATTCAAGGCCGGGAAGGTCCCGGTCATAACAGTTAAAGATACAGGCGAGGCGCTAAAGGCGCTCGCGCGCGGCTACCTGAAAAGTTTCCCGGGTTTGAGGATTGCAGGGGTTACCGGCAGCAACGGGAAGACCACAGTGAAGGATATGCTGGGACAGTTGCTCTCATTGAAATACAAAACGCTAAAACCGGAGGGCAGCTTTAACAACGCAATAGGGCTGCCGTTGACGGTGCTCCAGCTCGACAAAAGTTACGGCGCCCTGGTGCTTGAGTACGGAACAAACCATAAGGGCGAGATCAAGGAACTCTGCGGCATAGTCTCTCCGGAAGCGGCCGCGGTAACCGGAATAGGCACGGCGCATATAGAGCATTTTCTTACGCGCGAAGGAATACTTGAAGAAAAACTTGAACTCACCCGCTGCCTGCAAAACGGAGGGGCCGCGGTTCTTAACGCCGACGATCAACTGCTCTTGAAGGCGGCTCCGGAATTTCAGCATGTCCTGCTTTACGGGACCGCTGCAGGGAACGACATAAGCGCGGAAGACGCGGTCTCCGGACTTGACGGGTCGGATTTCACGCTCTCGATGCGCGGCAAGAAAGCCAGGGTGCATCTTGCGGTTCCCGGGACCCATAATATCTCCAACGCGCTGGCGGCTGCGGGTCTGGCCTACACTTTCGGGCTGGATGTGGAAATGCTTGCGAAAGGGCTTTCAGCGTATAGGCCGGAGTCTAAGCACCGGCTCGCGTCGGTAAAGAATGGCGGAATATTATTCATAGACGATGCTTACAACGCTAATCCTGAATCAATGAAAGGCGCCTTCTCGGTGCTTTCAACGGCAGGGACAGGCAGAAAGATAGCGGTGCTCGGGGATATGGCAGAACTCGGTAAATCGAGCGCTAAGATGCACCTTGAGACCGGCAGGGCCGCAGGTTCATTAGGCCTTGACCTGCTCGTGACGGTCGGGGATGTCAGCCGCAATATCGGTTTCGGCGCGGTTGAGTCCGGGATGGAAAGCGGCAGGACGGTTCACTTTATGGATAAAGAAGAGACCGCCGGATACTTAAAGCAGCACTTAAAACCGGGGGATATAGTTCTGGTTAAGGGAAGCAGAAGGATGAAAATGGAAGAGCTCATAGAAAAATTAACCGGGAGGGTTTAGCATGCTTTATCAGCTCTTATTTCCGCTCAATAAAATGTTCTTTGTGCTCAAATACTCCACATTCCGGGCTATTTGGGCCGCGATAACGGCCATGGCAATAACTTTCCTGATAGGAAAGCTTGTGATAGCATTGCTTAAAAAAATGAAAGCGGACCAGCCAATCCGGACCGACGGCCCGCAATCCCATCACGCGAAATCCGGAACTCCCACGATGGGCGGGATCATGATAATTATTGCCGTGCTGGTCTCTGTGCTGCTCTGGGCCAGGCTTGATAATAACTTTATCTGGCTGACGCTCTTTGTTTTTACCTGGTTTGCGGCGCTCGGAGGCGTGGACGATTACCTCAAGTTGTCCAAGAAGAACTCAAAGGGCATCTCCATCAGGATAAAACTTCTGGGGCAGCTTTTAGGCGCGGGGTTGGTAGTGCTTTACCTTGTCGGCCATCCGATCCTTCCGGATTATGACACTTTTATAAAAATACCGCTAATGAAACACCCTGCCGACCTCGGGCTGTTATATTTTGCTTTTGTAGCTCTGGTAATAGTCAGCTTTTCAAACGCGGTGAACTTTACGGACGGGCTTGACGGTCTGGCCACCGGCTCTCTCATCTTCTCGGTGCTCTCGGTCGCAGTGGTCGCCTATGTTGTCGGCAACGTCAAATTCTCGGATTATCTCCGCATCCTCTACGTTAAAGAAGCGAGCGAACTCGTGATTTTCTGCGCTGCCGTTGTCGGCGCTTGCCTCGGGTTCCTCTGGTTCAACTGCCATCCCGCCCAGGTCTTTATGGGCGACATCGGTTCCCTGGCTCTTGGCGCTTCCATAGGCATGATAGCGGTGCTGGTCAAGCAGGAACTGCTGATGGTGCTCATCGGCGGAATTTTTGTGGTGGAGGCCGTTTCCGTTCTGCTCCAGATACTCTCTTTCAGGGTCCTCGGGAAGAGGATATTTAAGATGGCGCCCTTGCATCATCACTTCGAACTTTCGGGCGTGCACGAGACAAAGATAGTTGTCAGGTTCTGGATAGTAACCATAATAATCGCTCTGGTCTCTTTGAGCTTTCTAAAGCTGAGGTAAACATTGAACGATTTTAAAGGAAAGAAAATAACCATAGCCGGGCTCGCCCGGAGCGGAGCCTGCTCGGTGAAGGTGTTGGCAGGCAGAGGCGCGCTTGTTACCGCGAGCGATATCAAGCCGGAGCAGGAGCTTGCGGAATTTACCGGAATGCTTTCCGGCGTGAATTACAAACTTGAGACAGGCGGCCACAGCGAGGAAGCTTTCCTGGGCGCCGACCTGGTAGTAGTTTCTCCGGGGGTTCCTCTTAATACGCCGCTCTTTGAGAAGGTCAGGGCAAAGGGTATCCCGGTTATCGGAGAGATAGAACTGGCTTACAGTCTTCTGAAAGGGAACTTTATAGGAATAACAGGAACCAAGGGCAAAACCACCACCACTACCATGACTGGCCTGATTCTTTCAAGGGGCAGTTCAAGGGTAAAGACCGCCGGAAATATAGGAAATCCTCTGGCCTCTATGGTTGACGGCGAGCCGGACACGCTCTTCGTGCTTGAGCTCTCAAGTTTCCAGCTGGAGACTATAAAGGAATTCAAACCCTACATAGCGGCCATCACCAACGTCAGTGAAGATCATATGGACCGCTACAAGAGCCTCCAGGAATATATCGAGGCCAAGGCCATGATCTTCCGTAACCAGACGAGGAATGAGTACCTGATCCTCAACGCGAATGACAAATATACGCCGCTTTACACGAGCATGGCTTCGAGCAGCATTATTTATTTCAACAGCAAGGCTGAGCTTGAAGAAGGCGCTTTTTTGCGAGACGGATGGATTACCGTCCGGTTCCGCGGCGGCGAGTACCGCATCATCAGGGCCTCCGACTTGCTGGTAAAAGGTATGCACAATGTTGAAAACGCGATGGTTGCCTCTCTCATTGGCGTGCTGATGCGTATTACGCCTTCAGTCATAGGCGAGGTGCTGGCGAAGTTTGAGGGTGTGGAGCACAGGCAGGAGTTTGTCGGCGAGGTCAACGGAGTTAAATTCATCAACAACTCCCAGGGCACGAACATTGACGCGGTGGAAAAATCTTTCCTGAGTTACGCGAACCCGGTCGTGGCTATTATGGGCGGGCGCAACAAGGGTTCGAATTTCGCGAAACTTGCAGACACAGTAAAACAAAAAGTGAAGAAGATTATTCTTATCGGCGAGGCGAAAGGAGAGATACGGGCCGCGCTTTCAGGCAGCACAGAACTTGTGGACGCCGCCACTCTGGAAGAGGCTGTAAGGCTGGCCTATAAATCAGCTGAACCCGGGGATGTGGTAATGCTCTCGCCTGCCTGCGCGAGTTTCGATATGTTTAAAGATTATCGCGACCGCGGCAGGGTTTTTAAAGAAGCCGTTGCGAAAGTCAAGAAAGAGGAGTCTGCTGCTTGGATCTAAGAAAAGTAAAAAGGCCGGGGTTGGACGGCGCGCTTATGGCGGCGCTCGTTATTCTTGTGTTCTCGGGAGTGGTGATGGTCTTTTCCTCCAGCGCCCTCTACGCGGACTACAAATACCACGACTCGTTCTTTTTTATCAAAAAACAGCTCTTCTGGCTGTCGCTCGGGGCTCTTGTTTTCTATTTTTGCAGGAAATTGAATTACGAGAATTACAAGAAGCACGCGCGCTTTCTGCTCCTTACCGCAATCGTGCTGCTGGGCCTGGTATTTGTCCCGCACGTGGGGAAATCAGTGAACGGGGCGAAAAGGTGGATAGGTGTTTCCTTCTTCAATATCGAGCCGAGCGAGTTCTTGAAACTATCTTTTATCATCTTCATGGCCGATTCAGTGGCGAAGAAGCAGGCAGTAATGAAAAGCTTCACGTCAGGAATGCTGCCCTATATTATTATAATCGGCTTCCTCTCGGGGGTTTTGTTGCTCCAGCCTGACATGGGGTCGGCAGTTATGATTGCAATAATCGGGATATCTATATTTTTTGTCGGCGGAGGAAAGCCGGCGCATGTGCTCGGCTTCATCCTTACGGCGGTTCCGGCCGTAGTTCTTCTTATTATGAAGTCGGGCTATAGAAACAACCGGCTGGTGGCTTTCCTGCACCCGTGGAAAGAACAGAGCGGCAAGGCTTTCCAGATAGTGCAGTCCTTCCTGGCCTTCGGGTCGGGAGGCATACTCGGGAAAGGCCTGGGCAAGGGGGTGCAGAAACTGCTTTATCTTCCGGAGGCCCATACGGACTTTATTTTTGCGATTATCGGTGAAGAGCTCGGCCTCATCGGAGCGACGCTGATGCTCGGGCTCTTTTGTTTTTTTGTTTACAAGGGGATACAGACGGCGCTTAGAACCGAAGACATCTTCGGGCGCCTGCTCGCTCTGGGGCTCAGCGGCTACATTGGCCTGCAGGCCTTCTTCAATATGGGCGTGGTTCTCGGAATGGGCCCGACGAAAGGTATGACGCTGCCGTTCATAAGTTATGGCGGTTCGTCTCTGATAATAAACCTGGCAGCGGCCGGGATACTTATGAATATCGCTTCAAAGGTGGATCGTGAAAAAAGTCGTTATAACTAGCGGCGGCACCGGCGGGCACATATACCCGGCGGTTGCGGTAGCGACACTTCTCTCGGCAGAGGGGTGGGAGACAGTTTTCGTGGGAACGGCCGACGGACCGGAAAAAGGAATAGCGGAAGGCGCGGGTCTTAGGTTTCTGGCGGTTGAAAGCGGGAAGTTTTACCGCCGCCTGACATTCAAGAATTTCGTGAGCATGTACAGAGTGCTGAAAGGCCTCTTTGGTTCTTTGAAGCTTTTGAAAACGGAAAAGCCGGACTTAGTGATTGGGTTCGGGGGTTATGTTTGCGCGCCGTCGGTGCTGGCGGCGAAACTTGCGGGAATTAAGACGGCGCTCCACGAACAGAACGCCTATCCGGGGCTCGCGAACAGGTTGCTCTCGCGTGTCGTTGATGTGACCTTTATGGCTTTTGCCGGGGCAAGCAAGAGGCTGCACGGCAGGAAGGTGTTAACGGGTTTGCCGGTTCGTGCAGCTATAGGAAGCGTGAAGAAGGAAGAGGCTGTTAAGTCTTTAGGGCTTAAACCCGGTATCAGGACTCTGGCGGTAATCGGCGGAAGCCAGGGCGGCAGGGGGTTGAACAAGGCGGTCTCTGAAGCTCTGCCGTTTCTTAAAGAAGGGATTCAGGTGGTCTGGATGACCGGAAGGAATGAATACAAAGAGTATTCCTTGCTTCCGGGAATAAACGGTAATCCGGCAGTGCTTTCGCCCTTTTTTGATAATATCGAAACTATCTACGCGGCGGCTGATCTCGCGGTGATTCGGGCAGGGGCTTCAACGGTCTTTGAGGTTTTAAAGTGCGGTCTTCCCTCGGTGCTTGTGCCGTTTCCTTACTCGGCGGCTGACCACCAGAGGGTCAACGGGAGATTTGTGAGCGAAGGCGGGGCCGGGCTCTACCTTGACGAGCAAGGGCTGACCGGTGAATCTCTCGCGGCAGCGATAAATGGAATAATATTTGACGGAAAAAAACTCGGTGAAATGTCTGCCGCGGCGAAAAATATTTTTGGGAATGACGCCGGGCTAGAAATCCTAAAGGAGTTAAAAGGGCTAATATGCTGAAAAAAACTTATAAAGTACATTTTGTCGGAATTGGCGGAATTGGCATGAGCGGGATTGCGGAAGTATTGCTCAATCTCGGCTACAAGGTCTCAGGTTCCGACCTTAGGGCGGGCGATCTCACGGACCGCCTCGCGAAGAAAGGGGCGAAGATCTATCTCGGCCACGCGGCGAAAAATCTCGGCGCGGCAGATGTGGTGGTAATATCAAGTGCCGTGCTTCCTGATAATCCGGAAGTCGTTGAGGCGAAGAAGAGAAAAATACCGGTAATACCCAGGGCCGAGATACTTGCGGAGCTTATGCGCCTGAAGAAAGGCATAGCGGTCGCGGGCACGCACGGAAAAACCACAACCACTTCGATGGCCGCGATTATGATGAGCGAAGCCGGTTTTGACCCCACGGTCGTGATCGGCGGAAAGCTGAATGTGATCGGGTCCAACGCCAAGCTCGGGCGCGGAGAATACCTCGTGGCAGAGGCGGACGAGAGCGACGGTTCTTTCCTCCACCTGTCTCCAACCGTGAACATCGTCACCAATATCGACGATGACCACCTGGATTTCCACGGCAATATGGAAAACTTAAAGAGCATGTTCATCACCTTTATTAACAAGATACCCTTCTACGGTTTTTCAATGCTCTGCGCGGATGACGCTACTCTGATGAGCATAATAGGCAACGTCTCCAAGAAGTACCTTACCTACGGGATAAAAGCGGCGGCCGATGTGAAGGGTTCAAAGGTAAAGTTCGACAAGTTCGGGAGCTCCTACGAGCTTGCTTTCAAAGGCAAGAAATACGGGAAGGTTTCTCTGAATGTTCCGGGCACGCATAATGTGCTCAATTCTCTCGCGGTCGCGGGAATGGCGCTCGAACTCGGCATTAAATGGCCGATTGTGAAGAAAGCTCTGGCAAAGTTCACCGGGGTTCATAGGAGATTTGAACGCATCGGTCAGAGTAAGGGAATCCTGGTGGTAGACGATTACGGGCATCACCCGACCGAGATAGCCGCCAGTCTCAAGGCGGCCAGGAATCTCAAAATGAAGCGCACCATAGCGGTATTCCAGCCGCACAGGTACACAAGGAGCAAGCTTTTATATCCCAAGTTCGGAACGGCCTTTGTTGACGCGGACCTGGTGATAGTTACTGATATCTACGCGGCGGGCGAGAAACCGCTGGCTAATGTTTCGGCGGAACTCATCGCCAACAGCATAAAGGCGAACGGCAACAAAGTGGTCTTTATAAAAAACAAAGAAGCCATCCCGGCCTATCTTTCCGGCACCGCGAAAAGCGGAGACCTGGTAATGACGCTAGGAGCAGGAGATATCAGGAAGTTCGGCGAAGAGTTTTATAAACGGATCAGTTCCAATTTTTAACGGAGGGTTTTTGAGCGAGGCAGGCTATTCCATAATGCTTCTGGAACCGCTCGCGAAGCATACTTCCTTCGGGGTCGGAGGGCCGGCAGACATCTATGCGGAATGCGCGACGCTGTCAGAACTGAAAGCAGTACTCGCGCAGTGCAAAAAAGATAAGGTTCCGTTCTTTATTATAGGGGGAGGAACAAATCTCCTCGTGAAAGACGGCGGTTACAGAGGCGCCTGCATAAAACTCGCCGGAGCTTTCACTGAGATGGAAGTCATCGGAGAAATATTTTCCTGCGGGGCCGGCGTGTCTCTTGTCAAGGCGCTTTCCTTCGCCGCGGATTCGGGTCTTTCCGGTCTAGAGAAGCTTGCGGGGATACCGGGAACGGTCGGCGGGGCAGTTTTCGGGAACGCGGGAACGCGGCAGGGGGAAATAAAAGACGCAGTTTCCTCGATCTCGCTGCTTACGGAAGCGTCAGAGGAGAAAGAACTGCCGGTGTCCGCGATAGAGTTCGGTTACAGGAGATCAAGTCTCGAGGGCAAAGGAATAATCACCGGTGCTAAGTTTAAGCTGGTTCCCGGAGTTGCTGAAGAGATCAGGGCGGTAGCGGCGGGAATAATCGCCGAGCGGAACAAAACCCAGCCCAAAGGCAGGAGCGCCGGAAGCGTTTTTAAGAACCCGGAAAGCAAGTCTGCCGGACGGCTTATAGAGGAATGCGGGCTGAAGGGTTTAAAGGTTGGCAGCGCCGAGATTTCAATGCTTCACGCGAACTACATAATAAACGGGGGAATGAATGCCTCGGATGTGCTGGAACTTATAAAGAAGGTAAAGAGCGTTGTCCTGGAGAAGACAGGGATAGCGCTACAAGAAGAGATAAAGATAGTGGGAGAGGACAGATGAAGGACGCAGCAGGTTTCCTGAAAAACAAAAGGGTCGCCCTGGTTTACGGCGGGTTCTCCAGCGAGCGAAAGGTCGCGCTGATGGCTTTTCCGGCTGTGGAAGCGGCTTTCAAGGCGCTGAACTTGAAATACTTCAAGTTTGACCTTAACGAAAAGAGCAGGAAGAAAGTCTTCGCCTTCGTCGAAAAGAACAGGATTGAGGTTGTCTTCCTGATGCTGCACGGAAGATTTGGAGAGGACGGCACCATACAGGGCGGGCTTGACCTTATGGGCGTCCCGTATATCGGTTCGGGAACTCTTGCGAGCGCGCTGGCCGCGGATAAGGCTGTTTCAAAACTAGTGCTGCTGCAGAAGAACATTCCTACTCCAGCCTTTGAGGTCCTAAGCCGCGGCGAAACTCCAAAGATGAAACCTCCCATGGTCATCAAGCCGGTTGACGGCGGCTCTACCATAGGCATATCTATAGTAAAAAGACCGGGCGCTCTGAAAAAGGCGCTGAAGGACGCGTTCAGATATTGCGATCGCGTCCTGGCTGAGAAGTTTGTGAGCGGCAGGGAAATTACGGTGCCGGTATTTGAGGAACGCGCGCTGGAAATAATAGAGATAATTCCCAAGACCTCCTTCTATGATTATAAAGCAAAATATGCGAAGGGGATGTCGGAGCACATAATCCCCGCGCGGCTTGATAGAAAGAATTACAAAAAAGCGCAGGCTCTGGCGGTGGAAGTTCACAAAGCTCTCGGGCTTAGTTCTTTTTCAAGAGTTGATATCATTGTCGGGAAGGGCGGGAGGTTGGAGGTGCTGGAAGCGAACACCCTGCCCGGTCTTACAGGAACTTCGCTGCTTCCGGAAGCGGCGAAACTTGCCGGGCTGGATTTTAAAACACTGATAGCAAGGATGCTTTACGGAGCGTTTAAGAAGAATGTCTAAGATACTTTACACGAAATATACAGGGCGGTCTGCCAGGAAACTGAGAACCTCGGTTTCGTCGACTCTTCCGCAGCCGCTCTTTCACGCCGCCAGATTTCTCTTGCGCGCGCTGGTCGTGCTGCTTATACTCGGATCCGGCGTCGGGGCGTATTATGCGTATAAAACGCTTTCCGCGGCGGATTCTTTCATATTAAAGAAAGTAACCATTTCCGGAAATAAATATGTAAGCAAGAATGAGGTGCTCGCCCTCGCCAAAATAGAGACGGGCAAGAGCCTCTTTCAGTCTGGCCTGGAAGAAGCGAAGGAAAGACTATCCAACAATCCGCAGTTCGAAAGAGTAACGCTGAACAAAGTCTTGCCTGAAACGGTTGAGATTAGCGTAAAGGAACGGCTCCCCGAGGCTTTTATAGGCGCGGACCGGAAACTGCAGATAAGCGCCTCCGGGTTTATCTTTCCGAGCCTAAAGTCGCAGTTAGTGGGGAAGAAGCTCTACGTTATAACCGGAGTGAAGCTGGTTTCGGCGGAATTCGGGAGAAAAACCGGCTCTAAAGAATTGCAGGCGGCGCTTGAAATGGCAGCGCTGCTTGGGAAACTGAAATCCCCTTTGCTTTCAGAAGTGACCGCCATAGATGTGTCCGAGGCGGAAGAACTTAAGCTGGTCACTGAAGACGGGAAGGTCTATAGAATTGGCGTGGGCAACTGGGACGAAAAACTTGATAAGTTAACGCTGCTCTTGAAAACGCTGAATGAGAGGTGCAACAAGATAGCTTATGTTGATATGCGGTTTCGGGATGAAGCGGCGGTGATGTTTAAAAAGTAAAAGTTTATAACGTTAATAACGTTTGTAACGTTCGTAACGTAAAGCGCATAGATAAAATGCCGGGGTGAGGAGAAAAGCGATGGCGAAAGAAGAAAAAGATAATATAGTGGTGGGGCTGGATATAGGAACCACCAAGATCTGCTGTATCATCGGCGAGTTAAATCCCGATAATACGCTGAACATCACCGGTATAGGGCAGACTCCCTCCAAGGGCGTCCGCAAAGGCATAATCAGCGACATAGAGGCGACCATTGAGGGCATAAAAAAAGCCGTCGATGACGCCGAGCGCATGGCAGGCGTTGAAGTTGCCGCCGTCTACGCGGGGATAACCGGCGAGCACGTAAAAGGCATCAACGCCGAGTCAATGGTCGCGATAGCCGGGAAGAACAAGCAGGTGGACCAGGCTGACATTTATAGGGTAAGCGAGGCCATAGAACTCAATGCGGCCACGCAAAGCGATCGAGCTGTCCTTCACGTTCTCCCCCAGGAATATATTGTTGACGACCAGAACGAGATAAAAAATCCGCTCGGCATGTACGGTTCCCGCCTGCGTTCTAGGGTTCATTTTATAACCGCGAGCGTCGCCAGAGAGCAGGACATAGTCAGGAGCATTGATAAAGCCGGTTTCTTCTTTAAGGATTTTGTCCTCCAGCCGCTTGCTTCCGCGGAAGCCTGTTTGACCTATGACGAGAAAGAACTCGGCGTGGTCTGCGTAGACATCGGCGGCGGAACCACCGACATGATAGTTTATCTTGACGGCGGCGTAAGGCATACCGCGATTATCCCGATAGGCGGGCAAAAGGTCACGGATGATCTCGCTATAGGGCTTCGGGCTCCTATTGAACAGGTTGAGGAAATAAAAAAGACCTTAGGTTGCGCTTACGCTCCGCTGGTCAACGAGCTGGAAGAGGTGAAGGTGAATCTCATCGGCAGAAAGACAGAGAGGATAGTGCCGAGAAGAGTGGTTGCGGAAATAATTCAGCCGAGAATGGAAGAGATCTTCGGTTTTGTGCAGAAAGAACTGAAGGATCACGGCTTGGAAGGTCGGGCTGCCGCGGGAGTGGTGGTAACCGGCGGAGGCGCTCTGCTCAGCGGCATAGAGGAGGTCGCAGAGAAGGTTCTAAGGTTATCAGTAAGGGTCGGCTACCCGATCGGAATATCGGGGCTTGTGGGCGTCGCGAATAGCCCGATTTACTCGACGGCAATAGGCCTTATGGTTTACGGCGCGAGGAACAGGATTGTGGGACAACCCTTGCAACAGGCAAGAACCGGTGGAGGGTTTGGCGAAATGCTGCAGAAGATTAAGCACTGGCTGGACAATGCATTCTAAAAATTCAACGATGGAACCTATTATCAATAAGCGCGCCCGCAAGGCGCAAAAACCAGGGAGGCAACTATGATAGAATTTTCAAACGAACCGAGTTTTTCCGCAAATATCAAAGTGGTAGGCGTGGGCGGCGCTGGAAATAACGCAATTAACCGGATGATCCGGGCCCAGATAAGCAATGTTGAATTCATAGCGGTCAACACAGATATGCAGCAGCTCAAGCGGAACAATGCCGGCGCTAAACTCCAGATCGGCACCAAACTTACTAAGGGTTTGGGTTCTGGCGCTCGTCCTGATATCGGGAAACGGGCCGCTGAAGAAGACCGTGAGCACCTCAAGGAACTGCTTGCGGGCGCGGACATGGTATTTGTTACGGCGGGAATGGGCGGAGGCACCGGTACCGGCGCGGCTCCCATAGTTGCCGAGATAGCGAAGGAGATAGGAGCGCTGACGGTCGGCGTGGTCACAAAGCCCTTCAACTTTGAAGGGAAGAGAAGGAAAGCGAACTCCGACGCCGGCATAGAAGACCTCAAATCCCGCGTTGACACGCTCATCACCGTTCCAAACGAGAAACTGCTCTCCATCGTTGAAAAGAACACGCCGATCTCCGAGGCTTTCAATATCGCTGATGATGTGCTCAGGCAGGCCATACAGGGTATCTCTGACATCATCACGGTCCCCGGCCTTGTGAATGTTGACTTCGCGGATGTAAGAACCATAATGGCTGAGATGGGCGGCGCCCTGATGGGTACCGGCATCGGCAGCGGCGAGAACAGGGCTCAGAAGGCGGCCGAGATGGCTATCTCCAGCCCGCTCCTTGAGAGCGTGGCGGTGGATGGCGCGAAAGGCATCCTTATCAACATCACCGGAGGCAGTGACATGAGTCTGGTGGAAGTCAGCGAAGCGGCAGCCCTGATCCAGGAAAGGGCCCACCCGGACGCGAACATTATCGTCGGCGCGGTAATAGACGAGAATATGAAGAACGAAATCAGGATCACGGTGATTGCCACGGGTTTTACTCCGGGCGCTTCGGTCAAGTCGAAAGAGGCAGAAGCTCCGAAACAGGAGGCCATTCCGGCGGTACAGGAAGAGGCCAAGGTTGAGGAAGTCGTCGCGGTCAAGACTATTTCCGAGGTTCTAGAAGCGGTATTGTCGTCGGTCTCGATGCCGGCTACGGAAGCCGTGCAGGCAGAACCCGCGCAGGCTCCTGCAGCAACACTGCCTTCAACCGGAATCACCATTCAGAACATTAAAGATGAAGTATTAAACGAGGGGGAAAGACTGAATAAATACCTGGAAAAAGAGGATATAGATATCCCGGCTTTTCTTCGCAGAAACCTTGAAAATATTGTAGAATAGTCTAAAGGGGGGAGGCCGCGAGGCCTCCCCTTCAAGTTTGACAAGGAAAAATATGCTGAAAATACTCATAGCGGTTATTTCCATAGGTTTGTCTCTGAACGCCGCCGACCCGTGGATAAATATAATACTTTATCACCGCGTGCTCGTCAAAACGGAGGCCGCTTACGACGTCTCGGTCGAGGATTTTGAGAACCAGATGGAGTATCTCAAGGCGAGCTATGACATAATCAGCCTTTCAGACGCATTGGATTATATAACGCGTGCAAAAGAACTGAAGAACAACTCAGTCGTCATAACCTTTGACGACGGGGATGTAAGCATCTACAATAACGCCTTTCCCATACTGAAGAAGTACCGGTTTCCCTTTTCCGTCTTCATATATACCAATATAGTCAAAGAAGGACCGCACGCCATGAAGTGGAACCATATGAAGCAGATGCTTGCTTACGGGGCGGAAATCGGATCTCATTCGGTTTCGCACGGCTATCTGAATAAGCGGTTGAAAGAGGAGAGCGAGGAACAATATCTCGCGCGTTTGCGCCACGAGCTGGTCGATTCCAAAAATCTGCTTGAAGCCGAATTCGGTCTTCCGGTTCGCTATTTTGCCTATCCCTACGGCAGATACAACGAGACCGTCAAGGAAGAGGCAAACAAAGCCGGCTATGAAGCTATTCTTACGGTAAGAGGTTACGAGAATTTCCCCGGGGATGACCCGATGAGGTTAAACCGGAGGGTTGTCCAGAGAAGCACCACGCCGGAAAGTTTCATTAAGACCTTTACTGTGCAGCAGAGGAAATCACTAAATGACGGCGATAAGGATTTTTAGGACCATAGCGCTTATGGCGTTTTGCCTCTTCCTCGTGAGGCCTCTTGCCGCAGGCGGCGGGACTGCGACCTCCTCCTTTGACATAAAAGTTACGGATAATAACGGGAGCACAGGCATAAGGCTCTCCGGTTTTACCAGAGGGTTTGACGATTATTATCACCTGAAGGCTCTTTGCAAAGCGCTCAAGTTTGACTATAATTACAGCTCCAAGAATAAAAAGGTTATACTTTCAGCCGGCAAAAGGTCCTGCACGGTCTTTCTCAATAATTCCAACAAGCTCCTTCCCGAGAATCCGGCGATGAGAGAGAGCAAGCTCTATGTTTCCCGGAACGGCATAGGTGTAATCCTTCATAAACTGCTGAACGCCGAAGTGGCATATGTTACTCCGAAGAAGGAATTCATTGTGAAGGGCAGTATCTTCTCGCCCGAGGCAAAGCGCAGGCCGGAACCTCCCTCGCCGCCGCTCTCTGACTCGCGAACAAAAGTCGTAAAAGAAATAAGGGGAGAGAAATTCGCTTTAAGAAAAATTGTTATAGACGCGGGTCACGGCGGCAGAGATTCAGGCGCGGTTGGACCGGGAAGACTCGAGGAAAAGGATGTCACTCTGGACATCGCAAAACGTCTCGGCGAGCTGGTTTTGGACAGGATGGAGAAGGAAGTGGTCTATACCCGGCCCTCAGATAAATACATCAGCCTGCCCGAGAGGTGCTATATTGCGAACACTGCCGGGGCAGACATCTTTGTAAGTATCCATATGAACGCGTCGGTTTTAAAACGCGTTTCCGGCACGGAGATCTACATCTATGGCACGCAAGCTTCGGATGAGTCTGCGCGCCGCCAGGCCATCAGAGAGAATCTTGACACCCCGGGACTGTATGACAAGGCCATAAACCTGATACTCGGGGACATAGGGAAGAAATCAAACGAGAATGCGAGCATCCTTTTGGCGGGATTTGTGGAAGATGAAGTCATTAAGAACATCGGCACGGAAGGCAGGGAGAACAAGAAGATAATGCGAGCTCCCTTCTATGTGCTTGCCAACACAACTATGCCCTCGGTGCTCGTTGAATCCGCATTCATAACAAATGAGAACGAAGAACAGAAATTGAAGGACCCCGAGTTCCGGCAGAAGGTAGCGGAAGGCATCTGCAATGGTCTGCAGAAATTCAGCGAAGCCCTGGACAACAATGAAGGCGAAACCCCAAAAAATACAGTGTCTGCGCAGTCCAAGTAAGTTTTCGGCTTTCACAACTCTCAAACCCTACGATATGAGTATTGAAAGGTTTGAGAAAGGAATTGCCGGGCTGCTTAAAGAAATCGGTCTATCCGCGGATAAACTTGTCTATGCCAGGCAGGTGCACGGCGCTAAAATACTCGCGGCTAAGTCGCCTGCTTTCAGAAATCTTCGGGAAGCCGACGGTTTTGTCACCAATAAGCCGGGCTTTCTTCTTTCGATATTTACGGCTGACTGCCTGCCTGTTATTTTCTTCGACAAAAAGAAGGAATGCATCGGCGCGGTTCACTGCGGTTGGAAAAGCACCTATAAAGGCATTGCAAAGAACGCGGTTCTCAGAATGAAGCGGCTCTATGGTACCAACCCCGGGGATACTCAGGTCCGTTTTGGACCTTCGATTCAAAAGTGCTGCTACGAAGTAAGTTCTGATCTTGCCGAGAAATTCGCTAAACGTTTCGGCAGCTCCTGTGTATCGGTAAAGAAAGGGAAATCCTACCTTGACCTTGAGAGAGCGAACGAAACCTTGCTGGTTAAGAGCGGTATACCAAAAAAAAACATTATCAGAAATCCTCACTGCACAATGTGCCGGAAAGATCTCTTCTACTCCTACCGCCGGGACGGAAAGGGAACGGGGAGGATGGTTACATCAATAATGCTTAAAAAAAGTTTGTAAGCCGCACTTCGTGCGGCTTGTTCTGTAGGGTAAGATATTTATCATGCCGTACTCCGTCCGGCATAGCAGAATAACGTTCGTAACGTTCTTAACGTTTATAACGTAAAGAAAAAGTTTGTAACGTTCGTAACGTTCTTAACGTTTATAACGTAAAGAAAAAGTTTGTAAGGTTTATAAGCCGCACTTCGTGCGTCTTGTTCTGTAGGGTAAGATATTTGTCATGCCGGACTCCGTCCGGCATAGCAGAATAAGGTTTGTAAAGTAAATGCTAAACAAAATCTTTTAACAACTCTCCTGTTTTGCCGACCATCCGAGCATCTAACCTTCTGCCTTCTGTCTTCCGTCCACAGTCCACAGTCCTCCGTCCTCCACCATTGCTGGCCCTTGCGACTCTGAGCCTCTGAGCCTCCGACCCTCCAACATCCTGTCCATAGAATTTGCCTTCACTATATAGTATAATGGCGCTGTATCAAAATCCGGTTATCAGCGGAGGATTTATGGATCTCTACAGAATAATCTCCGAACGCAGAAGCGTCAGAAAATACGACCTCAATAAAACAATCCCTGAAGAGGTCTTGAACCGGGTCTTGGACGCTGCACGCTTGGCCCCCTCAGCTGTCAACTTTCAGCCCTGGCATTTTATAGTCGTAAAAGATCCTGCTGTTAAAGAAAAGATAAAGGATGCCTACCCGCGGGATTGGTTTTGGACCGCTCCGATAATAGTTGTCGGTTGTGTTGATACGAAGACCTCCTGGAAGAGGAAGGACGGCGCTGATTTTGCCGATATTGACCTCACTATCGCGATGGATCATCTTATACTCGCGGCCACAGTCGAGGGGCTCGGGACCTGCTGGGTAGGAGCTTTTGACGTGTTAAAGGTGAAAGAAATATTTAAACTGCCGGAATATATCAAACCGGTCCTTATGACTCCGCTCGGCTACCCGGCTGATAAAGCATCGGCAAAAAACAGGAAAAAACTGGAAGAAATAGTTCATATAGATAAGTTTTAAAAGGAAAAGAAAATGAAACCTTTACTTGCCCTGCTTCTGCTTCTGCCGCTTGTGACCCAGGCCGCTGCAACGCCTCAGCGCAACTGGATAAAGATCCTGAATTATCACGAAGTGGCGCCGGAATCCGAGATAAAAAACAGAGAATATTTGAGTTTAGACGACAAGAAAAAATCCACCCGCGCGATCTATCTCGCCGTTACGCCTGACAAGTTTGACGAGCAAATGATGTTTCTTAAGGAAAGTTACGCTACGCCAAGCATGAACGAGCTTGCCGGAAAGATGGAAAAGAATGAACCTTTCAAAGAGAACGGTGTGATCGTCTCCTTAGACGGCTGGGCAGACTGCATCTATAAGTACGCTTTCCCGATTCTCAGGAAGTATTCCATTCCGGCGGTCATCTATATTCAGACCGGCAACCTCAAGGCAAAGGGCGCTCTGACCTGGGACCAAATAAAAGAGATGTCCGATTCGGGAATTACCATCGGCTCTCATACCATAAACCACCCGCACCTTTCCAAAAAGCAAAAGAACGAGGGAGCGGAGGATTATGAAAAGAGGGTCTCGCGCGAGCTGGAAAGCTCGAAAGGAGAGATAGAGTCGCATATCGGCAAGAAGGTTGAGTTTTTTGCCTACCCTTACGGCAGTTTCAATGATGAGGTCATCCGTCTCCTGAAAAAGGCAGGTTATCGGAACGCTGCAACAGTTCTCTGGGATAAGAATTTCCCGGATACGGACAAGTTTAAACTTAGAAGAAGGCCGGTAACAAATTTTATGAGACTTCCGGACTTCGTCAAGATATTCAGATGGGATGCGGAGGATTCACATGCAGAATTTGCAGACTGAGAAAGTAGTTCGTCCTATAGAGAACGAGCTTGACCCCTGGCGGGCGGCTTTTCTTTCCTTTATTCTGACAGGTCTGGGGCAGATCTATTCCGGTAAAATACGAAAAGGGCTGATATTGCTGGCGGCGAACACCTTCGTCGTAGTTCTGCTCGCGATGAAGTTCTCTAGGGAAGGTATAAACTTTGTAACATTCTATTCCGCCATCTTCGTTGTCTTCGGCTTCTGGTTCTATTCCATACTTGACGCGTTTTTCTTGGCGAGAAAGGCGCTTGACCCGAACAAAGCAAATGCTTTCGCCGGCAGAAGAAATCCCAATCTTTCGGCTTTCGTTTCTTTTCTGCTTCCGGGCGTGGGGCAGGCCTACAACGGCTCTATCCTCACGGCTTTGCTTTTTATAATAGCTTCGTCAGCGGCCTCATATTTTTCGGACACCTTCCTGCTTGGCCCGTTCATTCCGCCTCTTATTAAGTTGCTGTCGGCGGTCCACGCTTACGAGGATTCCCTGAAGAAGAACGGGGAGAAGATAAAATATCCGAGTTTCAGCGGTTGGTTCCTCGGGCTCATCCTTGTTGGTCTGTTCTTCATTCACGTTTTGCCCTATCAGAATGTATTTGAGAAGTATATTTTCACAAGCGGTATGGAGACCGGAGAGTACATGGCTCCCGCAATTGTCCCTAATGATTTTGTCTCGGTTGACAGGGCTTATTACGGTATAAGTATTCCTGAGTTAGGCCTTGAAATAAAGAAAGGAAGGGAAGTGGCGAGAGGCGATGTGGTCGTCGCTAAGATGGCCGGAGAGAAATCAGGTCCTGTGATACTCAGGGTAATCGGACTCCCGGGGGATAGGGTCTCTATAAAAGACAAGAAGATCTTTCTCAACGGAGTCAAGCTTGACGAGCCCTATGTGCTATTTCGGGAGACCCGGGTTCTTCCGGCGCAAAACGGCAAGAAGAGCGTTTTCGGGGACAGAGATAATTTTGGACCTGCTGAAATTCCTGCCGGTTCATATTTCCTGCTCGGTGATAACCGCGACATCAGCATTGACAGCCGCTTTGACGGGGTCGTTCTTAGGGAGAATATATTCGGGAAGGTGACGGAGAAGAGTAATACTAAAGAACTAAGCGTAGTAATAAAGTAAACATAAAGAAAAGTTTATCCTAACCCTAAAAAACCCACACCCGTGAGGGTGTGGATGAAGAAAATCCACCGGGACGGCGGACAATCGGAGATTGAATTAGTGTAATTGGTGTGGGAAGCCATGCCCGTGAGGGCATTGAGCTTCACAAAGTTTGTTAGTTTCTAACGAAAAAGATATACAAAATCTGAATCCTGAAGTAATTCGCCGGAATTTCTATAGAGTATCAAACCAGACCTGAATATTGAGCAGCTCATTTCTCAGTGAAACCAGGAGCCCCCCTGATCCGTCCGTATTTTCTGCAATAGCGACATTCAGATTTGTTATCGCGCTGCTCAAATCAGACTTTGCCGATGCTTTTGTGGAATCAAAGACCGTGGTCGGGGCTATTATTTCCGCGCCGTTTGGAAAGTTGGAATTGTTTACGGGATAAATATGAATCACTCCGTCCGAGTTTTTTTGCATAACATTGTAATTGAGAGTGCCGTCTAGCCCTGTATCAAACACACAAAACATGCCGCGGAGCAAATGCGCGAAAGCAAGGTTCACATTCAGTCCGACCGAATTCGCGGGTATTACTCCGTCGCAGGCTCCCGACGCAATCGGATCAAGGTAGTCTATGATAAGTTGAATAAGAGGTTCAAGCCGCGTGAGGCTCATTCCGAACATCCTGGCAGTGCTGTCAATAAGCATAAAATCACCGCCGCTCATTGTATAGCCGGGACTGAACTTGAAGGGATTTCCATTGAAATTCAGATTGCCGTTTGAATTGGAAAAGTCTGTTAAGAAAGCGGAAAGGTCAAGTCCGGCGGATTTACAGCACGCTTTGACATAATTATACCTTGCCTCGCTGTCGGCGGGGTTCGCGTTAACAGCCGCCTTGAAACTTTTAGAAGCGCCGGCCCAGTCCCCCCCTGCAAATTTAGCGTTGCCGTCGGCTTTAAGCGCTGCCGTACTGCCGCCTGTCGGGGCTGCCCAGCCCAATAAATTAGAAGATTTAGCGCACCCGCCGAGAAGAACTCCGACGGCTGAAAGCATCAGTATTCCGAGAGTGAATTTATTCATACCTGCCCTGTGTTAATTGGTTGAAATTAACAACGTCTAATCTTATACATTAAATATCCGTTGAACGCAATGTTTATTCTGCTTTTGCGGAAGACTTCTCGCCAAACTGTTATTGCAATTAGGGCATGCTGAGTTTGTTTTCCATGGAAACCCGGTTTTGAATTACATTGAATTATTTGGTCTATTCTCGTATAATTTATTACTTACGGGTATTAAACGTCAATTTGCGCCGGAAACGGCAACCAGGAGGTAGTAATGCTTGACCCAAAGATATTCGTAGATTTCGAGAGTATAAACACAGACGATTATGTCATAGGACTTTATCTCCTGGAGTGCGAGACCACAGATATATTGAAGAAGGTTGAGGCTATCGCGCTGGAGCAGTCCACAGGCACCTGGGTTGAGCTTCCCGGAGAAACGGACGCTATACGGGAAAGATCTGTCGCCCGCGTACTCGGCGTTTATGAAATACCGCATTACGAGGACGCCATACCTAAAGATGTAAAAGAAAGAAAGTTCATTTTTTTTATCGGTTTCCCGGCGATAAACATCAACCAACAAATTCCGCAGGCGCTTACAGCGCTCTACGGCAACATCTCGATGTCAGGCAAGCTGAAACTGCTGGATGTAATACTGCCAAAATCCTTTGTGAAAAGATACAAGGGCCCGAAATTCGGCATTGAAGGCATAAGAAAACTTCTTGATGTGAATGGCAGGCCTTTGATGGTTGCTATGTTTAAACCTTGCATCGGCATGGACGCGAAAGCGCTCGGCAAAATGCTTTATGATCTTGGTTCTTCCGGTGTGGATGTTATAAAAGACGATGAGCTGCTTGCTGACCCGAACTTCTGCACTGTTGAAGACCGCGTTGAAGAGTGTATGAAGGCAGTCGCTAAGATAAAGAAGGAGACCGGAAGAAAGGTTCTCTATTCCGTGAACATCACGGACGAGTTTGACAAGATGTTTAAGAAAGCGAAGGCTGCTGTCAAGGCCGGCGCGAACTGCCTGATGGTAAATGTTTATACCGTCAGCTTCTCGGCGCTCTCGGTGCTCGCGGAAGACCCGGAAATAAATGTGCCCATACTTGCCCATCCCGATTTCGCGGGAGCGTTCTTCGGCTCGCCGAACTACGGCGTGGCTTCAAATGTCATACTTGGCAAACTGGTTCGTGTTTCAGGCGCCGATATGGTAATTTACCCTTCCTATTTCGGCAAGGTGCCGATGGTGAAGGAGAGGGTGATTCGCATTGCCCAGGAATTGACTTCGCCGTATTACCATATCAAGAGAGCGTGGCCGGGCCCTTCCGCGGGAATGCATGCGGGGCTTGTTCCGCAGATAATTTCTGATTTCGGAAACGATGTAATAATAGGGGCAGGCGGCGGTATTCACGCCCATCCTATGGGGCTTAAGGCCGGCGTTAAGGCCTTCCATCAGGCGATTGAAGCAACACACAAAAAGATTCCTCTCCGCGAGTACGCGAAGTCAAAGAAGGAGCTCCAGGCGGCGATAGATCGTTTCGGGGTATACGGGGAAGGGGATAACTACACTTTAACAAAATAGGTTTGTAAGCCGCACTTCGTGCGTCTTGTTCTGTAAGGTAAGATATATTTGATGCCGGACTCAGTCCGGCATAGCAGAATAACGTTTTTAACGTTCTTAACGTTTATAACGTAAACAATAAGACGGAGAGTACATGATAGAATTTAAAGAGCCGTTGAGCAAACTCATAAATGAACCGAAGAAGTTCACCAAGCATCTTAAATTTCCGCGTCCGGACAGGATCCGTATCTATGATGATACCCTCCGTGACGGCGAGCAGATGCCCGGAGTGGCTTTCTCTCCTGAGCAGAAACTCCATCTGGCAAAGCTCCTGGCGAAGGTTGGCGTTCATGTTATGGATGTTGCCTTCCCCATAAGCGGACAGTCGGATTACAAGGCGCTAAAGCTCATCGCCAAGGCGCAGAGGGACGGCGAGATAAGCAAGGATATTGAAATATTAGCTATGTGCAGGTCAAACACTGCCGATATTGATGTAGTGGTAAAGGCGATGAAAGAGATCGGCGGGAAGCCTGACGATGTTTCAATACTTGTGCTTTCCACATTCTCCGACCTTCATATTAAATACAAGCTCGGACAGACCCTTCTGAAGAGAGACGGAAAGTCCCTTGATAAATGGATAGAGACCCCGCTTGCCTATTACCGCGAAGCAAACACGCGGATGGTCTGCGACGCCATCAAGTACGCGAAGTCCAAGGGAATATCCCGCATAGAGTTTGCCTCCGAAGATTCTTCGCGCGGGAACATTGAGTACGGCGTAAAGTGGGCCAAGGCCTGCGTTAAAGCGGGCGGTACGAGGATGTGCTTCTCTGATACCTGCGGCGTCTTTACTCCGGAATCGGTTGATTATTACATCCCTAAGATGATAAAGGCGCTGAACGGCGTCCCGATGACTGCTCATTTCCACAATGATTTCGGGATGGCCGCGTTGAATACGGTGAGGGCGATGAGCCACGGCGCGACTTACGCCGGAGTCACCGCGAACGGCATCGGCGAGCGCGCCGGGAACACTTCCATCCACCAGACTGTCCTTATATTGAAGGAACTCTACGGGGTGGAAATACCCGGCTTCCGGTATGACCTGCTCCGCACTCTCCGCAAGGAAATAGAGAAATATTCAGGCATACCCGTGCAGGCGCATGAACCCATCATTGGGGAAGGCGTATTCGCGCACGAGTCCGGCATCCATACCGCCGGCATTCTTATCCACCCGGCTATCTACCAGTTCATAAGAGAAGAGACGGTAGGCGGGGAGCAGAGATTTGTGTTCGGCAAGCACAGCGGAGTTTCTGCCGTTGAAGATGTTATCAATAAGAACGCGAAACGCCTCAAGGCAGCGGGAATAACCGCCACTCCTGAGCTTTGTGCCAAGGTTTTAAATGCCGCGAAGGTTCTCAGGGAAAAGAAGATTCGCAGCTATGAAAAGGAAATAAGCCAATACTATAAAAACTATAATGATTTGGGGATAGCGGAAGAACAACTAATTGAAATGGTTTTAAAAATGAATAAAGCATAACGTTCATAGCGTTCTTAACGTTTATAACGTTCGTAACGTTTATAACGAATACCGCTAAGGTTAGTTTTCCGTTAAGAACCTTATAAACTTTATAAACTTTACGAACGAAACGGTTCTCTTGTAATGTTGATAAGGTTGAGCCACGGTTCGTTTTAGTTTTACGTTATGAACGTTATAAACCTTATAAACGTTATAAACGATCCTATAGGTTGTGTTTTCTTACTTGTTTTAGGAGGAAAATATGTTCAAGTTAGCTACTTTCGGAGACGAGATCTCGCAGGATTTAAATGAACTCGTTAAAACTTGCAAAAAAGAAAAAATAGCCGCGGTTGAAGTCCGCAGCACCTGGAATAAGGCGCCGCACCAGTTGACTAAGGAAGATATCAAGACCATCAAGTCTGCCTTCATAGACAACGGCATTAAGTGCTGCTCCATCGCCGCCCCGTTCTTTAAGTGTGATATTGATAATGCTAAAGAAATAAAGGAACACTTTGAGATACTTGACAAGTGTTCCGAGTTGGCCCACGCGCTCGGGACAAAAATTGTACGCGGTTTCACCTTCTGGAGAAAGGGCGATTTTGACGTTTACTACGGAAGAATTCTTGATAATTTCGTTCCGGTAGTAAAGAGAGTGAAGGCCAACGGGATAATTCTCGGAGTTGAGAACGAAGCCGCCTGTTTTGCCGGCACCGGCCGCCAGCTGGGACGGTTTATGAAAGATATCAATTCTCCTCTCATCCGCGCTACCTGGGACCCGGCGAACGAGCGGCACGATTTAACCTACGGCGAGTGCCCGTTCCCTACCGGTTTTAATTTCGTGAAAGAATACATGATACACTTTCATATGAAAGATGCGGTAAAGATGGGCGCAGAAGGCAAACCGGAGTCGGTGCCTGTCGGCGAAGGGGACATAAACTACTGGGGCCAGTTCAAGGCGCTCAAGGACATGGGCTACAACGGCTATGTCTCGCTTGAGACGCACTGGCGGATGAAGACGGCGAAGATGTCCGAAGATGTGGTCAACAGGCCCGGAGGCCAGGCGTACACCTCAGGCGCGAAGGAATCAAGCGTCTACTGCCTGAATAACATCAAAAAAATACTGAAGAGTATTTAGATGAATAGAAGAAAAATATTTCTGTCGGCGTTTCTTCTAGCGGTGGCATTTACTCTGCCGGCGCGCCCGTTTGTGACCGATGACGCAGAGATAGTGAAAGATGGTAAGAACCAAATTGCCATCGGCTACACCGTGGTTAACCCGCAGGGCTGGTATGACGGGAACGGAAACTACACGGCTTTTCCTGCAACGGATTCCAGGCAGGAACAGACACTGTCAATGGACTTTAAGTATGGTGCGTCATTCGGGAGTGAAGTCGAAGTAAAAGTTCCCTATTTCACCGGACACTATATCAACGCGGGCAAAGGCTTGGATCTGACCGCGGCTTCCTTGGGAGATATCTGGCTAATAGGAAGCAATCAGAGCGCGGAAAATCAGAGTCTTTCAGGCAAGGTTGCCCTTAAAATAGGCGTGAAATTCCCTAACGGCAAGAGCCTCTTTTCTTCAGGAGCGCCGCAGCTGCCCACGAGCACCGGTACCTGGGACTTCCTGGCCGGCGCGGCGACAAAAGAGAAAAGGTTGCCTTTTATTCTCTACGGGAATTTTTATTATGTGTACCGCTTAGGCGCGTCCTCGGACACTTTTGCGGGAATTCCAATAAGTTCTATCAATGGGGCCGAAAAAACGATTAATGTCGGGCCGAGCTACCAGGTAAAGTATAATGTGGCGGTTGAGTACCCGGTCAATACAGCTGTCTCCTTTATTATGGAATATAACGGGATTACGCAATACGAGGCAAAGGCAGCTTACGCTGGAAGCGGTCTTGACGCGCTTCCGGATCTCTCAAAATATGACACAGAGTACTATTTCGCCAGAAGCATAATAGGCAGAGCTGCAATGGGAATAAGCATCAATCCGACAGACAAAGTCTCTCTTTCCGGCGGCGCGAGCCTGCCGGTAGCAAATAATACATATTACGGCGGGCTGATGATCTTCGCTAATTTATCGCTGGGCTTATAGCCAAAGGAAACCAACATGTTTGAATTTCTGACAAAAATATTCGGAAGCGAAAACGAAAGGCTGCTTCGGAAAATGTGGCCGGTTGTGGAGCAGGCAAATTCCTTTGAGCCGGCGCTAAAGAAGTTCTCTGATGAAGCGCTCAAGGCTAAGACAGTCGAATTCCGTGAGCGTTTTGCCAAAGGCGAGACACTGGATGACCTGCTTCCTGAAGCCTATGCCGTTGTTCGCGAGGCCTCGGTTCGCTCCATCGGGCTTCGGCATTTTGATGTCCAGCTGCTCGGCGGTGTAGCCATGCACTGGGGGAATATCGCGGAGATGAGAACCGGCGAAGGAAAAACGCTTGCCGGGACGCTTCCCGTGTACCTTAACGCGCTTTCAGGCCAAGGCGTGCATGTAGTCACCGTAAATGATTACCTCGCAGAGCGAGACAGTTTGGGCAAAGGAAACTTTAAGGGTATGGGAAACATCTACAGGTTCCTGGGTCTTTCGGTCGGTTGCATCAGAAACGATTCCTCTTCCGACGAACGGCGCGACGCCTATGCCTGCGACATTACCTACGGAACGAACAACGAGTTCGGTTTTGATTACCTGCGAGACAACATGGCAACCTCCATGCGCGAGGTAGTCCAGCGCAAGCATAATTTCGCCATCGTTGACGAAGTTGACAGCATACTCATAGACGAAGCAAGGACTCCGCTCATAATCTCGGGCGCTGCCGACGAATCAACCGATAAATACTACAAGCTCAACCGCCTCGTGCCGTTCTTCAAGCGCGAAGAGGATTTCAAAGTAGAAGAGGCGCATAAGACGCTTGCCATAACTGATGCGGGCGTTGCCAAAGCGGAACAGCTCCTTGAAATGCCGAACCTCTTTGACGGCCTGCATATGGACTATGTCCATCACCTTATCAACGCGCTCAAAGCCCATTCCTTCTACAAAAAGGATGTTGATTATATCGTCAAAGACGGCGAGATACTCATCGTAGACGAGTTTACGGGAAGGCTGATGCCCGGAAGGCGCTGGAGCGACGGCATGCACCAGGCCATAGAAGCGAAGGAAGGCGTTGATATACGGCGCGAGAACCAGACGCTTGCTACCATAACCCTCCAGAACTATTTCCGCCTCTACAAGAAGCTCGCGGGAATGACCGGTACCGCCGAAACAGAAGCCGGCGAATTGATGCACACGTACAAACTCGGCGTTGTAATTATCCCGACAAATAAGCCGATGCTCCGCGAGGACGGCGATGACGAGATATACAAGACAAGGAAAGAAAAGCTCAAAGCGATAGTTGAAGAGATTGCAGGGCTGAACGAGAAGGGGCGCCCGGTGCTCGTCGGCACCATCTCCATTGAGCACAACGAAGAACTCTCCGAAATGCTGAACCGTAGAGGAGTAAAACACCAGCTTTTAAACGCCAAATTCCACGAACGCGAAGCAGAAATCATCTCCCTTGCAGGACAGTACAAACAGGTAACCGTCGCAACAAACATGGCCGGAAGAGGAACGGATATAGTTCTCGGTGAGGGCGTCGCGAACCTCGGCGGGCTGCATGTGATAGGAACCGAGAGGCACGAGGCAAGGCGCATTGATAACCAGCTTCGCGGACGCTGCGCCAGGCAGGGCGACCCGGGTTCCTCAAAATTCTTCCTTTCGCTAGGCGATGACCTTATGCGCGTCTTCGGGTCTGAGCGCATGGTGAAAATTATGGACACCTTCAAGATAGAAGAAGGGACTCCGATAACTCACCCGTGGATAAACAAGACCATTGAAGGCGCCCAGAAGCGCGTCGAAGGCATGAACTTTGAGTACAGGAAACACACGGTTGATTATGACAATGTAATGAATAAGCAAAGAGAGATTGTCTATTCCCAGCGCAGAATGATACTGGAAAAAGATACCGTGAAAGAGCAGGTTGACAAATGGATAAACGACACGCTTGACCTCTTTATGGATGAGTTCGCCCCCGAAAAGAAGACGTCTTTTGAATGGGACCTCACGGGAGTGAAAGCAAAACTCCTGGATGTTTTCAATATTGAGATCCACTTAGGCCCGGAAAAAATGAAGGGCTTTACGCACGAAACTTTCAGGGAGCATATGTCTGAGTCGGTTGAGGCGGCTTATTCTTCAAGGGAGCAGATGAATGGCGCCGAGATAACCAGGCATCTTGAACGGATGATAATGCTCCAGGCGATAGACAATAAATGGAAGGACCATCTGTATAATATGGATCACCTTCGGTCGGGCATCGGGCTTCGCGGCTATGCAGGCAAGGATCCTCTCCTGGAATACCAGAAAGAGGGTTACGAGATGTTCTCGGAGATGATACAGAACATCAAAGTAGAAGTCCTGAAGTTCCTTTCAAGGGTGCAGGTAAGAAGCGAAGATAAGGTAGAATTTGAACAGGCGGTTGAACGCAAACCGGTTGCCAGGGTATCATATGAGCACAAAGAAGTGAACCAGCTTTCGGGACAGGAAGCGAGAAGGCAGCAGCAGCTTCCTCCGCAGATGGGAGGACCAAGGGTTCCGTACCTTCCTCCTGAAGAACCGGAAGGAACGGTCCTTCCCGTCCGGCGTACCGCCGCTAAAGTAGGCAGGAATGATCCGTGCCCTTGCGGGAGCGGGAAGAAATTCAAAAAATGCCATGGGAAGGATGAGAAGGAATAAAAGTTTGTAACGTTCATAAAGTTTATATGCCGCACTGCGTGCGTCATGTTCTGTAAGGAAAGATATTTGTCATGCCAGACTACGTCTGGCATAGCAGAATAAGCCACAGCTCCGCTGTGTCTTGTTCTGATAGGTAGGATATTATTCATGCCAGACTACGTCTGGCATAGCAGAATAAGCCACAGCTCCGCTGTGTCTTGTTCTGATAGGTAGGATATTATTCATGCCAGACTACGTCTGGCATAGCAGAATAAGCCACAGCTCCGCTGTGTCTTGTTCTGATAGGTAGGATATTATTCATGCCAGACTACGTCTGGCATAGCAGAATAAGCCACAGCTCCGCTGTGTCTTGTTCTGATAGGTAGGATATTATTCATGCCAGACTACGTCTGGCATAGCAGAATAACGTTCATAACGTAAGGCT
>Ga0209083_1001065_pt1 | contig 33972 bp, 89 predicted proteins | sample AM7aDNAmetaG_FD_184132 | JGI IMG/M metagenome (GOLD analysis project Ga0209083, IMG submission 184132) | Freshwater microbial communities from Finland to study Microbial Dark Matter (Phase II) - AM7a DNA metaG (SPAdes) (version 3) | ecosystem: Environmental > Aquatic > Freshwater > Lake ... | reverse complement strand
ACCACATTTCATTATGAAGTTGTAGATGATATTCCTGCTTGGATTGATAAGACACAAAAATATGATAATGATATATTCGTACTAATTAATTTCTTTCCTATCGATGACGCCACTGCAGAGAAGTGGAAGGGCAATCTCAAGACAATGTAAATATAAGGAGTAAATAAAAATGAAGATCAGAACAGCACTAGTTTCAAATAGCTCAACTAGTTCATTTATCATTCTTGGATTTGATATCAGCAAGAATGAAGTTGCTAAGAAAAAGATGTATGATATGCTTGGTAAAGATTTTGATGGTGATTGTTGGGGTGAGATTACTGATAAACTTCAGGATTTTTATGAAACAATTAATCTTTGCTATCGTAATGGTGGACCAGAAAATGGATTAAAGAATGGCGAAGAAATTCTTGGCATTCTACTTGGAGAAGTAAGTAGCGATTATGGAGATGAACTTAATATGCGAATGAGTTTTTCAGATATCACCAAGACATTGTATATGCTAAGAGAACAGTTTGGTATTACTGAAGAAGCTCAATTGATTGCTGGTACAAGGCTGAGTTAATGATTAAATATGATCGCAGGACAAGATCTGGTCGAGAAAAAGAAGTACTCGACCAGATCAGAGAATTTGGTGGCTTCAGTACCTTTTGGCCAAATCAACCAATAGCTTGTGCGATTGAGAGACTTAAACAATCTGGTAAAATTAAATTTGGAACTGCACCATTTCCATGGTGTAAAGCAAAGATCGTAAAAGGAGTATAGTTATGAGTTGTTCATACGATACTGCGGTGGAAGTTTGTAAAGAACTCATTGAAGTAGCTAGCGTTGGAGGTGGGAAGTTTATATGTCCACCGGCATTTGAACCAGTCATTCGAAAAGCAATTGAAGCTCGAAGACAAAAATCAACCGAGAAAGTTTTTAATGGTGAAGTGTCTTATGACGAGCATGGTCATCTAGTTAGATTTGAACGAATCATAACCCGTGATTCAGTTTGTGGATATAAAGCAATCATTCAAGTACTTGGAGCATAACAGTGAAAGAATGGACAAGTAATGCTGAGTGGCCGGAAGGTCAAATAATGCAACGAAGAGCTATGGGTAAGACCATTGATTATCATGAAACAGAATCAGCAGCAAAGGCAGTCTGCCGCATGTTAAAACGAGATGGTCTTGGTGGTGAAGGTAAAATCTTTCCTATTAGAACCTGGGTTGATAACATTAAAAAGGAAAATAAAAATGGGTGACGCCGACTGGGATAAAGCAGTTGAAGGAATGACCCTGTGTCCACTAATGGGCCAACTGGATACAATGAACGGAACTATTGAACAGATTCTTGAATCATCTGTCAGATCTGTACGAGCTGCATCATTTGAATGCAGTAAGAAACGAGTAGAAACAAATAATGCCCTACAATCTCTTAATCAAGAAATAATTGAAGCATTAGAATCAACAGTTGAACCTTTAAAAGATTGGATTGAAACAACTGGTCATGGTGAAGTTAATCGTCGTGATCGTGAAGCGCTAGCAAAAGTTGAGAAAGTATTAAAATATATAAAGGAATAACATGCGACACAATGCTTGTCCTCGATGCGGTTGCCCGTTGTGTGGACCATATGAAAGTTCAGATGGACAGTGCATCAACCACGATCTTGCAGATAGTAAGTGTGGTCATTGCGGTGTTGAAATTAGATGGGACAAAACATGGGTTCCTGAATATAAAAATGAATACGATAAAGGGGATCGCTGGTAATGAGTATGTCAGACTGTGAAAACTGTTGGGAAACTCCTTGTGTCTGTGGTTACGGATATCGTAACTGGTCAGTAGAAGGTCTTGAAGAACAAATTGCAATGCTACAAAAGGTTTTGGATGAACGAAAGAAAAAGGAAACAGTAAATGAATCGTCCTATCAAATTCCGAGTATGGAATAAAAAAGAAAAGAGAATGCTTACTTGGAAAAATGATGTAACAGAAATAGTTGAAGAAATTATTTCATATCCTGTAAACGATAAAAGAATGAAAAATTATAAAATAATGCAATATACTTGCGTAAAAGATCTTTATCATAAAGAGATCTATGAGGGTGATATTGTACAATTAGAATACGCCAACCAACCATGTGGTTTTGGAAGGTATGAGATATTCTTTGACCGAGGTGCATTTCAACTTAAAGAGATTGAACATAACTGGGTTCATCTTGGTTGTGATACTCATCTTAGTTCTTACAATATCTGCTGTGTCATCGGTAATGTGTTTGAAAATCCGGAGCTTGCGAAGTGACATATTCTTTTATCATCAATCTTCTCGTGTTACATTGGATTTTTGATTTCAAATTTCAATCTCATATAATGGCAATAAACAAATCTAAATCATTTAAATGGCTTTCAATTCATTGTTTGATCTATAGTCTGCTTGTATTTGTTTTGTGTAAACCAATTATTCCCACATTAATAATCTACTCAATTCTGTTCGTTAGTCATTTTATTATTGATGGTATTACTTCTCGAATGACTTCCTATCTATGGAAGAAGAATGAGTACCATTATTTCTTTTGCGTAATTGGTTTTGATCAGATTTTCCATTACGCTGTATTATTTAAAGTCTGTCAGTAGAAAGGAAACAAATGGAATTCATACTTGGTTTATTAATTCTAATTTGTTTATCAAAGATTGCTCGATCAAACAAAAGTAATTATTTCTCTGCAATAGATAACCATAAATTTATGGAAGAAAAATGGGCACACGTATTAGACTTTAGTTCCAATACATGTCCGTCAATACCAGTACAAGATAGGTCAATGGTTGCTATCCTATACGAGCAATCAGAACAATATTGTAGAAGACATAATTTACCAAACAATGAATTTCTGTTAGAGATTAGACAAAATTACAAAACAACAACGTATGACTTCAACTGAAAGGTGATATCATGATCGTCCAAGATACAATCAGTGGACTCACGATCACAGTTGGTGATAAGGGAACTCCAAGACATTGCACGATTTCAATGAAGGATAAATCAGATGAAAAAATTGAACTGTGGGTCCAGGATTGGCCGACAATTAAAGAAGTAATTGATAGGATGTTTAATATAGCTAACCATATTGAGAACAATAGACCTGGTTGATTAAAAGGAGAAGACTGTTTATGGATACACCCAAGCAAGAAAAATCTATAGTAGAAGAATCAAATACTGATCAAATTAGTGATACACCTAATGAGATTTTTGTAATGGTTCAATCAGAAGAACCAATTGAAGAACTGTTTATGGGAGAAGACTGTGTGGATTATTTTAATAACCATACTCGTCTATTCTTGTTTGCAGATGATCTTGGATTGTGTGCTGATGGAGATTCAATGCCACCAGAAGAGTATCATGATATCTTAGAACAATTGTACATTATCAAAACGTAACACTAAAAACATCTAACTGTAAGAGGGAGTTAGTTATGTGTTCTGAGATAGATTGTGAGTCTATCTTGGAACAATATCATATCTAAACCAAAAAGGAAACCCATGCCCCACGTCTGCGATAAAATCAAACGAGAAGCAAGAACATTCGCAAAGTTAGAACAATCTGCATCTCATAGTGCAGGTACCGATCTTCGATTGGGTACTGAAAACTTTGAATGGTATCTTAATAAGATCTTTCAAAAACACCCAACACTAATTCAATTCATGAAGTCAAATGAATTTGGTATTAATGATTTGGGCGGAAAGAAATTTGCTGCATTGATTGCATTGAAGTATGATAAGAGTGATCTTTATTCTTCTATGGTTGAACAAGTAAAGCAAGAAAAACTTGATGAAGAACAGAAATGTCTTGAAATGAGATTGGCTCATGAGAAAGAATTAGAAGATAAACATAATGAACAGGTCAATGCAGTAAAACAATATCTTCCGGGTATTGAATTACTATTCGATTCTGCAACGATTCACATGAATAGTAGCCCGTGGAGTCCACGTCGTCCTAAATTGAATAAAGATGGTTCGATAGAAGCTGATAAATGCACGGATGGAATTTATGTTGTTCGTGATAATATTACCATCTATCGCGGAGAATCACATTACGCAATATATTTCTGTGATATGACTGTATTCGAAAAGAAAAATACTAAATTCAATATTCTTTTTAATCATAGTTTCTACAGTGGTTTAACTTCTGTAGTCTATGGTAAAGTAGATAATTTTTGTGAGAGTGAAATTAGTAGTCATGATAGTAAGGCAGCTGTCATTCCATACAGTACATTCATGAAAAACAATAAGATAATTCTTGAGGAGTTCATTGAGAAGAATAAGAAACTTCTCACGGAACATCGAACTCAAGAATATATCAGGGGTGATAACTAAAATGGATATTAATTGGTTTGCAATTACATTAATCTTTATCTGGGGATTTGCTGCTATTGGTTCAGCATCCACAAGAAATGGTGAACCTTTTAGTTGTGCTATGGTTGCTACAATCGCAATGGGAATTGGTTATTATTTGTTACACCATCATACATAAAGGATATTATGAAAATAGTAATTAGTCAAGGATGTACTGCATTCTATACATTGGTAGATGATAAGAATGTGACTGATATGACACCAGAAGAGTACAACACTTTTGTTGATACTCTTCTGGGTAAACTCAAGCAACACATCATAGAAAATACTGTGAACCTGGATAGCGTTATCCAGTGTTTCCAGTATGATGATTGGGAAACAGATAAAGATTCGTGCGATCAGTGTGGTGATACAGTGGATCGAACAACTTGGAATATCTAACAAAGGAGAATCATGTCTCGTTCAACACAGTTTATTGGATTGTCACCATCAGCATTGAAGTTCGTCAATGAGAAGTGTCACAAGGAACCTGTAGTAACTTGTGACTGCTGCGGACATTCGAAAGGTGGTAATTTTATCACAAAGATAGATAGACATACTTCTGGTATGTTCGAGGAAGAAATTCCACTCACAACATTCTACATGTATGCACCATCACCAGTTGGTGAAAAGGTGTTTGAAGTGAAAGAAGTTGTACAATGTGATCCTTGGTCTTCTGGTCCAATGATTTTTACACATCTTCAATTAGAAAATGGTGAATTCATTGGTAGCTGGACTGACGAAGAAATTAACAAAATGATAACTGGTTAAAACAAACAAAATGTGGTCAGTTTCTTTTACAACTAACCACGTCAAAGAAAAACAATGAATAACGTTCTAAGAACAACAACACCAATTGGAATGATGGAAGTTGATATTGCTTCACCTCTGATCGTAAACTTAATTCAAATTAAAGATAATCTAAAAACAATGCACCCCAATAAGGTTATTTATCCTTGCGTGATTAAAGATCTTATGGATGAGAAGGGTCGTCAAGTGATTGGTTGGACAACATCAGTAACAATACACGAAGATCTATTACAACACATTAAACATGTTAGTAATATTCTTCTTACTGATGATAAGTGGGAAGCTTATCCTGCTACCGGTGGAGATGAGTTGATTCTTCATCATGAAAGAAAAGGATAAATAAATGAGAGCATTAAGATGCTTGCTGTGGCCACACTGTTGGATTGAAGGAAGATATATTGATGAGAAGGGTAAATCATTTATCACTCGTGAATGTAATGAATGTGGTGAACTCCACATGTATGCAAACGGAGGATGGGTATTAGTAAGGAGTGGATCATGAGAAAGTTAATCAAAGGTGTTTCTGTAGATGCAGGAATGATTATGGTTGGAGATACATCTTATTTTACAACCATGTTTCCCAATGACCAGATCTTTCCAAATCGGTTAGCTCAACTTATTACTGTTCCTCCGGGATTATACCTGGTTGAATGGAATATTAAGAAAACACATTGCGGAAATATTAAAGGAGACGCAACACTTCTTGTGACAAGTGGACAAGTCTTCATTAGCGACCCCTGTTACTTAATTCAAGATCATAACATTTGGTGCAAATACCTTGACGAAACTAACTTCTGTGAGAATCTTCCCGGTAATACATTCATCATTAATGAGATGGGCGGAGATGGCGAATATAACGTCGGTTTAAATTTCATAAAACAGTAAAGGAAAAACAATGTTAGCAACCTTCAGGTTTAAAAGTGGCCAAAAAATTGTTGTAAACTGTGAATCTGTTTCGATTAAACATCATGAGATTGATGGGAGTTTTTTGAGTTATGAAATTAGTGGAATAGTACAACAACGAGGGCGCGAAAAACCACTATATATGTGCTTAAAAGAAATTGAATCTGTCACGACTACACCAACCAAGTTTCATTTCTTTGAGAGGATTAAAAATGTTTTCATTCGTAAGTAAACTTTTTTCTTCATTTAAATCAACAACTGGTCGGTCATATTTCATATGTAAGTTATGTGGTAAGGATGTTCCTGCTAGTCGATTCTGTCAATGTTTCTGTTCTGATAGATGTGAACAGTCAGCACATGAAGATGGAGTAATGGGCCCACTGTGTGATTGTTAATTGATTAAACCAGGAGACGAACAATGGAACGTGAACTATTTGTAGCTTTACAATCGGTTCAACAAGAGATACAAAAATGCAAAAGATATTCTGATAAACTTCTTCTTCACGGAAGATGTGATGAAGCTGTTGTATTTAAAAATTTAAGCGAAGAACTTAAAACAGCAAGTACAAATAAAGATACAGAAATTTGTATTAAGTTAGCTAAAGAAATTAAAGAAAAAAGATTAGCTTTTGTAAAAGAAGATGATATATTATATACTCAACAAAAAATCGAACGCAAAATATTAGAAGAATCTTCTAATGCTGAAGATAAAGCTAAAGTTAAAGCTAAGAAAGAAATCAATCGTAAAATAAATGAGGCGATGTGCGAAGTTAATCGAAAATTAAAAATAGAAGAGACACAAGAAAATTTAAAAAAAGAAAAAGAAATTCAAAATGCAAGATTTAAGAAAGCTATTGATATACGAGAAGGGTTGTTTGATTATGATATAGATGAAAAATTGTTTGACTACTTAACAGTTAGACAAGTAATTAAAATTTTATTCAAATCAGGAGTAATTAACTATAAAGATCAATTATATACTTCTATTATTTCTGCTTCACGAAAAGCAGTTAGGTGGTATGATATAACAATAGATAGAAGAGATGATAACTTAGAGATATCTAGATCAGCTAGATTTCTTACTATTGGTAAAGTAATTAAATTTCTAGAAAGAAAACCAGCAGCATTATACAATATAGAATAAGGAAAATTATGAATATTTTTAAACGACTTTATTGTAAGTTGTTTGGTCATGGACGAAAGATTACTAAATGTAATAGTACCGGTGCAGTACAACAAATAGTCTGTCATCGGTGTGGTGCATTGTTTAGGTTCAGTACAGCAAGTTGGATAAAGAGGTAGTCATGCTTAAAGAGAAAACAATCCAAAAAGAATGCAGTGTTCATGTTGCTTTGGTCTGTGATGTGTGCAAGCAAGAGTTTAATTTTAAAAAGGATTCAGCGATAGAGATTCCTGAATTTGTCAGAATTAAGTTTACTGGTGGTTACTTCTCTATCTTTGGGGATGGTGAACAATTCGAACTTGATATTTGTCAACATTGCTTTAAGAAAAGATTAGGTAAATTCATTCGTAAAGTTGAATCAATCACAGGAGAAATGTAATGCCTATCATTGATCAATTCAAAATATCACAGTTAGAACAGAATAATACTGATGCTTTTAGCAAATGTATTGTAGATCTTGCTAAACAAGTAATGAATATTCTCGATAAAGATCCTACCCCATTAACTAATGGATACTATCCTGATCAGCACACTGCGCATGGTATTATTACTAAGGTAAATCGTGATAGTAGAGAGGATGGAATTACCGGATTGATGGCTGGATATCTTATGCAAATAGTGTATGGTTGTCATTCTCGTGGTAAAGAATTTGCCGATAGTTATAACAATAACATTGGTAAGAATAAATGTGAAAAAAATGATCGTCCTATAGAGGAAACCAAAATGTTGCACACACATCATCCGGTTGATATCCTTCGTAAAGGTGGTAGTTGGTTGGGTGCTATTCGGAGTTGGATACAATCTAACGTAGTGAATGGTGATACTGTTATTTGGGGATCCGACGATATCCTCGGCGGTCACATGACCAATCAAGTTAGACCATTTACGGTTCGTGACATAGAAACTATTGGATCTGTAGCTGCATCTGCAGTGTATAACGAAATTGGTTGTGGACCAGATGAAGTTCAAAAACTTCGTCATAGGACCAAGATGGCTCAAAATACAATCGATCAAGCTATCAAGATTATATCTATTCGATCAAAAGAATGGACTAAAGAAGAAAGTGATCTGTATGGTGAATTGCTTTGGGCCAAAGCAAGACTAAGTGATACTGACAACGGAGTATAAATAATATGTCTTACATATACACGTGCAATGCTTGTGAGTCGGGAGACCATGAGCATTGTGAAAGAGGTTACGGCGAACCAAATACATTTGGTGGTGGTCATTGTATATGCAGGTGCCGTGGTCGAAACTATGATAAATGGATGAAAGATGAAGAAGAGGAAAGACTCAAGAGAATTAAAGGAATTGTAGACTTTGAAAGAAAACAACGATTGAAGAATCATCTACCAATTCAAATAGGAGAAAAACTAGATGCCTGAAGAGAAACCTGTTATAAAAATGATTGTTACTGTAGTTAGACGATGCGGTGAATGCCCCAATCTACAAGCTAGACATAAGGGGTGGCGGTGCTCTAAGTTACAAAAGAATTTTGATTTTGAAGTCTATAGTGATTTTATAAAAGAAATTGAAAAGATTCATACTGAATGTCCTCTACAAGATTACACTCATTAAAGGAATACAGTGAGAAATAGTATCATGATCAAGAGTACTCAAATTGGAACAATAGCGGAAGGATTACATTTATTGTTTACTGGAACCAGTGGACATAAATATGGCTGCAGTTCGAAAGTTCAAAATTGTTCTTCAAGAAGTCAAAGATAATGGAATTACTGCTATTCAGTGTAATGATATTAGGAATACTCTTTCAGATCTCATTCATGAACCAGGAATTCAATTATCTTGGGTCAATGCTATGCTTGATGCAGAAATTACTTCTAAAGAATTAACATGTGCTTCTACAAAGAAAAGGATGATATCATGACAATCATTGACGAATGTTGTTACTCAATGAATCTTGGTTGTGGAAGAGATGTATGGGCCATTTGTGGGAATGTTCATAATCATCCCCTTTTTAGTCCCGGTCAATTTATCTTTACATCCACACCGGTTAGTTATGATATTAACGATGATACCTTTACTACTAAGAGTGGTAGGAAGTATCATATTGCAAGTTATCAAGGAAGTAAAGAAAAGTTTGCTGAACAGATTAATAAAGATATCAAGTCTGGTTATTCTAAGGAGAGATAGTATGTGTGACGAATGCGAAGATGCTGAAAATCAATCACAACAATGGTTTTCAGAATATATGGAATTAAAAGATTATATCAGAAGAGCAAGAGAAGAACTGGCCAACAAAAATTATTCTCTTGCTGATGAGATTCTTAAAAATGCTGAACATCAATATCCTACTGATACATAAAGGAGTTTTACTATGTCTCTAGTTCTTTATTCCGGCGGATGCGATTCAACATTGGTTCTACATGACTTACTCAAGGAGAATACAAGAACCAATTCAAATAATGTTACTGCACTAGCTATTAATCATCAACAAGTTCCAGCTATTACTCAAAACAAATCAGCAAGACATTCATTCATTGAAGAGATGAAAAAACGTGAATTGGATCAGGGTTTCCATTACCAAGAAGTAAACATTGATGGGAGCGCATGTGTTTATGATAGTGGTGATCTTGGTCTTACTCAACCAATCATCTGGTCAATGATAGCAATGTTATATATTCAAAATAACGATACTATTTATTTTGGATATCATTCTGGTGATGATTTTTGGTTACACAAGAATGAATTTGAAGACGCTATCAAGAGTATATGTAAGATCAATAATAAAACAATTAAGATTGAATATCCTCTTCGTCATGACTATAAGTGTGATATTATTAAGAAATTGAAGAGTCGTGGTCTATATGATTTCTGTTGGTATTGTGAGTATCCTCAACCAGCTAAATCCGGTGCAGTTATGAAGTATGATCCGTGTGGTAATTGTGTTCCGTGTAGGACACACCGTACTGCATTGTGGCAGATAGAAGCATTTGGTGACAAGTATCCTACCTCTGGTGGCAGTGCTAACTATGATCTGCCTTTGTCATTACCTGCAGTAGCTAAAGCAATTAAAGATACAGGAATCATCAAGGATGAATCAGTTGAAAGTTGCTCAATCGATACCATTAGTTGTAAGGGAGTAGAGTTGAAAGGATCGTAAATGAAAAAACGACAAACAAATAAATCAATTCATACCATTCCTAAAGGTTGGTATAAACTTAATTATGAGGATATCATTCAAGTGGGTGATAAAGTTTGGGATAATAAAAAGTGGCACAACATGACTAATCGTGGGAGTGATCGTATTCTTATTAGTAAGAAAGTTTACTCATTATCAATGATTAGAAAGAATAAAGGAACTTGATTATGTTGGATATCAAAGTATGTGGAGTAGTTGGTACTGGAAAGACTACAGTAGCCAGAATCATCAGCGAAGCTCTTTTTAAAGAGGGTTTCAATGTATGGGTGAAGATGGATGACAATGATTGCCATGATGAAGAACTGTTTGAAAAATGTAAGAAAGCTTTACGAGGAACAGAGATTAAGATTTCTTGTGAACAGTACAGAATGAATTACAAAGGAAAACAAACATGACTCTGAAATCAATGTCTCTCATTATTCTTTCAGCAATTTATACATCCTCCTGGTGGATGTGTTTTTACTGTGGATTTATGGTTGGTGATGATAAAACTCCCGGACATCAGTTTCCGTTATTTTTAATTCCAATTGTAATGACTATCGGTGTAGTAATTGCAATTATTGCTAATACGGATTGGAATGAATAAGAAAGGATAACTAAATGTCTTGGAAATGTACATTCCTTGGTCACGATTATAAACGTATTCATGGTGAGATGATTACGGCACTTATAAGAGATTCACTGTCGTGGTATTCTTATGAAGAAAAACGCTTCTATGTTCTTTTAGAATGTACACGATGTGGAATGCGAGAAGCAATCTGGAAAAATGAACATGATTATTGTAAAATAATTGATCCTGATTTCTGTATTGATAAATTCGTTAACTACAAGGAAAAGAAATAAATGGAAGACTTTCAACAAAGAGTAATGACTGAACGAGCACAGTTATGTGTCAGAATAATTTCGTTAAACTCTTTCATGACTACTGGAATTTATCAATCTGTTGATCCGGATGAACAAAACAGACTGATCAAACAAGTAAAGATAATGAAAGAGTATCTTGATATTCTGGATGAACGAATCAAGTGTTTTAATCCTTATGGTGAACCTAGTAGACCGAACACACAACTAACTGCGGATATCAAGATCGCACTCATAAAGGAACTTCAAACAATATGAAGATGTGTAACTGTTCAGATACATTCTTGATTTTCCTGAACCTCGACTACCATGTGATAAATGTGGTTTAAAAATTCCAAGTTACAAGATTATAGGAACACTACCCTCTACTATTGTAACTTTCTGGATGTGGATAAAGAAAGTGATACTAAGAAAATATGAATGAAGAAGTTCTAAAAAAGATTGATGAAACCTTTAAACAATTAAAAGAAAAATATGTATTTGAACATGATATACAAAAGGAAGCAGAACAGATTAGATCTTCTATGGAAGAAAATTATGGTAAACAATTTCCTGGTTGTAAAGTTAATCTAGATAGTATTGATGACAATGACATACTAAATTATACAATCAGTATTCCAACGAAAGGAACAGAATGCATACCAACAAAATTATGACCCATGCTCAATTCATTGAATTCTGTAAGACGAAAAAAATTATTGTGACTACTATAGGTTCAGTCTTTGTGAATCTATATGTAAAAGGAAACGACCTATATTTTCCTTATAAGAATAAAAAAGAAGCAGATAAAATTGATGAATTAAAAGAGACAGTAAAGAAATTAAAGAAAGATTCTAAGAAAATCAGATATCAATGTTCAAAAGGAGCTAAGAGTAAATGTAAAGACTACGTTCGATGTGAACATGCAAAGATTCACAAGTTAGATATTGATGTAAATTGTGGGTGTCGTTCAAGAAGTTCCTATTGCCCTAAATGTAAAGTGGTTAAGGAAAAGAAAGTAAAGTTTAATAAACCACCCAAAGATAGTAATTATTATTGGGATGATCTTCTAGATAATACAAATGGAATACTTGAGTTGAAAGGATCGAAATGAAAATCATTGAAGTTTGTCACTGTCCAGCTTGTCCATATCGTCATACAGAAGTATCTGGTGGAATAGGTGGTGAGTGGGAATGGTATGTATGTATGAAGAAGAATATGAAAAAAATTGAAGACGCAGCAGAACTACTTAAAACCGATTTTCCAAAATGGTGTCCTTTGAAGGAAAAGAAATGAACAAACATCCGAGTTTTATAGGAATCATCCATGGTTGTGGTGGATGGAATTCATGTTGTTTCACATGGGAACAATTCGATTCTAAACATGGAGGATATACACCCGTACAAACGGGATTTAATAATACTAGCCTTGGTACTGGAACTGTTGAAGGCGCTATCGAAGAGGCAGTAAATTGGGCGGAGAATGAAGAGATGCCCATTAGACTGTATGTAGGCACGACCAGTTATCCATTTACCAAAGATGAATTAAAATTAGTAGATGGAATATGTGATCGAGCTAGAATTCGATATAAAAAAGAAGGTTATAATGATTGAGTTTACAGATGAGCAATTAGAAAAATGGAAGAAGATAATGCTCGAGGTTGATTCAATACCACAAGATATCAACCTTACTAAAGATGATGTAGAACATGTTCATAAGTTTATAAATAGGATTAAACCAAGTGAAGAAGAAGTTATTCAACTTCTAACAGAACATGGTATCAACTTGAAGATAACAAAACGAAAGGCGGTAACATGAAAACAACAGTTACAGCAGAAGCAGCAATGATTACAGTTATTGAATCTGAAAATGGATGGTTGACAGTTCGATTAAATATTGATCATAAACGGCAACAGCAAGTTAGAATTGAATTTGCCGATGCTGGACTTCCTGGAATTATTGGTCCTGATATAGTGCTCACCCAAGAACAAATTCTTCGTCCAATCATTGTTCGTGCCGAAATGGATGCTCATAGAAAAGAAGCAAAGTTTAAAATTGGCGATGTGGTTCGTTGTTTGAGAAAAATCGAATTCTCAGATGGTTCGGTTCATCGGCACTATTCAAAACATATCGTTGATGAAACAACAATTGCATATTATAATACACCATGTAATAGTGTCAGTTATGAGGTAGTTAATGCTGAATAAACTATTCAAAACAATTAAAGGGATTGTTAGTAGATTAGATTTCATAGAAATTTGTTTCGGTATTCTTGCTACAGTAGTATTCTTTCCATGGAGCCTAATCTTCTGGACAATATGGATCATCAAACACTGGGATGACGAGGGATAAATGAATACCAAAGTTCTTCGATTTGAGTTTCCTGATGGATCTCGACCACCAATGGACTATACATTGTATTTTGGAGATTACGTATTAGTTCAAAGTGATCTTTCAAGTAATCCTTATTGGCATGACCGTGTTTCAGCTAATGTATTCATGAGTGGTGAGAAATCAGCTAAGATAATTCAAACCGGAAATGTTTGGGTTTATGAAACTGGATGTTATTATACAGATGAAGCCGAGTTCATGCAATGTATGAAATTAGTTCGTGGACAACTAGTAAAGGAGTAAGTATCATGACTGAAGGAAAGACTTACGCAGAAATTGCTCAAATAATTCTTGCACTTCCTCTAGAGAGACAAAATGATACTGCAGCCATCTTTGATAGTAGCTGTGGTGAATTTATAGAAGTAACTAGTACCAGAATAGCAAATGATCGGGACGATGACGAATTGGATCCCGGACATTTGATTTTGATGATTAACTAAAGGAGATTACGATTAATGGAATTCGACGCACAAAGAAAGAATGGATTGATATTGTCAACGAGAAATCAGATCTTCTGATGTTGTCAAGAAAACACAAAAGAAACTAAAAAGGGATTTGTTATGGCTGTCGAAATCACATGTAGCGAGATTCTTGGACAAATTCATGGTGACCGATATGGAACCGAAGTAACGGTATTCTCAAATGATCCAACTGAACGCATTATGCTCAGGGATGGACGAATTCAAGATGCACTTATATTAATGGATCGTCTTGAGAAGGCTCTTCATGATTCTAAGTGCACTCCCGATTCTGTTTTGAGAGTAGTTGGTGAAATGAAGAAATTAAATTCTTACAATCCAAACAACAAGTAAAAGGATCTTATGAAACATGTTCTTCTGAAGAACGAAGATGATCGTTGGGCATTGTGTTGGAAATATCTTCAATTCAAAACAGAATTGGGGAAAATTTGGAAAGATGAAGATCTTCCTATTCTTGAACCATTCTTCAGGTTCCAAAATAGACTTGGTTGTAACAATGCGAGTATGAATAATCAAGAAAAACAAAGTTTTGAACACTATAAGAAATGTTTAAAGGAATATGCAGAAGAAGAATTTATTCTTCAAAGATCAGTTAAACAATTTGACACAGATAGTATTCTGCAGGCATTTGGTTATCAGCACGATTATGATTATGAAGATAAATTTACAGATGAGGAAGATTATAAAGAATGTGTTAATGAACTATCTGAAACTACAAAACCATCAACAAATCTATTCCCTGAATTAGAATATCCTCTAATAGCAGTTGTATGGATTGAATCAGATCATGACAGGTCTGGTCCTTGTGGAATATGTTGTGTAGACTTCATTGAGAAGAAGGAGTTTGACAAGTAATGAGTGCACTTACTATCGCTTTCATGATTTGGTATATTATTGGATTAGTTTCATTCTTTACTGTAGCAAAGAAAATAGCAGGTTCTGTTGATAGACTTGATATTCTTATTGGGATATGCTCATCTTTCATTGGTCCACTAATTCCATTGATTATACTATTACTTGATACTCGGAATAATGATTTTTGGAATAAGAAAGTATTCTAACCTATGAAAGCAATAATCAACAAAACAATTAAAACACCCAAAGGATGGCACAGGTTGCGCAAGGGAACTTGGACCGAAAAGGGTGATAGATATCTTTCTATAACAGAACCTAAAGAATGGGTTCTAATTGAAGGTTATCGTATTAACTATATAGTTGGTTCTGGTAGTATGAGTGATGATTTCTACATCAGAAAGAATCCTCGTCGAACAGTTTAACTAGAAAAAAGGAAATCTACAATGGCAAGTATGTTTGTAGAAGAGATTCAACCAGTTAATCCACCTTTAAAGATTACACTTGAGTTATCTCTACAAGAAGCAGCTGTAATTAGAGCCGCTCTTCATTGTATGGATACACAAAACGAAGTTGGTATTGTGGTTGATAATCTTGAACGAAAGTTAGCATCAAATAGACGAGTTAAAAATTATTCTCAGCTTCTCATGGAAGCAATCGTTGGATCAAAAGAACCAAGTAAAAGAGTTAATCTTACTCATATAAGATTCCCGGTTGAAGAGTAAAAGGAGAAACAAGAAATGGAAATCACAATCACACACCCAGATCAAACCAAATCTGTTATTTATCGGAGTAAGAACGATCTTGATCATCTTGAATTTCATGTATTAACAGGTGAAACTGTTGAAGAAGCAAAGAAGAAGTATGAAAATTTTGTTTTCAAACCATCTGAAAATGAAACTGGACCAAAGATGGTTATCTTTATCGTTGATGGTGACTTGGTAGAATTGGATAAGTAAAGGATAACTATGTAAGAAGTAACTCCTTTTGTAGGAACAAATACAAAAGGAGTTACTTTATTTATGAATACTGATAGCATTGATTGCCGTAAGGTTGAAGAAATAGAGAAAGTTGGAGACTTTGGTTTTGATGAACTAAAGAAATGTCTCTACATCTGGTTACCAGGAACAACTGGTCCAACAGCTATCCCAGTTAGAACACAAGGACCATATCCAGAAAGAGTATGGCAATGGGATGGAAATGAAGAGAAACCAACATTAACCCCAAGTATTCTATTCAATGGTTCTTGGCACGGTTGGTTAAGAAATGGAAGATTGTGTTCTTGCTAAAAGGAATTGTTAAAATTAGATTTCTTTAATACATACCTTTGATTACAGTACTTTATTCTGGTATTTTCTATTCATTAAAGAAGGTCAAAACAAAACTCTTGGTTTATACCAAGACAAGGAGAAAGTAGTCTATGATTACGATCAACGTCATTGCCGGTGATAAAGAAAAAGATGAGTTTATGCATATGTTTGATTTGTTTGAACCATTCAAACATTTAGGGGAAGCATTGAGTATTGAGTATGCAGATACTCATGTTCCTACTATTGAGAAACTTGCTAAACTCAAGAAAGTTTTTGAAGAAGGAAACTACATAGTTTCTTCTTTATGGTATGCACAAAAACCAGAGATCCATATTGTTAACTGGGATACTAAGGTTATCTCAAATGGAACTGGTTGGTGCATGCATCATGATTATCTCAAACAATTCGGAATTCTTAAACCAACAGAGAAGAAACCTATTAGTGAGTTTGATGAGCAAGTAGCATTAGAAGAATTCAAAGATGCACACAATAAAGATAAGGATAACGAATGACTGTCTTCACACTCGATGAACAGCAAATCAAGAAATTAAAGAAATGGTCTTGTTATAAGAGATGTAAAAAGAATACTAAAGAAGGAGCGATTGGTGGTCGATTAACATACAGTTTTACTCCTGTAGGATTAGGTGTAGCAGTAGCAGTTTCTTGTAATTGTGGAAACATGATTAATCTAACAGATTACGAAAGTTGGTAAGATCAGTAAACAAACATGCCCAGTAGAAGCATCTAATAATTGTAGTTATCATTCCTTTTGGGTAGAAAGTAAAGGTAACTCAATTCATGATTATGACTTCGAAAGACAAATGGATGATGCACACAAACAAGGACCCAGTTATTTTTCAGATCATGAAACGAGAATACAGAAATTAATCAATCGGCACCCACTCAGAGGAGTACAACATGATGATCTCAGAAATAACAAACCTTTTTATGTATAACTAAAAGGAACAAACAAATGATTCCAGAAAACAAAGTCATAGCAGCAGCTAAAGCAATTCTTCCTAATTTCATCATGTATGGTGGTTTACCTTATAGACTTAATTGTCATATGTTAATGGGAGGATCTATTAGAATCTCCTATGTTAATGGTTATCTTGATGAAAATAATCGTATCGTTCTTGATCAGATATGGTTAGATCCTTTTGACTGTATGAAAGTAGTATGGCATGATCTACATAACACACTCGGTTGGCAAGAGATCAGTGAAGCTGAGTTTAATTGTTACACTCGTCCATTCAACAAGAATGCAGACTTAGTAGAAAAGAAAGAAGGAAACTAAGTGAACAAGATCATCATCAATGGAACAGAACTTACACAAGAACAAGCAAATCTAGTAGAAGCTGCTATTCTAACTAGTTTTCTGAATATGCCTAAACAATCACAGTTGGTTCATCTTAACAACTGTGAAAAGATTGTTAAGTTATTCGAGGATAGAGAACAGAAAGAACCACCTAATCAACTATTCAAAAACACATTCGACTATGGTAAACAGAAAGGAAACTAACTAATGAAGTGCCCCTATTGTGGTTATTCTCATGGGTGGGATAATAACAAGTTAGAACATACCCACGGATTAAATGGTGAGTTCTATAAAGTATCAAATAAGATACAAATGGAACGAGATAGTGACTATGAATCAAATAGTGAGACAAAAGATCTCTATGGTTGTCCCAATTGTAACAAAGTATTCATGGATTAAACAATGGAAATAAAACTAATGGATAAGAATATAACTGATGCTTTAATCTTTCTTACTGGATTATGTTTTGGTTATGTAGTAGCAAGATATAGAAATCAAGTTATAGAATATGACCTGAAATCTACTATAATTCATTTTAGTGAGATTGCTTCTCAAATAGAACGAAATATGGAAAAATCCAACCTCTATAAAGAGCAACTCAAGAATAGAATTCATGAACTAGAACATCAGTTGGCATTACACAAGGGAATGGATGAACCATGATTATCAAACCACTCACAATGGAACAAGCAATCATTATCTCAGCTTATACTGGGTTTATGATTTGTCCCTTTAGTAAGTTACATGAAGCTATTGAGAAGAAATTGGGTAGACCAGTATTTACTCATCAATTAGGTACTAAACCTGTATGGGATGAGATTCATAAAGGATTTACTGATGACTTTCTTGATGTAGTTAATACTTTTACTGAAGATCAAAAGATTATCATCTCGGCTTATACTAAAATTGTAGTTACTGATAGTAATAAAGTAATGAAAGCTATTAATAAGAAGTTAGGCGGAACTGATCCTTTACATGAACTAGGACCCAGCGAGTATTGGGGACAAGCATATACTGCATTCAAAGATGACTTCTTATCATTAGCTCCAATTGAATGTGAAGAAATGGTTAAGAAAGCAAAGGACGAAGTAAAACCATGAAAAGAAAAAGTACAAAAGAATTAGAATACATTGATAAGGATGGAGTTAAGTATGTTACAAAGATTGCAACTAAAAATCCAGGTAGTTGTTCAAACTGTGACTTTATTGATCATCCAAATTGTAGTTCTGTTATACGAGAATTAAAGTCTCCTTGTCTTGCTGGATCATGGGAAGACAATCAACATCGTATCTTTATTAAAGCAAAGAAGCAACCAAAAAAGGTAGATGAACGCAGTAAGAATGATATCAATAAAGAAATGGATTTCATAATGAAAGCTACTATGAAACAAGCAGCAAAGATAGTAGCAGATCATATTAATAAAAATATCAAATTTGATATCAATGACATTGTTGAGTTTAATAAAGCAGCCTATACGATCTCAGCAGTTAATGGAATTAAAGAATATTACATTCTCACAGGATTTAAGGATGAAGTATTGTATATTCCTTTTACTGTAGATTATAGGTTAATCAAAGTAGGAGTATCAGTTTAATGAATAGAGTACCCAGCAGATTCAAAGAAGGAACAGTTTCTCTTAGAGACTTAAAACTTCATTGTTCAGTTTGTGATGTTGAGATTAATGAAGACTGGGACTTCTGTATGAAATGTGGTACTCTTTTATCAAATGTTTCATTACAACCAGTCAATAGTCATTTAATTGATTGTTACGAAAAATGGTACAGAAGATGTAATCTTTAAAGAAAGGATATCAAATGTCAGCAAGAAGAATTCCAGATCCAATTCCTGCAGTAATAGCAATTCCAGATGGTTGGTTTAAACTACGACTGGGAATGATTATCTTAAGAGGAGATATGTATCTTTCCTTTGATAAGACACAATGGTTACCAGTAGAAGAATTTGAGTATAATAAGAAGTTTGAAGAATTAAATCCCAGATTTGAAATTGTTCATATTCGCAGAACCAAGTATCGTTAGGAACAAATTAAAAAAATATAACAGATCTTTTCGTATCATTAGATTTATTCAAAACAATTGAACTTCTTACTCATAATAGAATAAAGCTCTTAAAATCTATTACCCATTAAAATAGAAAAGATCTTTATGATTCTTTATGTATATAAACATATAGGAAAGATAGAGGGTAATATAATGAATGGTATAACAGATATTCAGATGAGTATTCTCCTATTATCAGTAGGTATTATACTATTACTCCCTGTTCTGTATTGTGTTTATTTAATAATCAAAGATGCATTTAAAAGTTAATATTCAATTGATTTAACTTAATAGTTTGATTACTATGTAAGGATAAAAGATTTTAAATATATTTATTAATGAGGGGGTTAGTTTGTTTCTGTAACTCAATATGAGATTAAAGGAAAGATTAAGGTTAGTTATGGAAGTTAGAAGTTAAAGAAGCTATTCCAAATAACTAAGTTAATAAGATCAAAGTTAAGTTTAAAGCATTTGAAATAGATACTGTTCTGTTACGCGAACACATCCAAAGGATGTATCTAAAACGGACACATCCTGATAAGGATGTATCTATTGATAGTTTATAGAAAATTACTACTGTCTATGGTCGTTGGTTTGTTATTAGATAGTAGTAGTTATCTGTATCTAAAACGGACACACCCTTATCAGGATGTATCTATTGTGAGTAGTAGATGAATTCATGTTAAGTATAGGGAAAACCTATAGAAGGATACTTTATGGTAAAGAAAAGAAGGAATAAGGTACAAAAGAAAGTGCCGGTTGATAAAAAGAAAGAACCTTTGATGATAGAAGTATGGAATTGGTATAAGGTAGTTCTTAAGTAGTTGATAAGATCTTAACGAACTAGTACCAAGTAGTATTTGAGCTGGAGGCAGTACGTCGAGAGATTCATTGCTTTTTAATCTACTCAAAAACTATCTAAGAACTTATCCAACCACGCTACCACCACTCTATCACTTACCTAATCACTAATCATTCACTATCCTTTCACTGACTCATCAAAGGAACCATCAATGCCGATCAAAAATTTATTTATCACTATCCCTCACAGACCCAACATGAGAAAAGCAGCACCCAAGTTCAAACCAATCCCCTTCAGAGTAGTTAAGAAGGTAGTGATTGAAGACTTTGATAAATATGCAGATAGGTTTAGTGATCATGCTAAGAGATGCTATCTATCTGAATTCAAGAGAACTAATAATATTCCTAGTCTATTACGTATTATGGCTGGAACCAAAGATAGATCTATCAATGAAGCGATGGAATTATTATTAGATCTACTTATCAAAGAGTAAAGAAAGAACTTATTATGACTGAGATAGAAAAAGATGCTTTCATTATTATGATAATGAATAAGAATAGAGAACTAGGACATAAAATTATTGATCTAGAAAGAGATATTTCTACTCTAAAACTAAAGAGTAACTCATCTACTCAAGAAATGTTTATGATGAATAGAAAAAACAAAAGTTTAAACGATGAAGTTGATGACTTAGAACATGACGCATACATGAATTCTTGATCTGTTGTATGATTATCCTTTTAATCTATTACTTCTCATAGAACAAACCATTAAAAAGGAGTGTGGATTAATGCTAGAAACATACAAAGATTCTTCTGAGTTGTTTAAGATGGTTCATGAGATAGATACTAACTCATTGATTAGTTATATGTTTACCCTTTGTAGTATCAATATTAATGATCTAGTAGAAGAGGATCTAAAAGTTAAAGATATAGTATCTCAGGAATTGAAATTAAGAGTGGTTAATCCTGATCTATTGTGTGACTAATGTTGGTTGTATCTTTTGTTATATGATAAAACCTATAGGGATTTCTTAATATCCTATAGGGGGAATACGTATTTAAAGAATAATAAAGTAATATTTGTTACAATAGATCTGTATCTGTTTTATCTGGAGGAGAAATAGAACTTGATTTTACAAACTGAAGTTACTAGGGAAAAATTTCGATTAGATTTACAGAAAGAAACCTATCTTAAAAATCTGTTTAATTGTTTAGAAGATTATGATATTCATATGAATCTATACAGTGATAGAGATGGTAATCAAGCAGAGGTTTTAGAAGCTAGAGATGGTTCTAATCTGTATCATAAGATTAAGGATCTATTGAGAACCAGAGTCATACATGAATACTTTGATGAGTGTAGAGTGATTATTCCTGTTGTGATTATTAAGAATCGTTCAGTGGTTCTTGATAAACCGATGTTTCCTATTTCTAGAGGTTCTAAGAACTTCTTACTTGAAGTGGGACTATTCTTTAACTCTTTTCAGAGGATCTTAATCAATCCAAAGTCTAATAAAAAGGAAGATTCTAGTATATATATTAAATCTAAAGAGGAAGAGGAGTAGTTTCTACTCCTTATTTGGTTAACTAAACGTTAAAAAGGAGATCATTATGGAACAGCAACAGACAGTGGTGGTGGATCAGTCCAAATCCGGCATTATTATCGATAAGAAAACCGGAGAAGAAACTGGTGTGAATATCGACGGAAATAAGATGACCCGAAAAGAGGGAGAACAGCTTCTTGTATTCGGTAAATGGGTGTGCATGTTCTTCATCTGTCTTGCCGTATCAGGATATATCTTTGAGTGGTGGGGTTTGTTCCTTACTCTGATTCTGGGTATTCCTCCGGCTCTGGGTTTGAAGAAACTCATGGCACACGCCAAAGCAGTAGGCATTGGTGTTGGTGATGCTATTTGATCGTTATCAGGGTTATGGGTAGTATAGAGTAACATCTATACTACCCTTTTTTTGCCGGTTTTATCGTATAATACGGTATATCAGTACTATACCGTTCAAAGTCTATATATATTAATATACAGTATAAGGAGAACCTTGATCTAGAAATAGGTCGAATTTCGAGTTATATGATGGTACTACTGATAACCGATCTAGGTAGTTACCTTATTTTAAGATCAATGTTTAATGTCTCAGATACACAAACCCAAACGGAGAGATATCATGAACCAGGAATCCAACAGCACCACGAATACCGAATCCACCGAATCCACCAAGTCCACCAAGGCACCTGTGAATACAGCAGCACCGGTTCGGAACACGATCAACTGGCGTCAAGCTGCAGCCAACACGGGAATGACCATGGGCGCTCTGGCCTTGGTTGCTGGTGGCATCTACGCTTACGGCAAGATCAAGAAGTAGTCCCCCCATTAGATATCCTTTTTTAATAGGGTGTCCAAGAAGAGAAGTGAACTAGCTAACAAGCTACTCACTTCTTTTTTTCTTCGCTTGTTTATTATAGTATGTATAATAAGTTGAGTGTCCTAGGTTATTTAATAAAGGTAATAACTCATCAACTCAATAACCAATCAAACATTCTTCAACGATCCTCATTCAGTAGTTTTTACAATAGAAATGGTGCTATCCTAAACACTCGTTGTTTTTATTTAATATTATTAAACTAACTAACATATATACTTAATGCACTATGGAAGCATTGTAAGGTGGTGTTGAGTTATGAAGATGTGTATAGTAGATTACTATAGGATATCATAAGGAATGATTTTACAAAAGAAATGGTACTATCTGAACACTATAAACGGATTTAGTTATAATATATTAAGTACACTAATATAGGCACTTACATGTTAGTATTGGTCATTTACTAGAGTATAAATCAAGCTAGGATAGGATCATATGACTTGCTGGAGGGAGAAGGTTAGTTTTTAATAATTTATTATAGGTTTAATATGGGAGTATAATATTTAATATGATTTAATAGAGGGATAGTTTGGAGGGAGAATAGATAATGTATAGGTGGTGTAGGTATAGTGTATAGTAGTACCGAGTAGTACAAATGATCTTGATCTGAACGGTGCTGGTATGAACAGGGGTATCCCCCAGTGACGCATGCAAACAATGGATTGCTAGGTACCCCCCACCAGAGGGCTCTGCATATACCGGTGATAAATTTTTTTGGTTTTTTCAAATTGAGAAAAGAGATTTGTTTCCGATATTCGGTTTTTTATATTTTTTGAAATTTTTCAAATTGAGATTTCGTTACTACTCAAACACTATCTAATCACTACTTACTACTCAACAACTATCTAAACACTAACTTTCATCCAATCATGAATAATCTTTTTCATCCATATATATTAAATATTGAAAAGAGAATTTCATTTCTCTAACTTAACCCAACAAAAGAAGGACAGTCATAATGAATCTTGATCATTTGTCAAATGAAGAACTCTTTAAACGAGCAAAGGAATTGTCTAAATCTCCAAAAGAGGCTAGACCATTTGCTAAAGAGTTAGCACAAAGACAATCGATTAAAACTGTCGATTTATCTAAATGCCATGGTAATGGTATTACAAGTGAACTTCGTGGTCGGAGTCACAGACGGATCTGTGGGATTTATAAATCCTAAACAAAAGAAGGAAAGTATCATGAGCAGTTTCAAATGTTCTGATTGTAGTTATAAGGCAATGAGTGAAAGTAGCTTGTTACATCATCAAGTATCTGAACATTTCAAAAAAAGAAATGATGATGACAGGTGGAAAGGATGGACAAAGGAGGAACAAGATATTGTTACTCAACAATGGGCATTAGCAAGGATAGATAAACCATTAGAGGATAGTTTAATCCTGTGGAATTTCGTGGTAAATAAATATTCTAGTTCTCATTACCATGAGAAATTCTCTTCTCAAAAAGCATTTAGTTGTTCTGAAATGTATACTTCTATTATCAATGACAATCAACCAAAAGTTATTGAAAGGGTTGTAGAGAAAATAGTTCCTATACAAGTAACTATTAATGATAAACCAATAGTTCAACAAGTACAAATTAATATTGAACCCAAAAGGCCTTTATTGAAAGTGGATGTACTTGGGGTTTATCCTGGTGATGAGTTTGAACTCATTAAAAAATATGAAGATAAAATCGATCTTAGATTTATTCCGGTTAAGAGAAAAAATATCGGAGTAAGAAATTCTGTTGATTTTGTTATTTCAACTCGTAATCGAGGTCATCATAATTATGATAGAATTTTGATAGCTCTAAAGAATGACAAAAGAAAGTTCATTGACCTTGTTCATAGGAATGGAGCTTTTCATAATCTGGTAGATGAAGCGTTATCAGAACTGTTAGCTAAACAAGTACAGTAGAAATGATCAAAATGTTAACAGAAATATACTAAGGCTTTGATTTATCTATATTCATAAAGAAGAGAAACAGATATAGGGAACACAAACCTATACCTGTTTCTTTTTTTTCTCTGAATTAATTTAACAATAGAAACGGTTCTATTGTAACTCTATCATTCCCGCATTCCCGCTAAAAAATTAAGTACTCCATAAATAATCAACCAATGAATAAATTATAAAGGAGAATTTATAGTTATGAATGACTTTGATAATGTTTGTAAAATACTTAAAGAAGTTACTGTTGTAACTGAAGTAGAAACAAAGAAAGCTAGTGATAAATTTACATGGGGTCAAGCTTTAGTAGTTAATACTAAAGGTGGAAGTAAGAAATGTTCTGGGTGTGTTTTACTTGTTAATGAAAAAACTACTCCATGTTCTATTATAGGGATAGATATAAAGGATCCTAAAAATACGGTATGTGGATATTTTGTTCCTGGTACACCAATGGAACCAGGTTCATTTAAAACTGGTAAATATGTTACTGCTAATGAAGCTGGATTAGTTGTTGTAGAGGGCGGAACTAAATGTGGAAATTGTGTTAGATGGAGTAAAGATGAAGATAAGTGTGGAATAGTAGAAGGAACTTTAAAGGCTGATAATTGCTGTTGTTTGTGGTTGAATGATAAGTTAGAGAAGAAATAGAAAGCATAAATAAACGCAAAGCGATACTTAACTCTATCTAATCATTAATCTTATTGAAATGCTATATATATTAATTATCGTATAGAAAGTAATTCTCTGATCATAGTGATCTTAAATTAACTTTCTATTAGAGGAGAATCGTTATGAGTAACGAATGGAAGAGTAAAACACCACGAGTTTTTGATGTGGTGATAACCCCCGAAATCGCAACAGAAATGTTAAGTTATGAGATCGAGGGAAACCGATTCACACCACGACATACAGATACTATTGCGAAAGCAATGACTGCAGGAGATTTTGTTTATACTGCAGATCCAATCAAGTTCATTCGTGATGGACGAATGGTGGATGGTGGAAACCGTCTTCGTGCTATTATTCAATCCGGAACAACTCAAAAAATTTCAGTTGTTGTTGGGTTGGATCCATCCGTTATTGCATACTTGGATAATGGTGGCGTACAACGAGATGGGAGCCATTCTCTTCAGATCATGATGAACATGTCTACAAAACTGGCTAAAATTGTAGGACCAATGATACCCCGAGTAGTTGGGTATAATGGTGGAAGTATTCATTATCGTTCTGCTCGAATCAATCCGGCGGCGATTGTGAAACTGTGTGAAAATGATCCTGCGTTAGCAAAGGCTGGTGAGTTGGTCAGCGCAATACATATTCGCGGCGCATCTCCTTTATCTGCGAGTGTTTCATCTTTTCTGGTGTACGAAATGATGAAACAATCAGATCAAGAAACTGCTATGAATTTCATGACCAAACTCTTGACCGGGGTCGGTATCACAATTCGAGATACTCCAATTCTGCGTCTTCGTGAAAAACTGGATAAGGCTCGCCGCGGCCTTCTTCGGTGGAAGAATCATGAAAAAATCGAAGTGACAATCAACACATGGAATATCATGCAATCAAATGGAGCTCGTCATCAGACAACCAAGTCATTATCTCCCGATAGTTCACGTATGGAGATCTTGAAGATTCAGTAATTATTATCCATAAAGATAAGGATTTAGAATCTTCTACTTATCTTTGTTCTTAAAAGAAGTGAACTAGCTAACAAGCTACTCACTTCTTTTTTTCTTCGTTGAATTATTCTATTCCAATATGAATAAACTATAAAGGAGATCCTAACATGAAACAAGATGGATACCAAGTGACTTCAGATATTATTGCAAAGAAAGAAACAGATAGTCCCAACACTATGAGACTAACTTCTGATATGGAAAGAATTCAACCTATCGGAAATAATGATATGACCAAGTTAAATACTAAAGTCAAGACTCCTGATAGTAAAACTGAAGTTCCTAAAGATATTTCTAAGGCTGTTAAAGGAAAATAGTAGGAATATCTTTTCTATGAAATATAACGGATATAAGTTAGTGAGTGAAATTTCAAAAAGTAATTTAATTATATCTGGTCTTAGTGCTGGTAAAGGTGCTGTTAGTGGAAATCTCATTGGTAGAAAAATAGGAATTAGAAAACACAATAAAGATTTACAAACTGCCAGATTAAATGTTATTAGAATCAAGAGTGAATTAGAAAGAGATCCTTCTAAGATAAAAGAAGTCGAACTAGCAACAGAACGTTTACGTTCTTTAGAATCACCAGAATCAAGAAAGAAATATATCAAAAAATATTCTAGATATGGCGAAGCTGGAGGGTCTCTTGCAGGAGCAGCCACTGGAGTATTAGCACACAAAGCAGGAGTTACTGCTTATAAAATTCTTAAAAAGAAATAATTTATTTCTTTTCTTTTCTTTTTCTAAGTTGATCTATTGTTTTTTTAGCTAGATAACCAGAACCCAATGCTGCTGTTGCACCTAATGCAAATCTTCCTGGGTGTGCTTTAACATAATCGGGTACATTTTTTAGTTGTTCTTTTGATCTACTTAAGAATGAACTTCCTTTTCCTCCAACGATTTGTTCTGGATTTATTTTTTCTTTACTTCTTGCTGCCAGTAAATGTTTAATAAAAAAAGATCTCTTGTTCTTAGATAACTGTGGTGCTATTTTTTGAAATTCATTTTTTAATTCATCTGAACCTACACCATGTATAGTTGCAATTATATTTAATTTCCGAGTTATTTCTGGATTTATTAATGTTGCATATTCAGGATCAGCTTCAAAATGTTTTATAAATTTCTGATATGGTATTTGGGCATGAATTATTGAACCACCTTTTTTAGTTGCCAAAGAAACTTTTTTATTTTGAACTACATTAGCATTCGATTGTGCTACTGTTTTAGATGGAGATACATATATGTGTCCTTTAGATAGATGTTCCGGTGATGTTGATCCCAAATCCTTTTTAAATGTATCAGCTACACCACCTTCTTTTCCACCAAAGTTTGGATCTAATCCTGTTTGTTTAATTTTTTTAGCTGAATCTACAGATGTTCCATGATACACATCTTTATAACCCATTAATCGTGGTTTAGCAAATTTAGCAAGTCCTACTGCACCCAGACCAGTACCGATAGCTTTAACTGGTTTTGGTATTTCATCTTTCTTGGTAGATTGATTTATTCTTTCGCTTACTATTTTATATCCGTTTTGATTCATAAAAATCTCCTTTTAATTTATTCTGATATTTGAAAATAGTTATTTATATTCGAAATACTATATATATTTATTATCGTATAAGGAATTATTTACGTTTTCATTTTACGCCCGTAGCTCAGTTGGATAGAGCATTGGTCACAGGTTCGAGTCCTGTCGGGCGTGCCAATCTTTAACATCATAGGACTGTAGCTCAGTTGGTAGAGCAGCAAACTTTTAATTTGCGGGTCGCGGATTCGATCTCCGCCAGTCCTACCATTCGAAAGGAAAGTGTCATGACAGAGTTAGAATTTATAGAGTTTGAGAAAAGTCTTCGTGATGTCTATAAGGAAGAACGAAGACTAAAATGGGAATTCGTGGCAGCTATTATTTCAGTGCCGCTGATTCCTATTGCTGTATTCTTGGTATTGGTTGCATGGAATGTTATCAAACATCACCATTAGAGGAAGGTATTGATTATGTCATTCTGCGAAATCATGTCAGCTTTCGATAAAGAAAAACTGGCAATTGAAGCAGCACACAACAAGGCACAATTCAAGATGGACAAGATTGGAGACAAGTATCGTCATGGTGATATTACTCATCAAGAGTATGAACGTCTTCTGATTGAGATCCGCATTGAACGTGATCAAGAATGGAACAATGCACGAGAGAAGAATACACTCTCTGTGTAGATTAAAGATGGGTAGTATTAGAAACTACTCACTTCTTTTTTTCTTTGATTTTTCTATATTAATGAATGCTGAAAGGGAATAGCTTTATTATCTTTGGTCCACACATATAAGTTAACAGTTCCATCATCAGTAATCTCTGCAAAAGTATCTACATCTCTTGACCATGTTCCTGTATTATAATGATGAGTACCAATATTTCCTGCTTCATGAGTATGACCATAAATTACAACATCAGCATTTTTTGATTTTCTATAATCTTCAATATCGTTGATGGTTTGGGTTCTACTATTAGGATGATGCATAATTTTCAAATAAAGTGTATTAAAGAATTGTAAAGCATTGATTAATTCATCTTCAATATTCTTTCCATCTTTAATTGGACTATGATTTTTATCAGCTAGTAATCCAGATATAGTTACATTGATATTTCCTATTCCTGGATTGTTATCTTTACAATACTTATCTACTTCGTGTCCATGCAAAAAAGTAAATTCTTTTCCACCAATAATTTTACTATATGGTGTTCTGGCATCTTCTAATAACATATGTGATAGATGAGTTTTAGTATTTAAAAAATTTACAAACGCATTATCATGATTTCCGGGAACATATACTGCATGCATAAAATAGAGTCTATCTAAAATATCTTTATAAGCATTGATAGATCCACTTATATTAACTCTCCAAAAATCTAACATATCACCAAGAACTGTTATTTTATAATTTTCTTTTGTTTGTACCCAATCTAAGAATTTATTGAATCTATCTAATCGGCCATCAAGACAGAAAGTATCTCTTGGACCTTTATCACACATATGTAAATCACTAATGATATACTCTACTGTACTAGACATAATTAATTCCTATTTCATACTTGCCTTGGTCCATTGAGATGGACGTGTTAATTTTCTTCCCAACACCATTAAACGTTTCTGTGATGGTTTTGATTTGGTTATATGGTGTGTTATTCCGGGAACTGTTCCACCGGGAAAAGGAAGACCCGCAGCAATCATAGCGGCACTAACTTTATCTTTTTTTATATTTCTACCAATTCCCAAACCTGTTTGCTTGACTGTTTTAACTAGATTTAATTCTTGTAAAATAGTACTGATAATTTTATAACTATTTTGTTTCATAGAAAATCTCCTTTTAATTTATTCTGATATTTGAAATAGTTATTTATATTCGAAATACTATATATATTTATTATCGTATAAGGAATTTATTTCGTCAACGCAAATCTACCCATTGGGTAAAAGGAGTTATCATGAATCAGAAAGTTAAAGATGCATTGAATTTTGATCCTTTCGATGTTGCTGAAAAGATTACATGTGAAGGATCTGATACGTGTAACGATACGGCAGGTCTTGGAGTAATTTTACATTCTTTGAATTCTGAATCAAAGAAAGAAATTCTCAAGGAAACCAATGATACTCATTCCGGAATAAAGTTTTCCGAATTTTTATCTATTGCAACCAATCTTGGATTCAAAGAAATTTTTCGAGAACAGATTCCTGATACAACTGATACATTTGTTATCATGTGGCGTTCAGGAATTTTACTTCGTTGTGAAAGTTACTGGGGCGATTCAGTTAACTCTGCTCAGATATATTTCAACTATCAAGGCCCACGGGAAGGAATGTTCCAATGTTCAAATGGTTATATTTGTGAACTTGATGGGCAACCAGTCTTTGATGGTTCGTGTGATGTCCGTGAAGGACTTCATTATGTAATCACAACGATGGAAGAGAAAGGAAAAATTCTTGATAAATGGATCAAGCGTCCTTTCTTGTGGCTTCTTAATTATATGGATGTGAAGGTTGAAGGATATAATCACGATAAGATTAATGCAAAACGAATTGCATGTTTCTCATCTGATATTCAGAAAATAATCTTTGAGGCAGCATACAAGTGATATAAACCAAATAACGAAAGGAATCATCATGGAATTCGTGAAACCACCATTCATTTATTGCGGAATGCTGATTTGGGTGGAGTCAGTAACTACTGATAGAACAGCAACAATAATTGATTGTGTTTGTGAGATACAAACAATTAGATCAGAAAAGAGAATTGTAGAAGTGTGTGATATCATATCACGCAGCTGCTTCTATATTTCTTTCGATGAAGTTCGAATAAAGATGAATGGTCAACCAACTATCCATCAACTGGATGATAGCAAATTCTGGAATTTGATCCAACACCCCAACACCAAGAAAGAAGTATTATGAATAGTCCATACCTCGTACAGCGTGCAAAGTTCAAAAAGGATGTTTCAGAAAATACCGGGATTGATTCAATCTTGAATCTGGATTACATGGGTAGTGCAGAGTTTGAATTTGGATCTCTACCAAAGTCATTAAAAGAGATGTGCAGTAAAATTGCAAAAATCAAAGTGACGATGGTGAAAGACGTTATCAATTACAAAGGGCAACGTCTCTGTTTGATCTGTTCAGATGATCAAGTTGAAGATATCACCAAATTCTTTAAGGCGGAATCTGGACGCGACAGTCGTCCATATCGTCTGAAAGAATATTCAGGAATCAGTGAAGCGGTTTCTGGAATTGATTCTCACGGTAAACCAATTGAGGATGATAGTTACTACACGTGTCAATTTTGGTGGGATATCGATAACCACTGGATGGCATGCTTTGGAAAGGAGAATGCTGAAAAAGTTATGATCGCACTCCAAAAAGTTAAAGTAAAGAAAGGTTGGTAATCATCATGAAAGTTTCATTGTTGGTACTAATCACAATAGTATTTGTATTAACTGTTGTGATTACCCTTATTCAAATTCGTCCACTAAAACAATGTGCTGTTATCAAACACACTAGTGGAAAAGAGATCCGGTGGATCTCTGTTGGACCTATCCGTCCGTTTGGAGTAGGATTTAAATTTCATGATAAATTTTCAGATTCAGATGTCATCGTTTCTGGTGATGTTGAATTTGTGAAATCTCCTTGATTGAGTGGGAATAAGTGGGTAGAGATTAATTTCTCTACCCACTTATTTTTTTTTCTTAATCTTTTATTTGAATGGAATAGTTCCATCCTCTTCTTCTAGTTCATCTATTTTTTCTAAAATCTGAATACATGATTTGCAAATTTTACTATTTAAAGGAACACAATCTTGATCTATTTCTTGATAACAACTTGTACAATATTTAATACCGTTTTGTTTTACTAACCAATCATGTTCTTCTTTAGTAACCATATGAAATTACTTTCCTGTTGCTTTGTGAATTACTGATTTCACACCCTTTTGAAAAGATGTTAGTGGGTGATTTTTGTTTGCAGTAAGAGCTTTGTTCTTACCATGTCTAAACATTATACGAAGGTCATCAGAAGTAATACCTTTCTTAACAAGTTTTCTTCCATGACGCTGACCGAGTCTGAATAGACCATTTTTAATTGCTGATGAAATTCCTTCATTAACAACTATTGATGTAATTTTATAACCATCTTGTTTCATAGTAAAATCCCCTTTTAGTTTATTCTAGTAAATTATAAATGCATACTCAAATTTTTTATTTGTTCATAGTTATTAAAATCAATCTGTTAATCTATATATATTAATTATCGAGAGAGAAGAGTTTTGTTTTAAAATTCACACTACTAAAAAAGAAGGAGTCAGCAATGTTGGTCAAAGTTACAGGGGTTACATCTGAACAGTTTACCAAACGAATGATGTTCCTTGCATGGATAGCTTGTGGTGGTCCCAGTGGAATGGGATTTCTGCAAAATCGACCCAATGCAACGGAAGACGAAGTCTGGACAAACGTTAAGACTCGTGGAGATTATCCTGGTGGTCGTGATGACCAACCAGATGAGGTTTATGGAGATTATGTGTTTGGCCGTATGATGAAATTTGGTGCCTCTTATGGACCAGATGGAATCAAGATCAATACTGAAAAACCAAGACCTGATTATCAGTCATTGGGGATTTCAGTACAAGACAACAAAGGATTTGATTCGGGCAACTGAGAAATCTTTCATCGAGACTAATATTGCTGCTTGTGCTGTTATCGAATGATAATCTAAACGAAGGTATAGGATTGTGAAAATACATCTGTACCTTCGTACTATTTTTTTAGGTTCAGAACAAATCAAAAGGAGAAAAACCATGAAACGTTTATTGTCGGTTATCTTGATTCTTTTTTCATTTTCTGTTTTTGCTGATGATCATCGTAGTGTAAAAAATGATCGTAGGGAAGAATCTCGAAATGGAAAAAGTGATCGAAGAGAAGAATCTCGTAGTGGTCGACACTATGGGTACTATCGAAGTCATGATGGAAATTTAGTTTGGGGATTGATTGGTCTTACTGTAACTAGTGAGATTATTGAATCTGTTTCCGAACCACGGAAACGAGTCGTATATGTTCAGCAACCAACTGTAGTATACGTACAACCACAAGTAATTATTCAGCAACCATCACCCGTATATATTGATCAGTTACCAGTTGTTATTCGAACACAACCACTGTTTTACTATCCAGATGGGAGACTGGTTCATTAGGAGTTTAACATGGCTACTGGGGCTGAGTTGACTTATCTAATTAATTACGCTAGACAACAGGGCGTGACAATGTCTGAATTATCTAGAAGATCAAATCTGGTTCGTCAGGCAAAGAAAAGACGTTTGGAAAAATCTAATCAAATTCAAAAACGATTTGATGAACTCCAAACGCATGGTGGAGATTGGTGGAATAAGTAAAAAAGGATAACATGAGATACTTCGCAATGTTGACAATGGTGTTATTGACGATGGGTTTTACTCACCGGCATTTGCATCAACAGGTACCGCCAACAAGTTACGATGCTATCCTTCGTTTGACCGCTGCTACTCTTTATCTCGAAGCGGGTAAAGAAAGTAATCAGGGTAAATTGGGCGTGGCGAGTGTGATATGGAATCGATCTGGTGGAGCAACAGAGATTCCGAATGTGATTCTTGCAAGGAAGCAATTTTCTTGCTGGAACCATCGAAAGTTTTCATCGTTTAAACCACCGCACAACAAGCAATATACATATTGTTTATTGGTAGCAAAAGATATGGTAGATGGAACTTTTGTGCCACCATCAAGATATAATGGAGCGATTGCGTATCATGAAAAATCCGTCCGACCAAACTGGAGATCAGGTTTAGTTCGGATGGAACAAGTAGGAAATCATTTTTTCTACCGATGTAAATCTTGGTGGATATTTCCAGCATGATATATTTAAAGGAGAGGTAACTCTCTCC
>Ga0209083_1001064_pt1 | contig 33974 bp, 31 predicted proteins | sample AM7aDNAmetaG_FD_184132 | JGI IMG/M metagenome (GOLD analysis project Ga0209083, IMG submission 184132) | Freshwater microbial communities from Finland to study Microbial Dark Matter (Phase II) - AM7a DNA metaG (SPAdes) (version 3) | ecosystem: Environmental > Aquatic > Freshwater > Lake ... | reverse complement strand
AACGTTATGGCAATACCACGAGGGGCCTGGCAAGCCCGGCGCGTGGCAGTCCAGGCAGTTGTCTTGAAACTTGATGCTGTAACCGGGGTCAGGGTTGGCTTTAGCAGAAGTATAACTGGTGCCGTAGGCGAAATAAACGAGGCCGGAGGTCAAAGCGAGTGTTGCAATCGAGAGCCATAACCCGGTCCTGTGTTTCATGCGTAAACTCCTCAACCAGTCAGGTTGCTACTATGCTGCGTGGAGTCTCAGAGTCCAGATGTGATGCCAGGAAATATTAACGAATATGATAATTTATAAAAAAATTTTTCAGGTACAATTTAACGTATTCGACTTTCCTTGTCAACACAGTCCTTCTACACCAACGGCTTGTGGCAGATTAGGCACGAGGCATTTAGTCTCGGCAGGTCGTTCATCGCGTTGTTGTCGTGCGAGCCCCATGAGGGTTCGGGTACCATGGCGTGGCATTGCTCACAGGGGTGGGTAATCTCGAAAACCAGGCTCTGCGCGCTGCCGTCCACCCCGTGGCACGAAATGCAGTTCTCATAACCCTGGACGGGATGAGTCATCACCCTGGGTTTGCCGCCGGTGGTCTGGCCGCCGATATGGCCGCTACCGACGGAAGTGCTTTGCGCTGCTGCAGAGATGGTAGAAACCGGTGACAAGGCAGGAGGGCGAGTGAATTGGATGGTGGTTCCGCCTTGATCCCCCGAGGAACAGCCTTCTAAAAGGCTGAATAGCGCAAGGAAAAGGAGAAATGATGAAGCGACTTTCAATCTTTCTCCTTTGCTTTGACGAAGATTCCCGGATTTTCTCACCTATATTAAAACATCGGACTGCTTTTCGCAATAACCCCGAGAGTCCGGATAAACTTCTTGCTGCGGCGGTAAAAAGAAGAAGGGAGGAGCTCTCGCTCCCCCCTTCTTTATTCTTGGACAGGAAGATCCGATTTACCCCGCGTCCGTCGTCTCGGTCGCGGTCGGTTCTTCCTCTTTTTCCTCGATGCAGGTAAGGCCCACCAGGCTGTCGCCTTCGTCAAGCTTCATCAACCTGACTCCCTGTGTGGCGCGGCCCTGGGTGGTTATGCCCTTGCGCGGATCTTCTTCCTTCACCGGCGTGCGCGTGATGATGCCGTTGGACGATACCAGCATGACCTCGCTGTATTCGTCGACTGAAGTTGCAGCCACCACCGGCCCGGTCTTGTCGGTGACAGTGAAGGTGATGACGCCGCTGCCTGCCCTGTGCTGGACCGGATACTCTTCCAGAGCGGTGATCTTGCCGTAACCGCCGGATGTCACCACCAGCAGGTACCCTTTCGGATTAACGACGTCCAAACTCACCACCTGGTCTTTTTCGCCGAGCTTGAAGCCGTCCACGCCGCCAGACGCCCTGAGACTGTCGCGGAGTTCATTGACGGGGAACCTTATCGATTGCCCGTCTTTAGAAACCATGATGACTTCATTATCGTCCGTACCCATGGTCGCCCCGATAAGGCTGTCGTTTTTCGACAGGTCCATGGCGAGCAGGCCGCTGGAGCGTACAGAACTGAACGCGTCCACAGCGACTTTCTTGGCTTCGCCCATCGACGTGGCCATTATCAGGAATGTACCGGGTTTGAAGGTTTTTACCGGCACTACAGCCGTAACCTTTTCTGCGGGGTTGATGGGGAAAAGGTTGACTACGGCTATGCCCTTCGAGATGCGCGAAATATCAAGCGGGATTTCGTGGCACTTGATGCTGAAAACGCGCCCCTTGTTGGTGAAGAAAAGCATGGCATCATGCGTATCCGCAGTCAGCAGGAAGCGCACCGCATCTTCTTCGCGCGTGGACATCCCTATGATGCCGCGGCCTCCGCGGTGCTGCAGGGCGTAAGCCTGTGCGGGGACCCGTTTGACGAAGCCGCGATCGGACAGGGTAACTACCATGTCCTGGTGAGCGATCAGGTCTTCTTCCGAGAACCCGGTCGACTCCTGCCCGGTTATCTCGGTGGCCCGGGCGTTGCCGTATTTGGCGCCGATGCCTTTGGTTTCTTCTTTTACCAGGCCGTAGATGCGGTGCCGGTTAGCCAGCAGGTCTTCCAGGTCATCGATGGTCTTTTTGACCTGGGCAAGCTCTTCCAGTATCTGGTTGCGTTCCAGGTTAGCCAGGCGGCGCAGCTGCATGTCGAGGATCGCCTGGGCCTGTATCTTGGACAGTTTGAATCTGTCCATGAGGGCAGTGCGCGCAGCATCGGCGTTGGCCGACTGCCGGATAGTCTTGATGACCTCGTCGAGATAGTCGAGGGCGATTTTTAGCCCTTCGAGTATGTGGGCACGGTCTTTGGCGATCCTAAGTTCGTATTTCGCCCGGCGGGTGATTACTTCGCGCCGGAAATCGATAAAAAATTGAAGGGCTTCCTTGAGCGAGATAACCCGGGGCTGGTTCTCGACGAGCGCCAGCATGTTGACGAAAAATGCGCTCTGCATAGGGGTATGCTTGTAGAGGTTGTTCAACACCTGGCGCGGCTGCGTTTCGCGTTTAAGTTCCATGACGATGCGCATGCCCTGGCGGTCGGACTCGTCGCGGAGTTCACTGATACCCGTGACCTTTTTATCCTTGACCAGTTCAGCGATGCGCTCAACCAGGGATGCCTTATTCACCTGGTAGGGAAGCTCGGTGACAACTATCTGCTGATGCTGTGTACCGGGTGTATCCTCAACGAACGCTTTTGCCTGGACCAGGATGCGCCCGTGGCCTGTTGCGTAGGCTGAACGGATGCCTTCCGTCCCCAGGATGGTTCCCCCCGTGGGGAAGTCGGGGCCTTTTACAAACTTCATCAGGTCGTCGACGCCGCAGTCCGGATTATCTATGAGATATGCGATCGCCCCTGAGATTTCATTGAGGTTGTGCGGCGGGATATTGGTAGCCATGCCCACGGCGATACCCGAGGACCCGTTCACCAGGAGGTTGGGAAACCGTGTCGGCAGGACCGACGGCTCCTTGAGGCTGTCGTCGAAGTTTGGCACGAAATCGACGGTTTCCTTGTCGATATCAAGCATCATCTGCTCGGCAACGTCGGTCAGGCGGCATTCCGTATAACGCATGGCAGCCGCAGGGTCGGCGTCGACGGAACCGAAGTTGCCCTGCCCGTCAACGAGGGTATGGCGCATGGACCAGCTTTGCGCCATGCGGACCAGGGCGTCATAAACCGAGGTGTCGCCGTGCGGATGATATTTACCCAGGACGTCGCCGACAACGCGGGCACTCTTTTTGTAAGAGCTGTTATGGGTCAGCCCCAGTTCCCGCATGCCGAAAAGGATGCGGCGATGTACAGGTTTAAGGCCGTCCCTCACGTCCGGCAGGGCCCTGGAGACGATGACGCTCATCGCGTAGTCCAGGTAGGAACTGCGCATTTCCTCTTCTATTTTTATCGGTTTGATATTACCTATGACCATTGTTTAAACCCATCCCCTCTTGTTGTTGATCCTCTTCTTCCTCTTCACCCTCGTCGATGCCTTCCGGTTCTGCGTCGTCCTCCTCGGAGAGCAGCCCGTATCCGGGTTCTTCGGACGTGCCTTCCTCGAAATCTGTGTGCCTGTGGGCTAATTTATCGCTGGCAGAAGACCTTGAACTTTCCAGCCCTTTTGACGGGAAAGAAAGCTGCCCGGCCTGTTTCGGATGCTGGTATGTCTCGCGAATGATGATAGAGAGCGTGTCCTCGGACGAACTGGTGACGCTCGCCGCGTACCTATTCCCGCCTGCCATGAGGCGTATCAGCCGCTGCCCGTGGCGGGATTCCACCGTCCCCAGCATGTCCCCGTTTTCATTTTTGACGATCAGGTTGCCGCTGACGGATTCCAGTACTACTTTATCACCTGCAACCATCTTCGCCAAAACCTCTTTACGCCCGGGCTGTTGAAGACGGACTATGCCTGACTTTCCGGTTTCTTCGATAAAATAATTCGGTTCAAGTTTAGTCGCGCCTTCCCCCTTCACTCCCTCTTCATCCCCATCGAGGTGGGCGAGCCGGCGCAGGTTCTTTTCAGCGATATTATTATAGGGGTCGAGTTCCCTGGCCCGGCTATAAGCATTCCTGGCTTCGGCGTATTCGCCTAGTTCGATATGGGCGCGTCCGAGCCTGTTAAAGGTGTCGACATCGCCCGGGAAATTCTCCAGGATACCTTTATTTGCCTCGACAGCCTCACGCCACCGGCCCTCGATGGCCAGGGCGATCGCCTGCTTGGAGGCTTGCCTGATAAGGCGGGCCTGTTCTTCTTTATCGTGTACCATTTTTCCGCCCCAAACCAGAAATTCTGGGCTAATCCAGTCCACATTTTACCTTAGAATCAGTCAATAAAACAAGCTGGGGCAATGTGTTTTTAATCCGTTTGGCGGAATAACAGAGATACCCGTAAAGCGCGCTTTAGGGTCGGCACGTCTTTCACACCCGCGCGGCAGGATTCTCAAATTGACAGCCGGAGGGTGCTATGATAATCTCACTTGATAGGGATCTGCATAACTCTTTCAACGGATAACCAAAAGTATACGTATTATCAAATGGGTATCCGGTGTTAGTATGGCGGACTGAAGCCCCGAAGGATATCATCCCGAATAAATCGAAATAAGCTCAAAAGGAGAGAACATGGAAGACCTCAAACCCAAAGTAGAAAAAGCACTGGATAAGATCCGTCCCGCACTGGTTGCCGACGGCGGCAACGTGGAACTCGTCGACGTTAAGGACGGGGTCGTCAAGGTCAAACTCGTAGGGCATTGCGCCGGCTGCCCGATGTCGCAGATGACCTTGAAGAACGGGATCGAGCGGATGCTCAAACAAGAGCTCCCCGACGTCAAGCAGGTCGTTTCGGCCTAGTCCGGATTTAGTACTGCATAATAAAAAGGCGGGAGCCCTAAAGGGCTCCCGCCTTTTTCATACCAACAGTAATGCGGGGTACTTCACCGGCCGGGTCTATTCTTTTTCCAACTCGAAGGCTTTGTGCAGGGCCCTGACGGCTTCCTTGGCTTTATCCTCGGCGATGATGACCGTTATCCGGATCTCCGAGGTAGTAATAAGCTGAATATTTACACCGGCGGCGTAAAGTGTGCTGAACATGGTGGCGGCATATCCCGGCGTGTTCTGCATGCCGCAGCCTATGATACTAACTTTAGCCAGCCTGGTATCCGCCAGGCATTCCCTAGCACCGATTTTTGCGGCTATCGGATTCACTACCCGCAGCGCTTTTTCAGCGTCGCCCTTGGCCACGGTGAACGTGAGGTCGGTGATATTCTTGATACTCGCGTTTTGAACGATCGTATCGACGCTGACACACGCTTTTGCCAGGGGTTCAAATATCGAAGCGGCGATACCCGGCTTGTCCGGCACACCCACGATAGTGATCTTTGCCACGTCCATGTCCTGGGTGATTGCTGTAACCTTGTTTCGTATCTCCATAGGCCCTCCGTGAATGAGAGTACCCGGGTGATCGTTAAAACTGGAAGCCACCAGAATCGGGATATTGTAAATCTGCCCCAACTCAACCGCCCTCGGGTGCATCACCTTGCTTCCGTAAGTGGCTAACTCCAGCATCTCGTCATAACTGATCTCTTTTAATTTAGTCGCCTCCGGGACTGCGCGCGGGTCCGCGGTATATATACCTTCGACATCCGTATAACGTTCGCACACCTTCGCCCCCAGGATAGCCGCCAGCGCAACGGCAGTGGTATCCGAGCCCCCTCGGCCAAGAGTGGTTACGTCGCTCTCTTTCGTCACTCCCTGGAAACCGGCGACTATGATTACGCAGCCCTTTTTGAGTTCGCTTACGATGCGGCTGGGTTCGATATTCAGGATTTTGGCCTTGTTATGATTTGCATCCGTCTGGATCCCGGCCTGCGCGCCGGAGAGGCTGATGGCGTCGCACCCCAGGCTTTTCAGGGACATGGCCAGGAGGGTGCTGGCCACTATTTCACCTGTGGAAAGCAGTACGTCAAGCTCGCGTTCACTGGGTTTTTCAGACACCTGGTAGGCAAGTTTTATCAGGTCGTCCGTTGTGTCGCCCATGGCAGAAACCACCACGACGACATCATTGCCTGCTTTGCGCGTAGCAATGATCCTATTAGCAACGTTGCGGATCCTGTCGGCGTCGCCGACGGAAGTACCGCCGTATTTTTGAACGATAAGAGACATTTAAAATCTCGAGTTCGGGGTGTCTATTCCCTGCCCCAGTAAATCGCTACCACAGCAGCCACTCCCGCTGTGAAGAAAAAACCCAGGGTTGCAAGGATGCCGGCGATGCCGCTGGCTCCGAATACGGAGAAATTACCCACCGGGCCGAGCCCGAGAAGAAAGATGACCAATACGGCGAGAACTACTGCCCAGGCTACCAAAGTTTTTGTTTTCAAGCTTACCAACCTTTCAATAATTGTGATGGTATATTATAGCAAAAATCAAACAATATTTAGTCTTTTCCCCTGAACCTGTCCCACCATGAGGGTTTGCCGTGGGCGCCGTAACTGGGCGTCGGAAAACTCTGTTCGCAGCCGTTGCAGCGCCATGATTTATACATCTTGTTGTAGGAAAGATTCGGGCTGCCGCACCTCGGGCATAGACCCGTTCCGCGCGGTTCTTTATTCTGCCGGCCGTATTCGTCCTCACGCCTTGGCATTTTTACCTCCCCCGGTAAAACGGGCCATGAGATCATGTCCCCTGGGGATCAGCAGGCCGGTACCCCCGGCTTCGGCCTCTGTGAAACGAGAGGCGCTGTCAGATTCGAATCCAGCGCCCCACAAGAGGAACGGCACCGGTTCCGCCACGTGGGTCCGTACGGCTACAGGGGTCGGGTGGTCCGGCATTACAAGTATGCGCAACGGGTTGTCCCGGGCATACTCCCTTAACCTGCCAACGACTTCAGTATCGGTCACCTGTATAGCATTGATTTTTTCGTCCGCGTTTCCTGCGTGTCCTGCCTCATCGGGCGCCTCTACATGGATAACCGTCAGGTCATTGTCCCTTAAAGATAAAAGGGCCCCTTCGGCCTGACCCGAGAAGTTGTTTTTCATGTCATCCGTCACGCCTTTGATATCCAGGATCGTCATTCCCATCATCTGCCCCAAACCACGAAGAAGGTCTACCCCGGAGGTGATGGAAGCTTTCAGCCCGTAGGCATCGTCGAACGAAGGCATCTTCGGGATCGCACCGCTGCCCCAGAACAGCCAGGCCGTCGTAGCAGGGACCTGCCCCCTGGCTACGCGATGGTAATTCACAGGGTGGTGCTTAAGAACTTCTTGAGAATCGGCCATGACCTTGTTAAGCAAACGGCTACCGCGGCCTTTTGGAAGGAAATCCGCCACCGGTTTTTCGGGGATGTCATGGGGAGGCGTGCAAACAGCTTTAGTGGTCTCCATATGCCCCTTGATCTTGAGAAGGTGCCGATACCCCACACCGGGATAAAACCGGACGTACTCGCTCCCCAGTTTCTCGTTGAGTGCCTCGATGAGTTCGCGGGCTTCTTCGTTTTCGATATGCCCGGCGCAGTAGCTCCACATACGCCCCGCTTTGACAGCCACCAGGTTGCAGCGGAACACAGCTTCGCCGCGCTGTATGGGGACACCCATGCTGACAGCTTCGATAGCGGCGCGCCCGCGATAGTAAACCACCGGGTCGTACCCGAGCAGGGACATGCATGCCACCGCGCTGGACGGCTCCATCCCGGCCGGGACGTTATTGGTCAGACCGAGCGTCCCTTCCCGCGCGAGGGCATCCAGGTGAGGGGTATGGGCAAGCTCAAGAGTGGTTTTATTGCCCCTGTCCGCCAGAGGCCATCCCGCAGACCCGTCTAAAATCAACACGCAGTATTTCATGCCGGTACACTCCTCCGCGTCCTGGTTGTGCAGTTGCCCCTTGAAGCGAAACCACCTATAATATCACTTTACGGGGCGTAGCGCAGTTTGGTTTAGCGCGCAGCGTTCGGGACGCTGAGGCCGGTGGTTCAAATCCACTCGCCCCGACCATCTCACACCGATTTCTTAGCCTCATTCCACAGAACATTCTGTTCATCCAGCGTCATTTTGGAAAGATCCAGGTTCCTGTCGCGGCATATCTTTTCCATGCAGGAAAACCGCCGGAAAAATTTCTCGTTGGCCCCGCGCAGGGCCGATTCCAGGTCTATTCCCTGCCTGCGGGCATAATTTGCAAGCGTAAACAGGATATCCCCGAACTCCCCGGATTTCTCTGGTTCGCCCGCCGCCTGCTTGTATTCGGTAATTTCTTCGGCAAGTTTATCCAGCACGCCCCCATCGTCAGGCCAATCGAAACCCACCCTGGCCACGCGCCCCTGCACAGACTGGGCGTATGATAAAGCCGGAAGCGATTTCGGGACCCCGTCGAGCATCCCGGCCTCATTTTTCCGCTCTTTTTTCTTGAGTTCCTCCCAATGCACAAGCACTTCTTCGGCGTCTTTGGCGCTTCCGGAACTAAAAACGTGAGGGTGGCGGTATACCAACTTTTTATTGATGCCCTCGACCACATCTCCGATATTGAACTCGCCGCTTTCACTCGACAACTGGGCATGCATCACTATCTGCATGAGCAGGTCGCCCAGTTCCGTACAGAGCAATTCCCGATTGGACTGGTCCAGCGCCTCCAACACCTCGTAGCTCTCTTCGAGGAGGTTTTCACGCAGAGAAGAGTGGGTCTGTTTTTTGTCCCACGGGCATCCCTGCGGCCCTCTCAAGCAGGCTATGATTTCAACGAGGCTGGTAAACTGTTTCAGGTCCTGAGGAATTTCCAACATATCGTCTCCTTGTGTATCGTTCGATTATACATTTTAGGCGTTGGTCGGGCAATGAAGTTTTCCGTCCGAAAGCAGGTTCCGCGTCTCTTGACGCACCAACATGCGGCTGTTACTCTATATTAGGGAGGCTGGATTATGGGATTTTTCGCCGAAATCGATGAAGCCGCACGGAAAAACAACAGCCTCCTGTGCGTCGGGCTCGACCCCGACCCCGACCTTCTGCCCCAGGGCATAAACCCGCTGGATTTCAACAAAGCGGTCATCGATGCCACTTCAAACTTCGTCTGTGCATACAAACCCAACCTGGCATTTTATGAGGCCGGAGGGCTGGCGGGCTGGGAACTCCTGGAAAAAACGCTGGATTATATACCGAAAGGCATCCCGGTCATCGCAGATGCCAAGCGCGGCGACATCGGCAACACCGCGAAAGCCTACGCAAGCGCGATTTTCACCGGGCTCGGGGCCGGGGCGGCAACCGTAAACCCCTACCTGGGGTTCGACTCTATCGAGCCCTTCCTTGACTACAAAGACAAGGGGGTTTTTATACTATGTAGAACCTCCAACCCGGGAGCATCGGATTTCCAGAGTCTGAGATTAACTTCCGGTGGGCGGGAACTGGCCCTGTACCAGTTGGTGGCGAAAAAATCGAATGAATGGAACAAGAACGGCAATATCGGGCTGGTGGTCGGCGCTACTTTTCCCGAAGAACTAAAAGTGTTGCGGCAGGCATACCCGGATATGCCTTTCCTCATCCCCGGGGTCGGGGCCCAGGGAGGCGACCTGAAAACCGCAGTGGCCTGCGGCATAAACAAGGATGGCTTTGGCATAATTATCAATTCCTCCCGCCAGGTGCTGTACGCTTCAAGGGGCAGGGATTTCGCCCGGGCGGCCTCCTCGTCGGCCCTTAAACTGCGTGATGATATCAACATGTTCCGGGGCCTTTGATAGGAAGTCATGGCTGCCGAACTCAGACTCAACGACATCGTGCGCCTTAAAAAGGCCCATCCCTGCGGTAGTCTTGATTGGCAGGTTACACGGTTGGGCGCAGACATCGGCCTTAAATGCAAGGGTTGCGGCCGTTACATACTCATCGTCCGTTCGGAGTTGACCCGGCGGATGAAGGGCGACCCTCGCCAGGAGGAATAGACATTCCCGGCAAAACAGCCCTGGTGAATTTTGAAAAATGCCGTCCTGCTCTTTGTTCGGGGGGGATTTGCGCGGCGGCAGCCTCCTGCAAGCGGAAGGTTCTGACACAGGAAAAACCGTACGAAATCCCCCAATCCAGTGTGTCCTTTTGCGCTTCCTGCTCCGACTGTGTGCATGCCTGCCTGCAAAATGCCGTGAAAATCGTGGTGACATAACGATGGTCACCAGGCGCATCATGCATGTCGACCTGGACGCCTTCTTCGTCTCGGTTGAACAGGTCGATCACCCTGAACTCAAAGGTAAACCTGTGGTTGTCGGCGGGCGCCCCGACGCAAGGGGTGTTGTTGCGGCAGCTTCGTACGAGGCGAGGGCTTTCGGGGTGCATTCGGCCATGCCCCTCCGCACGGCCGCCCGGCTTTGCCCGCAATGTATCTTCGTTGAAGGTAATTTCGCCCGCTATTCAGAGACTTCTCGTAAATTTATGGCCATACTGGCAGAATTTACACCGTTTATCGAGCCCATGGGTCTGGACGAAGCCTACCTGGATGTGACCGGGTTCGAATCACTTCACGGCACCATCCGGCAAATGGGTTATTCCATAAAAAAAATGGTCAGATCCGAGCTGGGAATAAACGCATCCGTCGGCATCGCAAATTCAAAAGTAGTGGCGAAAATCGCTTCCGACGCCTCAAAACCCGACGGCTTGATTGAGGTCGCGCCAGGCGGTGAAGCCGCTTTTCTGGCGCCGCTGCCTATCCGCCGGATGCCAGGCATCGGCGAGAAAACCGAACCGGTCTTCAAACGCCTCGGAATAGTTACCATCGGTACACTTTCACAGATGCCGGCGGAAAGCCTGAAAAAACTGCTGGGCAACCACGGCGAACACCTGAGAAACATGGCGCTTGGAATCGATGACAGCCCCGTGCAAGCCCGGGAGGAAGCCAAATCTATGAGCCGCGAGACAACTTTCGGCGAAGACGTGCACGACCGGCAGGTTCTGGAAGCCACATTGAGGTACCTGTCGGAAAGGGTGGGGGCCGGGCTGCGTCGTAACGGCAGGTTTGCCCGTTGCGTCACGCTTAAACTGCGTTATTCGGACTTTGTCACCATTACACGAAACTGCACGCTGCAGCAGATGACCGATGCAGACGGAGTAATATTCGATGCCGGTTTGAAACTGTTGCGGACCGCTCTTCTGAAAGAGAAAAAGGCCGTGCGTTTAGTCGGCATAGGGGTGACGGGATTTTCGGAATCAGGCCGGCAGTTAAGCCTGCTGGATGACACAACCCTGCGGCTGGAAAAGCTCGATAAAGCTGTCGACCGCATACGCGGGAAGTATGGTTTCGGAGCGATACAGACCGGGCGCACCATGAAACTCAAGGAACTCTTCGAAGAGAATGAACGCGGTTACAACCTGCACACGCCGGGGCTCTCGCGCTAAAAAACCTTTGCCGCTGGTTCAAGCAGATGTTAAACTAATCGCAAGATAAAACAGGAGGAGGCAAAACCCTGAATCCTACAATCGCCAAAGCCGTTATCGTCGTTACTTTCGCCCTTGTATTTTATTCGATAGGTGTGATTCTGGAGCAGCGCCGGTCTCGTATAACGGGCACGGTATTGACTTTCCTTTCAATAGGGGTGGCTCTAGATATTACTTCCACCATCTTGATGATACTTGGTTCTTCGCATATAACCATCCACGGGTTCATAGGCTGGTCGGCGCTTGCTGTCATGCTAACCGATGCGACGCTGGTCTGGAGGCACAGGTTCAAGCAAAAAGATGCGATGGTATCAAGAGGCCTCAACTTATACACCCGTTACGCCTATGCCTGGTGGGTAGCGGCATATATAGCCGGCGCCGTGATTGCATCGACACTGAAATAATCCAGCAATACCAAAAGGGGAGGTTTAAAGCCTCCCCTCGAAAGTCCGGCCAGATGCATCAATCGATCCATTCCGCAGTTTCGAGAATCCCCGCATACTTTCCCTTTTCGTCCTTTACCGCGATATAGAGCCCCCGTACTTTTCGCCCGTTCTTTTCGGCAGAGAACTCCGAAACACCTTTTTCCCCGCTCTTCAACTCTGCTATGACGCGCTCCACCTCTGCCCTGCTTGCCTGGCTGTGGCAATTTTGGACCGTCGTACCCAGTATTTCAGGTGTACGGTTGAAGATACGGTAGTCGCTGTAATAACGGATTATATCGCGCTCATCGGCAAAAGTGACGTCCATCGGCAATGCCTTCATGATACTGGCAATCGTTTCCCTCGGTAATTCTCCGGGCATGGCGACCTCCTGAGATAGAATGAGAGAATATAACACTAAAATTCATTGGCCGCCAGTAGAATATCCGCCCAGGACATTCGCCAAACGGAGATTTGCGCCGGATTTGTAAACTTGCCCGTGCGCGCCCAACGGTTTATAATCCTTAGTCTACCGCCGTTAAAAGGAGATTACCGCCGTGACCGCTTACGCTTTTTTCCAGAAAAAGTTCGTGCCCATGCCTGAAGCTAAAATCGGAGTCATGACACAGGCCCTGCACTACGGCACCGCCCTGTTTGAAGGCATCCGAGGCAACTGGAATGCTGAAAAGGGAGAGATGTACCTTTTCAGGCTCAAAGAGCATTACCAGCGTATGCACAACGGCGCCAAACTTCTAAAAATTTCACTCGATTATTCGGTGGAAGAAATGACCAGGCTTACGGTGGAACTTATAAGGAAAAACGAACTTAAGGAAGACTCCTACGTACGCCCCCTGGCTTATAAAAGCACTGAACAAATGGGGGTCCGCCTGCACAATCTGGACGACGACTTCCTGATGTTCGCCATTCCGTGGGGAAGGTACCTCGATACCGACTCGTGCAAATGCGGTGTTTCTTCATGGCGAAGACCGGACGATAATACGATACCCACCTCAGTCAAAGCGACAGGCATGTACATCAATAACGCGCTTGCCAAGACCGAGGCGATCGAAAATGGCTATGACGAAGCAATCATGCTCTCGCCCGACGGGCATGTTTCGGAGGGAAGCGGCGAAAACATCTTCCTGGTGATCGACGGTAAACTGCACACGCCTGCTACCTACAACAACATCCTCGTCGGCATTACCCGTGATACCGTCATGCAACTCGCGAAGCACGAACTTGGTATTGAGACGATTGAGAGGCCGATCGATCGCGCGGAACTTTATTCCTCACAAGAGTGTTTCCTGACCGGAACCGCCGCGCACCTTACACCGGTTTCCGAAATCGACCGCCGCCCTCTGGGCGACGGCCAGGTCGGCCCCGTGACCACGAAACTCAAGAAACTCTATTTCGATGCTATCCAGGGGAAACTGCCAAAATACATGGACTGGTGCACCCCTGTTTACAAGAAGTAAAGAAGCAATTTAGTTGATATAAAAAAGGGGGCCCTTGAAAAGAGCCCCCTTTGATTTTATTCAGTAAAATGGAATCAGGCCCGTGCTTTGGCGGGATCCTCCCCTACCCGGGCCACTCCCGTCACGCCGGTGACGGTCTCGATACGGCTCATAATACGGCTCAACTGGGGTAAGCCCGTGGTTTCGACATCGAAATAGAGAGACGTGGTGTGGTCCTTGTGTTCATTGACATTCATGTTGGAAATATTGACCTTCTCTTCAGCAAGAAGGGTTGAGATATCGCGGACAAGCCCCACCCTGTCCCATGCCTCCACCTGCATCTTTACCGGATAATGCACGTCGACCTGTCCCCATTCGACGCGGACCAGGCGTTCTTTTTCATCTTCATGTGTTATGTTGTAACAATCCTGTCTGTGTATGGTGATTCCCCGCATACGGGTGATATAACCGATTATCAGGTCTCCGGGCACAGGATTACAGCACCTTGCAAGGTTGGTCAGCAGGTCACCGGCTCCGCTTCCCAGGACCTGGATACCCGAAGTTGAAGGCCTGACGGTAAGCTCAGCTACAGGCTTGGGCTGTTCCTGCGCTGCCAGTTTGAGGGCTATTGTCTGGGTACTTACATCACCGCAGCCGATGGCGGCGAAAAAGTCGTCCATATTATCGTATTTGAACAATTTGGCTATCTTATCGCGGTCCGCTACCACCAACCCGAGATGCTTGATTTCTTTGTCCAACATTTCCCGCCCGAGCTCGAGGTTCTCCTCCCGCTCCTGCTTTTTAAACCACTGGCGGATCTTCTCGCGGGCATGAGAACTCTTAACATAACCAAGGTTAGGGCTCATCCAGTCGCGGCTTGGCCCCTTGTCTTTCTTGGAAGCGATAATCTCAACCACGTTGCCATTGGACAACTGATAATCAAGAGGTACCATGCGGCCATTTACCTTGGCTCCCGCGCATCGGTTGCCCAGATTAGTGTGAACTCTATACGCAAAGTCGATGGGGGTGGCACCCTTGGGGAGGTCTTTTATCTCACCCTTGGGGGTGAAGACGAATACCTGGTCGTTAAAAATGTCGGTTTTCACCGATTCGAGGAATTCTTCGGCCCCTGCCAGTTCACGGTGCCAGTCGATCAGCTGGCGCAACCATCCGATACGTTCCTCTACCTCGATATCTTTTTTGTCACCCTCTTTGTAACGCCAGTGAGCCGCCACTCCGAACTCGGCTACGCGGTGCATTTCGCGCGTCCGTATCTGTATCTCGAGAGGAGTAGTGCCTTTGAAAAGCACCGCGGTATGGAGGGACTGGTACCCGTTAGGTTTTGGATTGGCGATGTAATCGTCGAATGAACCGGGGATGGGGTGCCACAGGTTGTGCACGGTTCCCATGGCGAAGTAACATTCCGGGATTGTTTCAACCAGAACGCGAACCGCGAGAAGGTCATATATTTCGTCGAATTGCCTTCCCTGGGCCGCGTATCGCTCTATCTTCTGCGAGACGCTGAAAAGGTGTTTGGGCCTCCCTGAAACATCACATTTGATGCCGAGCTGCATGAACTCCTTCCTAAGGATATCCATGACACTATTCACGATTTCTTCGCGCTCGGTGCGCCGGTTGGCGACCAGCTTGGCAATCTGGCTGTACTTTCGGGGTTCGAGGTAATGGAACGCCAGATCTTCGAGCTGCCACTTGAGTTCCCAGATGCCAAGGCGATGCGCAAGTGGGGCATAGATCTCCAGGGTTTCGCGGGCGATGGCCTTCTGGCGGTCGGGAGGAAGGGCGGCAAGGGTGCGCATGTTGTGCATGCGGTCTGCCAGTTTGATAAAAACCACCCTCAGATCCTCGGCCATCGCGACAAGCATCTTGCGCAGGTTTTCTGCCTGCTGTTCCCGGACGGAAGGACGCTGCTGCAATTCACCTGGGAGGGGAAGAGCGAGTTTTCCCAGCTTGCTCACGCCGTCTACGAGCCGCGCCACGTCGGCTCCGAATTTTTCTTCTATCTGCTTGTGAGTGATACCACAGTCTTCGGTCACATCATGCAGGAGGGCGGCCTCCAGGGTAGTAACGTCAAGTTGCTGCTCAGCCAGGGTCAGGGCTACCTGGAACGGGTGTTCCATATACGGGTCGCCCGACATGCGGAGCTGTCCTTCGTGGGCTTTTGCGGCATAATCGTAGGCCGCCGATACCAGTGAAAGTTTTTCGGCGGGAAGATATTTGCCTGCCCGTTCCAGAAGGGCTTCGACGGTCATCTGCACCTCGGAAAGGAATACGGAAATATGACATAAGTATAAATCAATGTAAAGGGCTTGGCAAAAATGCCATGACTGGAAACAGGGGCTTGGTTGTGCGCTCTAGGTGCGGGAATTTATATCACCGGGGCCGTTTCCCCGGAAACAGGTACCTGGTTCTCGGCGATTGCCCCGTATTCCTGCATTACTACGGCCAGCATGATGACATCCACGTAAAAGAAATAGGGCCATAGACTGCGCCACGCGAAAAACAACGGGAGTACAGGCAATATCACGCCGAGGTAAGGATAAACTTTCGCATATCTCCAGTACGCTGCGGCAGCTGCAACAAAGACAGCCGCTTCGATGAACGTGAACATTACCGGCGATTCTGTATGCACCCACCCCTGGAGAACCAGAGTGATAAAACCCCATCCTGACGGGAACAAAGCATCTCTCATCATCGAAGTAACGGAATCAAGCCAGAGGGAAGGTCCCGCGATGATAAAAGGCAAGTTGAAGGCGGCGAAAACGGTGCCTGCAACCCCTGTTACCAGTACTGCTTTTTTCCACGGCATGTTCCTGAAGAAAAGAATGACGTAAAAGGGCAGGAAAAACCATGCCACTTGCTTGGTGGCAATGGCGACGCCCATGCATATCGCTGACAGCCAGATATGTTTCTTCCACAGCACCCAGGCCAGCAGCAGAAAAGGAAAGTAGAGGCTGCCGGTCATTCCGCTAGCGATGCCGTTCCAGATTACCAGGCTCCCCAAGAATGCGCCCGCAAGCCACAGCCTCATGCGCGGCGGCGTTACCGCGATGGTGATCCCCATGCCCGCGAGCACCAGTATCAGGAGCACCCAGTGGATATTAGTTATGCCGAAATATGAAAACAGGGCGGGAATAAGAAAGAACCCAGCGGGATAACCGAGTTTGGATTCGACTTCAGCAGGGATAACATCCGGCGTCTTCACGGCCTGTGCCCACAGGTTATTGATCGCCGTAGTAGGCGGGTATGGGAAATAATTTGAGAAAGTTCCGGTATGCAGCGGAGTGGTTTTGTCGAAGGGGCTTTGTATGGCCACGACCGCGGTAACCACGTTGGCATCAGCATAGGGATTGTTTCCGTCACGTACATTGGACACTGCCTGGTCAAGCAGTGCTACTGCATCGCTCGAAGAAAGGTCGTGAGAGATGAACGCGAGGAATTTGGGCGTGCTGTCACCCAATATGCCGCCTCCGGTGGTCCCGAGGCCGGTGGCCACCAGCGCCAGCAATTCAACCACACCGGCGAACAGAAGGACAAACATGAGCGATGCCGCAAGCGGTTTAAACCACTTCTCAGAGCTTTTGAACCACCTATCGGTCTGGGGCAGCGCTACCAGTACCAGCAACCCCATCCATACCAGCCCGAGCACGATTCCGACCACAGCAAGCACGTCATTGCTGTAACTCAATGCCAAGGCCCCGGCAAACATAGCCAGCAACATTATTAAAATGGCCGGGAATATGAGCAATACCCTGGGCGGGGGCCTGGGGTGAAACCAAGTTTTAATTTTCATTTACGAAGTGAAAATTAAAGCACTAATATCGGCCAATTTCAAGTTTAGCCACTCTTTCCCGGGTCTCAGGGGTAAACAATGGGAAACAGTGAACATTTTATCCAGGTTTCTCAGGGCACACTGGCAATGGAGTGGCTAATCAGGGACTAATAGGTCAGAGAAAAAGCTTGCGTCTTGTCGGAATTATTTCCCGGACAGATTTTTCTGTATCTCTTCCACCTTGCGCCTCAGGATATGTGAATTGGAGATGTCCTCGGCAACTTTTTCGCAGGCGTGGCTTACGGTCGAGGGATTCCTGCCCCCGAGCGCGGAACCTATATCGGAAAGAGAGCACCCTCCCCGCTGCCTGATGACATACATCGCCACCTGTCTGGCCTGAGCCGTTTCCTTGTCGCGCTTCCGGCCAATAAGGTCATCAACGCTGAGGGCAAATTTCGTAGCAACCAGGCCTATGACGGTTTCAAGCGTATCGGTCGGCGCCGGCAGGGCCTTTATACCCGCCACGTCTTTAAGTGCTTTATGCGCCAGTTCGGGGGTGATCTGCGCCCTCAGCAAGCGAGCATAGGCTATGATGCGGTTAAGGCTGCCCTCGAGCTCGCGGATATTTTGTTTTAATTCATGGGCCATCATATCCAGTACATCTGGCGCCACAGCAGTCTGAGCCTGTTCGGCTTTGGATTGCAATATGGCAAGGCGGGTTTCGAAATCGGGGGGTTGAATATCTACCGTTAGGCCCCATTCAAAACGGCTGCGCAGCCGCTCTTGAAGCATCGGCATGGATTTGGGAGCCCGGTCGCTGGTGATAACGATCTGGCGGCCCGCATTGTGAAGATCATTAAACGTGTGGAAAAAACTCTCTTCCGTTGCTTCTTTCCCACTGATGAAATGTATATCATCAACCATAAGCATATCGGCAGAGCGGTATTTGGCACGGAATTCATCAGTACGCCTTTCACGAAGAGCGGAGACGAATTCGTTGGTGAACTGTTCGCCCGAGACATAAAGGGGTTTCAGGTTGTTATCCAGTGCCTTTTGCCCGATGGCCTGCAGAAGATGAGTTTTCCCGAGTCCGGGGGCGGCATATATGAACAACGGGTTGTAACTCTGTTCGGACGGGTGTTCGGCGGCGCTCACAGCGGCCGCATGGGCCATGCGATTTCCGGCCCCTACCACAAAGGTATCAAAAGTATATTTGGAGTTGAAACCGTAGATAGATGAAACGTTGCGCCGGGCTTCAACGTTGTTACCGCATTTTGCATCCTGGGCCCAGCTCACCTGGAACCGGGCACTCACGCCGCGGTGGATAAGGCCGATGAGCGTTTTTTCTATAAGGGAACGCTGGTTCTTCTCAAGGTACTCTGCTACAAAAGCATTAGGCACGCCTACGAGGAATTGATCGCCGTCATAGGCCAGTCCCTGTGTCCCTTTAAACCATGTCTGGTAATTGGGTTTGTTTACCTGCAATTGGAGCTCGCCGAGCGCGGCTTCCCAAATTTCGTTGGCGGAATTCATAAGCTTTTGGATGCTCCTACTGCGGGGCAATAGAGTGCCCAAGACATTGATATTTATTGGTATGTTCTGAGCTTGGCTACGCCCGGCAGAGTATCCGGCCAAAGTGCTATTTTCAAAACCTTGATAATGGTATCAGCGCTTCGCCCGATGTAGCAAAGGTTTTGGCGATGGTCTGGCGACAGTTTACAGCCCTAGGCTTTCTATCAAGGTCGCTCGGACTGCTCTTTTTGTCTCTTTTCTGCCATCTACCTTCTTTTTAGACGCAAACCCGCGGCAAGTACTAGGTAATTTTACAAGGCCCCCCGGTTATGTTCACCCCGGCGTTGTGGAGGCTATTTTTTCATGTTAGAATGGCCTGTCGGAGGATATTTATGCGCGTTGTTTTTATGGGTACCCCTGAATTCGCTGTCGCACCTCTCCGAAATCTGGTACTAAATAATTACGACGTGGCGGCGGTCTATACTAAAAAAGATAAACTTGCCGGGCGGGGACAGGACCTCTCAATCTCACCCGTTAAAAGGGAGGCTCTCGGTCTTGGACTGAAAGTGCTTCAACCCGGCAGCTTAAAAAAAGCGGAGGCAGTCTCCGAATTAGCGGCATTCACGCCTGATGTAATCGTTGTCGCAGCTTTCGGACAGATACTTCCGCCGGATGTTCTGGGACTTCCCCGTTTTGGCTGTATCAATATACACCCTTCCCTTCTGCCCCGCCACCGCGGGGCAGCACCCGTAGTCTCTACTATTTTGGAGGGTGACCACTGGGGAGGAGTGAGCCTGATGCAGATGGATGAAGGCCTGGATACTGGGCCGGTTATAACCCGGGCCCAGGTGTTGGTTCGTGCCGATGACACTAATGTGACATTATCATGGAAACTTTCACTGATGTCCGCACAATTATTAGCAGATATTTTGCCCAGATGGGCTCGCGGGGATTCAAACGTTGTCAAACAGGATGATGAAGCAGCAACCTATTTCAAGCCTTTGACCAAGGACGCCGGCATAATTGACTGGGCATCGCCCGCAGCCCATATCTGGAAACAGGTAAGGGCCTTTCAGCCCTGGCCAGGCAGTTATACCCGGTTCGGTGGGAGAACACTCAAAATCATCGAAGGCAGGCCGTCGTTGTTTACCTCTGATGAGCCTATTGGAACGGTTGTGCCCATCGGTAAATACATCGGAGTGGTCACTGGCAAAGGGGTTTTCGAACTTGGGCGCATTCAACTTGAAGGCAAGCAATCGATGCCGGCGTCAGATTTCGCCAGAGGGCGCCGTGACTTCGCGGGTACGGTCCTGCCGAACTGAATAACTTTCTTCGAAAAACAAAGAGAAACTAAAATAACCTGGCTTTGCCTGCCTCGTAACCAGCGTCGGCAGGCAATCCCGTTTGTTTTGCCGCCTCGTTTGCCAATCTGTCGCATAGTTCATTTTCAGGATGGCTGTTATGCCCTCTCACCCACCTGAATTCGACTTCATGTTTTTCGCACAGCAAGAGCAGGCGCTTCCAGAGGTCTGGATTGAGAGCTTTGTCCTTGGTGTTGCGCATCCACGCATGGGCTTTCCATTTCAAAGCCCACCCGTCGGTCATTGCTTTGACCAGGTATTGAGAGTCGCTGAACAGGGTCACACGGCAGGGTTGCGTCAGGGACTCGAGCCCTGCGATTGCGGCGGTTATCTCCATCCGGTTGTTGGTGGTCAGCCGGAAACCGCCGGATTTTTCTTTTCGTGCCCCGGAAACCTCGAGCAGGACGCCGTAACCTCCCGGACCGGGGTTACCCAGGCAGGCCCCGTCTGTGTATATATTGACCGTGTTGTTTTCGGGCATGTACCCTGCCTTTCTTGAAATATCTGTCCTGACGCAGTCTAACATTTTTGAAAGGCGGTATTCAAAAATGCCCGGCCTCGGTCCTTGGGGTTGCTCCTGTCCTGATGATATACTTTTTGACACTGTGACTATATTGACTTTGTTTCTGATATCGATCGGCCTGGCGATGGACTGCTTTGCCATAGCTCTGGGGATCAGCTGTTCAGGGAAACGGGTTTCTGTTGCCCAGGCCCTCAGGGTAGCAAGCTCATTCGGGTCAGCCCAGGCCGCTATGCCGGTCATTGGCTGGCTGGCAGGGCGGAGTTTCGTTGGCCTAATTTCATCCTACGACCACTGGGTCATCTTCGGATTGCTCCTCCTGATTGGATTTCACATGGTATGGGAATCTTTTCACGAAGAGGAGGAGGGTGAGAAGCTCGACCTTACCCGCGGCTGGGCCCTGCTGTCGTTAGCGATAGTGACGAGTATCGACGCGCTGGCGACCGGGATAGCCCTTGCTTTCGAGAAAACGAATATCCTATTAGCCGCGGTCTCCATTGGAATCGTGACTTTTTTGGTTGTAATTTTGGGTTTCTTCCTGGGCGGCAAGACGGGAGAACGTTTGGGGCGTTGGGCCGGGGTGCTCGGGGGAGTTATCTTGATTGGACTCGGGGTTCGGGTTCTGCTTGAGCACATTCTGGGTTAATCACATTTGGCTCGCATCAACAAGCGGCTTTGCGCCGCCTTGTTTAATTTTCCTCGGGAACTGTTCAATTTATAGGGTTTCGATCCCAGTAATTTTTACTCTGTCGACGAGTTTGCTGAAATCGACGGGTTCCTGTTGAGCCGTGCGAAGGTCGCGCAGTGTGATAAAGCCCTGCTCCAGTTCTTCCGCACCTATGATGGCTGCGAAATGACACCCTGTTCCATCTGCCTGCCTCAGCTGAGCCTTCATACTCCTGGCGGTAAAGGCAGTCACGGCGCTGACGCCTGCAGCCCGGAGATCTCCAACCATTCTTGCAGCCGCCTTGCCTGCTTCTTCACCCATCCACACTACAAAAACACTTGGTTTTGGAAGCCCCGGCACATTAACATTCTGTTTTTTGAGGTTTAGTATGATGCGCTCGATGCCGGTTGCAAAACCAACCCCTGGCGTATGTTTGCCCCCGAGTTGCTCAATAAGGCCGTCATAGCGGCCACCCCCGGCAATGGTACTCTGGCCGCGCTCTTCTTCCGGCTGTATTTCAAAGACAGTCTTTGTGTAGTAGTCCAGTCCGCGCACCATGCCGGGATTTATCTCGAAAGGCAACCTGAGGATACTCAGGTTAGACTTCAGCTTTGAGAAATGATCCGAACACTCTACGCAGAGGAAATCAATACTGCGGGGGGCCAGTTCCGACAACGGCTGGCAGGAAGTTTTTTTGCAATCAAGAAGCCTGAGCGCGTTTTTATCAAGCCGTATTTTGCAATCCTCGCAAAGCTCTTTACGGTGTTCGTCATAATGTTCTTTCAATTTAGCAAGGTAGGCAGGACGGCAAACCGGACAGCCGATGCTGTTTATCTGAAGAGTCAGTTTGTTAAGCCCTAGCTCCTGGAAGAATCTCCAGGCCATATCGATGAGTTCGGCGTCAAGAGCGGCGCCTCCTTCACCAATGGCTTCGAACCCGAATTGATGATGCTGCCGAAAACGCCCTGCCTGCGGGCGCTCATATCTGAATATGGGGGCCTGGTAAAAAAGTTTGACAGGCTGAACCAGGCTCGCCATCCCGCGTTCGATGTAGGCCCGGCACACTGGGGCGGTCCCCTCCGGCCGCAGGGTTAACTGGCCGCCCCCCAGGTCTTTAAAGGTGTACATTTCCTTCTCTACGATGTCGGTCCCAACGCCAACCGTGCGCACGAAAAGTCCGGCTTCTTCGAACACCGGGGTATCGATGCGTTCATATCCGTAAAGTCGCGCAGTGGCCTCGGCTGCGTTTTGGATAAAGAGCCAGTAAGGTTGTTCCTGGGGTAGAATATCCTGGGTTCCGCGAGGCGCCTGAAACACTATTTTCTCCTGTCCCTGTTAGGCAAGGATAGCGCAAACACGAGCGATTTGTAAAGATTTCCGTCGTATATTCCATTATTGCGGAGGCACGAATCCCGGCAATACCTGACCATACGAGTTTGACGGACCTACTTCCTTTTCTTATAATTCACTTGCCCGAAGACAATGCCCACGAGGTGTTTAATGCCTGCTGTCGAAGTCGTTGGTGTGGTTAAAACTTATGGCGACAGGAATGTCGTGGACATGGTCTCTTTCATTGTCGAACAAAATCAGATATTGGGCCTGATAGGCCCGAACGGTGCTGGCAAAACCACCACAATCAGAATGATGATGGATATTATCAAGCCGGACCAGGGCGAAGTCCGGATCCTGGGCAAAACCTTCGACCCTGAATCGAAAAATCTGGTCGGCTACCTTCCTGAAGAACGCGGTCTTTACAAGAGGATGACCGTTTTAGATACGCTGGTCTATTTCGGACAGCTCAAAGGGATGCAACCGGCCGCTGCCTCTGCGGGTGCAAAAAAATGGCTGTCAAGGGTGAAACTGGAGTCCCAGCAGGGAATCAAACTAGAAGAATTGTCGCACGGGATGGCACAGCTCATACAGGTTGTATCAACTGTTTTACATAATCCTGACATCGTTATACTGGACGAGCCTTTCAACGGCCTTGATCCGGTTAATATGCAAGTAGTAAAAGAGATAATCGCCGAACTCAGGAATGCAGGCAAAGCCATCATCCTGAGCACCCATCGTATGAACGAGGTAGAGGAACTTTGCGATTCGGTTTTCATGATAAATAACGGTAAGGGCGTGCTGCAGGGGAGCCTGTCCGATATCAAAAAGCGCTTCCGCGGCAATACCTTGACTATCGAACATGAGGGTGCAATGGGGAGTCTTAAAGGCGTAGATTCCATGATAACCGATGGTACTAAAACGCGGGTCGTGATGTCTGCTGGGACTTCACCTCAACAGATATTAGAACAGCTGGTAGGGCAAAAACTGGAAATAACACGTTTCGAAATCGCCACGCCCTCTCTCAACGATATTTTCATAAAAATCGCAGGGCAAAATGTATAAATCAAAATGCCAGGGGCAAATCCCCTGGCATTTAACCGGTGGTCCGGATCTTTCTTAATAACTTTTGGACTGAAACATATATCCGTTCGACGGATTTTGTATGGAATCCACCTGTTTTTCGATAACTCTTCATTTTCATCGATAACTCATTCCCGGTCAACGCCTGACAGACCGGATTTATGACCCAATAGGACCATTCCGTTACGCCTGTACGGCCGTGGTCGATTTCGATGTGGTATTATTATGATTAGTATTACCTTCTTACATATACTTACTTTGAATATTGAAATAGATATATAACAACTATTGGATGTGATAAGTATGCTGGATAAAGTAGATATAAAAGTTAAAGCAGGGGATGGAGGAGACGGCTCGGTAAGTATGAGGCGTGAGAAATTCGTGCCTTTCGGGGGTCCTGACGGGGGGGACGGCGGGCAGGGAGGGGATGTTATCGTCAGGGCCGACTCATGTGTCTCTACCATGACTTTTTTTCATAACAAGCGGTTATATAAAGCTGAGAATGCTGGAGCGGGTCAGCGACAGAAGATGCACGGAAAAAACGGGGATGACCTGATCCTGACGGTGCCGCTGGGTACCGTTGTTCAAGTACGGGATGAAAATGAAGATCTGGTGGCCTTGGCCGACCTCGCCGATCCTGGACAGCAGGTTGTGGCAGCTAGAGGGGGGAAAGGCGGCCGTGGTAACTTCCATTTCGCCACTTCAACTAACCAGACTCCGCGGCTGGCTGAAAAAGGCGTGCCGGGTGAGGAAAAGGATATCGTCCTGGAACTCAAACTCATAGCGGATGTGGGCATTATAGGTTACCCCAATGTTGGCAAGTCTTCTCTCCTTGGAGCTGCGACGGCAGCAAATCCAAAAATCGCAGATTATGCTTTTACAACCCTTGAACCGATGCTCGGAATGGTAGAAACCGCTAAAGAGCGTTTCGTTCTGTGCGAGATACCCGGACTCATCGAAGGGGCCCATATGGGGAAGGGCCTCGGGCACGACTTTCTGCGGCATGCCGTGCGTACTCGTGTTTTGATACACCTCCTGGACGGCGCCTCGCCCTCCCCGGCTGACGACATGATTGCCGTCAACAATGAACTTTCGCTTTTCGATGCCTCGCTGTCTCGCAAAGCCCAGATAGTGGTCATAAATAAGATAGACCGGCCGGAAGTCAAAAAGCGTAAAGCAGAATTAAAAAAATTGTTTAAGGGCGCAGGTATCAACGTGCGTTTCGTTTCGGCCGCCACGGGTGAAGGCGTCAAGGAGTTGATGGATGAAGTTCTGGCCCTCCTTGGGAAATACCCGAAAGCCCAAAAATTACAAGAGGCCCCTGTACCTGTTCTTTATCCCAAGGGGAGGGAAATCAATTTCAGTGTCGAAGAACAGGATGGCGCATGGGTGGTCCATTCTCCCGAGTTGGAACGGCTTGTTGCAGGCAGCGAGATACGAGACCCGGAGGTGCGCCGCCAGTTGGGCAATCGCATTAGCCGGCCGAGTATCCGGCATATCCTTGAGAGATCCGGGGTGAAGCCCGGCGACAAGCTGCGCGTAGGTGATTTTGAATGGATCTGGTAATTCCTTGAATGTAGCACTGCTTGGCGGTACATTCGATCCTTTTCATGTCGGGCACCTGGCGGTTGCGGAAATTGTAAGCCAAAGGTTCAAGCCCGCTGAAGTTGTTTTTGTCCCTGCCGCCATGCCATGGCTTAAATCCGACCGGATCATTTCCCCGTCTGCTGACCGCCTTGAGATGGTTCGCCTGGGGATACTGGGAAACCCTCACTACAGGCTCTCAACGCTCGAAATAGAGCGGCCCGGGCCTTCCTTCACCGTTGATACGCTTCGCGAGGTACGTGCCCGCATTTTGCCACATGACGATTTGTATTTCATTATCGGCTGGGATAATCTACTGGATTTTGGCAGATGGAGGGAACCATCCAGGATTATCGAGTTGGCGAAGATAGTCGCCGTTCCGCGGATAGGGTACCGTGTTCCCGACGATGCCGTTCTCGAAAAAATCCTGCCGGGTCTCTCGCAAAGAGTGATATTGCTAGATAAACCGGAGATCGATATTTCGGCTTCGATCATCAGGGAGCGCGTTTCTCGCAATTTACCCATCGACCACATGGTTCCTGCGCTGGTGGCAGGATATATCAGGCAAAGAGGACTTTACCGGACAACTCCGGTTTCCGGTTGCCAACAAGGGCAATGATGGGCAATCCGCATCGACCGGCCCGGGAGGGCGTTTCTGGGAATTCCGGTTATGCGGAAGCCGAACTTGACCTTCATGCGCGCACAGTGGAGGAAGCCATACCGCTTGTTGAACGTTTCCTGGACGCTGCATATCAACGGGGTTTGCACAGCGTCAGAATCATTCATGGCAAAGGGACGGGGACACTCAAATTGGAAGTAGACAGGTTTTTAGCGCGCAATTCTCTGGTGGCGCGGCGACGGCCGGCCGACCGTTTTCACGGCGGGAGCGGCGCCACCGAGGTCGAACTCAGCAGAAGGTAGATTTCAGCAAACGGGTTTAAAAGAAAAGGGAGGGCTTTTATGCCCTCCCTCGGTTTTTCTGGGGATCACTGTCTAGATGTCGAGGTTTTTAACACTGGTGGCATGGGCCTGGATAAAGTTTTTGCGCGGCAGAACCTCGTCGCCCATCAGCATACTGAAAACCCCGTCTGCTTTGGCGGCGTCTTCCACGTTAACCTGAAGGAGTGTGCGTGTAGTGGGATTCATGGTGGTCTCCCATAGCTGTTCGGCGCTCATTTCGCCCAGACCTTTGTAACGCTGTACTTCAGTTTTCTTACCACCGCCTTTCAAGGTCCCCAGCAGTGTGTCCTTTTCCTGATCGGAATAGACCCAGTGCTCTTCTTTACCCGCATGAATGCGGTAGAGAGGAGGCTGGGCAATGTACAGGTGGCCCTTGTTGATTAGGTCGGCCATGTGCCGAAAAAAGAACGTGAGCAGCAAAGTACGTATATGGGCTCCGTCCACGTCAGCGTCCGTCATGAGAACAATACGATGATACCTCAGTCTGCCCAGGTCGAAGTCGGTATCGATGCTGGTTCCCAGTGCCGTTATCAGGGCCCTGATTTCTTCATGGGCCAGCATGCGGTCCGGGGAGGACTTTTCCACGTTTAGGATCTTGCCCCGCAGTGGCAGTATTGCCTGGAAGCGCCGGTTGCGCCCTTGTTTGGCTGAACCGCCGGCCGAGTCGCCTTCCACCAGGTACAATTCACAGAGAGTGGGGTCTTTTTCGGAGCAATCAGCCAATTTACCCGGCAGTGTTCCCGTATCGAGTGCGCCCTTGCGGATGACCAGATCTCGGGCCTTTCTGGCTGCCTCGCGGGCCTTGGACGCAGTGATGCATTTATCGAGGATCTTCTTGCCGTCATCGGGGTGCTCTTCCAGATATAGGGCCAGTTCGTCGCCGACGATGCTCTCGACCATGCTTTTCACTTCGATGTTTCCGAGTTTGCCCTTTGTCTGTCCCTCGAATTGAGGGTCAGGCAGCTTGACGCTGATTACGGCAGTCAGGCCTTCGCGCACATCATCCCCCACCAGGTTGGGGTCGTCATCTTTTAGTATCTTGTTCTTGTGGGCATAGTCATTCAGAACCCGGGTCAAGGCCGAGCGAAAGCCGGTGAGATGAGTGCCGCCGTCCATGGTGTTCACACAGTTTGCGAAACTGAGCGTGTTGTCGGTATAACCGTCGTTATACTGCAACGCTGCTTCTACGATAGTATGATCGGCCTGCTTGGTCATGTAGATTGGATGGGGATGCACTACGGCTTTGTTGCGGTTAAGGCGTCGCACGAAACCGGTGATGCCTCCCTCGAAATAGTATGTCTGTTCCTTCCCGACCCGCCTGTCATCGAAAGATATCTCCAGGCTTCGGTTGAGGTACGCCATTTCCCGGATTCGGTCGGCCAGGGTGTCGAAATCGTATTCGAGTTCCGTGAATACCTGTTTGTCGGCGAAGAATGAACTGATAGTTCCCGTACCCTCGGATTTACCCACTTCTTTTACAGGGCCGGTGGGAACACCGCGCTTGTATTCCTGGCGGTACAGTTTGCCGTTGCGTTTTACTGAAACGGTCATCCATTCGGAAAGTGCGTTTACTACGGAAGCGCCGACGCCGTGTAAACCTCCCGAAACCTGGTATGCTTTGCCCCCGAACTTTCCTCCGGCATGGAGCACGGTCATAACGGTCTGCAATGCCGAAACTTTTGTGGTGGGATGGATTTCCACCGGGATGCCGCGCCCGTTGTCTTCCACGGTGACAACATTGTCGGCGGAGATTTCGATCGCTATGTGATCGCAGATGCCGGACATGGCTTCGTCGACCGAGTTGTAGGCGATTTCATAAACCAGGTGATGCAGGCCGCGCTGGTCCGTAGACCCGATATACATACCGGGGCGTTTGCGGACAGCCTCAAGCCCTTCCAGTACCTGAATGTCTGAAGCTGAATAATCGGAGGCTTTATTGTTTGTTTCTTCTGGAGTCATAGTCGCCTTCACCTTATCTAACGGAGATTTTTCGAGTAGTGCTAAGGGGTATCATAAAAACGCCCCGCCGAAGGCCGGCAGGGGCTCGGTTTTCAGGCTGATTCATTTACATTATTATATCACATTTCAGGCACGATAAAAAAGCCTATTGGTACTGGAGAGACAACGTAGGCTTCAGCTCTCGGTTTCAAGTCTGTTAAGACAAACGCGTTCCGGCGGTTGTACCATTGTGGCTGTAAAACAAAGCAGTGCGATGCAGGGTAGCTTCTTGCCGGGTATACGCCCTGTGGTCCGATTCACACTTCTGAGGGTTGGCGAATAAAAAAAGTTGTTCCGAAAGATATTTGACAGGACTGCCCGCCAAAAGCAGGCTGTCCTGCTATAATTAAGTGCAAATGGACAGATATCAGACCGCCCTTGATTTTCTTTACAGTTTCGTTGATTACGAAACGTCTCATCAGCCGCGTTCTCCGGTTAATTACGACTTGCGGCGCATGGACGATTTGCTCGAAAGGCTAGGTACCCCTCATTTGAGGGCGCATACGGTCCATATCGCCGGGACCAAGGGCAAGGGCAGCACCGCCGCCATGATTGCGTCGATCCTCACCGCTTCAGGGTACCGCACCGGGCTCTACACGTCTCCCCACCTGATAGATATCCGGGAGCGTATGCGCGTAAACGGCCGTCTGATTACCAAGACCGAGCTCGTCAGACTTGTCGACACATTAAAGCCTGAAGTTGAGGTTGTGAATTCGACGGCCAGGTTCGGACGCCTCACCACCTTCGAAGTACTCACTGCATTGGGGTTCATGTTCTTTGCGGGAAAAGGGGCCGAATTTCAGGTGGTGGAGGTTGGGCTGGGAGGGAGGCTGGATGCTACCAACGTGGTCAACCCTGAGGTTTGCGTTATCACAACCCTTGGGCTGGACCATACAGAAGTGCTTGGTAATACGCTTGCCAAAATCGCCGCCGAGAAGGCTGGCATTATCAAGCCCCGGGTACCTGTTGTCAGCGCAAGACTCGAGGCTGACGCTGCCCATGTTTTAGAAGCTTTTTGCAGGCGTAACGACTCTCCCCTGATTAAAGTCGGACGGGATATCATCTTCACTAGCCGAGGCGAAAAGGACGGGCTTCAGTTTGGGGAGATAAGAGGGATGCTTGATACATATACTATTGAGCTCCCTTTGAGGGGGCGTTTCCAGCTGGAAAACGCCGGTGCGGCTGTGGGAGCGGTCGAATTGCTGGTTGAACGTGGGCATAACGTCAAAGCCGAAAACATCGTTACAGGCCTGCGAACGGTGAGATGGCCCGGTCGTTTTCAGCTGATCCGGAAACGTCCGGCTGTGGTGGTTGACGGTGCACACAATCCGCAGGCAGCCGTCGAACTCAGGCGGGCGATAGAGGATTTTGTTGGGGACAGGAAAACCGGGCGCAGGGTACTGGTTATCGGTATGTCCTCCGATAAAGACTATTCAGCGGTCGCAGATATTCTGGCACCGCTTTTTGAGTACGTTATCGTTACCAGTTCCCGACACCCCCGTGCGCTTGCCGCTGGCATTCTGGCTGAAGCGTTCGCTAGCCATGGCTGTAAAACCGTGACCGCGGATTCCGTGGGCGAAGCCGTGAATCTGGCAGTCGAAACAGCCCAAAGTGCCGGTTTTGTATGCGTAACGGGCTCGTTGTTCCTGGTCGGGGAAACACTCGAGTGGGCCGGGAAGCCCGGATTTTAGTGTTCGGGTGTCATACATGAAGCGCAGGCTGCGATGAAGTTAGTCCTGGCTTCGACGGGCAACATGGGTTCAAGTACCTTTTCCATTGCCATGGTGTGGGCGCACATGCCCCAATTCGTGAAAAAATCACATGTACAAGACCACTTGTCATTTTTATAGCAGGTGGTGTGGTCTTCATTGGTGCCGCGGAATTTAACGGTGAAATCGTTGAAGGTGATGCGGTCGGGTTCCTGGGCATAGCGCTGGGCCTTTTCAATCTTTCCGATAAGACTGGATTGCATGGCACACCTCCTGTTAAATTAAAAAAGCACCGGCTTACGCAAAGCCCGGTGCTTCAATTTCTTCCTGTGACAATAAACACTTTCATGGCGGTGTTCTCCTGAGGTCCAGTATCATTTTATTCTCTCGGAAATCACATGTCTATAGACAAGCAGGCATGGCGTCGAAATTTTAGAAAAATTTAATATAGAAGGTTGTTGACTGGTTCAAACCAGCTGGCCAAGACGTTGACAGCCTGTGGGTTACAGGGTAGATTTAAGCTATGCTTGGTATGGGCTGAGGAGGGCAATATGATGATTGAACGGGTTCACGAACACATTATCGAAGAACTTCAGCAAAACGCCCGCACCGATACGATTTTCATCCTCACGGCCATCTTCCTGAATCTGGTTTCGCTCGGTATTAACTCGGGTGAAGCTTCACGCACCAAAGACACAACCACCTGGATAGTATTCCTCACGTTTACAGCACTGGTAATAGTGGTGAATTTCGTGGTTGTTAACGGGCTGCTTAAAGGCAAGCAGATGCGTGAAAAGCTGATTACTGGTTTGCTCAAGATGTACAAAGATAACAACGTAGATGGTTATTATAACCCTACCCTTCTCACCAACTATGACACCAGGTACAATTTATTCCTCGTCGCGGTGGGTTTTACCGGATTAGTAGCGTTGCTGGTGCCCGTTGTCCTTCTCGGGGGGCATTAGGACTTTGAGGGCTCTGCTTCAGAGGGTATCCCAGGCTTCAGTTGCGATTGAAGGAAACGAAGTTGGTCGGATCGGGTCCGGGCTTTGCGTATTCATCGGGGTTGCTGCCGGAGATTCAGAAAGCGATATAGATTATCTTGTTTCCAAGCTGGTGGAGCTGCGGATTTTTGCGGATTCGGCCGGAAAATTCGACTTGTCCCTGAAAGAGATAAATGGGGAGCTTTTACTCATCAGTCAGTTTACTTTAATGGCCGACACCAGCCATGGACGGCGCCCCGGTTTTTTAGGTGCCGCTCTGCCTGCTGTCGCTGAGCAACTGTTCGACAGCTTTGTTGAAAAAATAAAAATTACCGGTTTGGAAGTTGCTTGCGGGCGTTTTGGTGCTCATATGTGCGTCGAAATTATTAATGACGGTCCCGTAACTATCATGCTGGACAGCCGCGATAAAATGCCCCATTGACGGCCTCTTGAGATATCTTGTTTTTGGTCGGATTGTTTTTGTTGCAAACGTTTGTAATTGCGACGAGTTGCAATAAGCCCAAGATGGTGTTAAAATAGCCGTCGTTATGACCAAAGCCACTGGTATTGCCTCACGGCTTTCTAAGGCGGGCTATCGCCTGACTCCGCAGCGAATCATGATTCTCGACGCTATTGAAGGGGCAAGCGGGCATATAAGCGCGGAAGAAATATATCAGAAAATTAAAGCCCTCTACCCGGGGCTGAATATATCAACGGTTTACCGTACGATGGAACTTTTAAAAGAAACCGGTATGGTGACCGAGACTGATATGGGAGACGGGCGTGTGCGTTTCCACAGCGTCGGCCATGAGCATCATCACCATCTTGTTTGTTCGAGGTGCGGTGCGGTAATTGATCTCGATGAGGCCGTGCTGGCTCCACTGACGACTCTTCTTACAGAGAAATTTGGATTTTCGGCTGACCTTAAACATCTGGCTATCTTCGGACACTGCAAAGATTGCGACAGATAACTGGAATGTACCTCTCCTGATCTCGTGGATTGAGATACACCATGTATTGGAAAGGCTAAAAAAAGTACGATGCATATTCCCGACGGATACCTGAGCCCGGTGACGGACGGAGTGATGCTGGCCGCAGCTGCGCCTTTCTGGGTTATTGCTTTCAACAGGGTCAGGCGCACGCTTAGTCGGCGCACGGTGCCGGTATTGGGGCTGTTTGCTGCGTTTTCATTTGTGACCATGATGTTCAACGTGCCGCTGCCGGGCGGTACCACTGCGCATGCTGTGGGAGGAATACTTCTGGCGATTGTTCTGGGGCCGTGGGAGGCGGTTATAGGCATCTCCGTTGTGCTTGGCATTCAGGCATTGTTTTTCGGTGACGGAGGTGTTCTGGCATATGGGGCCAATTGTTTTAATATGGCGATTGTCTTGCCGCTGGCAGGGTATTTCGTATACAAACTGGTATCGGCCGGTTCAGGCCCTATGTCTCCGCGCCGCGTTGCAGGCGCATTTGCAGGCGGGTACCTGGGCATAAACGCCGCTGCCATGTTTACTTCTTTCGAACTGGGGCTTCAGCCTTTGCTTTTCCACACCAGTCAAGGGGTGCCGTTATATGCGCCATATGGCATGGCTACGGCGTTACCTGCAATAATGGTTGGGCACCTGCTGGTGGCGGGGCCTCTAGAAGGGCTAGTGACGGGAACAGTTGTATTCTATCTTCAGCGTTCGGGTTCCACTCTGGTTCGTTCCGGCGAAATAGCAAAGGGGGAAGGAAGACGGTGGATCTTGTGGGGAGGCCTGGCTGCACTGGCGCTGGCGGCACCTCTCGGGCTGTTGGCTTCAGGAACAGCCTGGGGTGAATGGGGAAACCAGCAACTCAAGGCACTGGGCCTTGGTTTCGTCCCGGCAGGGTTACAAAAATTACAGGGATGGTGGCATGCTCCTCTGCCCGGTTACGGTTTGCCGCGCATTGGCGCAGCAACGGGTTACGTTCTATCCGCATTTATCGGGGCAGGGGCTGTTGCAGTTGCTGTGTGGCTGGTAGGAAAAGCGATGGTGGGAAAAGATAAAACCAGCCATCCGCCGTCCCAAAAGGTTGAATATTCCTCACGAAGCAAAGAAGGATTCCTGTCTAAAAATATCGAATTGCTTTCACGGGCACTTGAGTCAGGTATGATGGCTGACGACCGGAGCCATGACGGAGGGTTCTTGCAGAGCCTGGACCCGCGTGTTAAAGTGGCTGGTTTCATTTTGTTCATTATAGCCGCCGGATTGATGCGCAACCTGGCTTTACTCGGAGTCCTCTTTACTGTCGCTCTGTGGTTGGCCTATGTATCAAGGATTTCGATTTTGTTTTTCCTGAGGCGCGTTCTGTTCTTTATTCCGCTCTTCACGGCGGTCATCGCCATTCCTTCGCTCTTTACCACTCCCGGAATTCCGATCTGGCACATCGGCCAGCATCTGTCCGTGACAAGTGCTGGTGTGCAAAGTGCTGTTTTTCTCTTTGCACGGGTAACAGATTCGCTTTCGCTGGGGGTGCTGCTTATCATGGCAACCCCATGGACCGACCTGCTGGTTTCCCTGCGATGGTACAGGTTGCCGTCACTTGTGGTAAGTGTCGTGGGCATGACGTACCGTTATATTTTCCTGTTCCTGCATACGGCTAATAACATGTTTTTGGCAAGACGCAGCCGTACCATCGAGCGCTTTTCAGGGGAGGCTAATCGTCGCTGGATGGGACAGGCGATGGCAGCTGCACTTACAAAATCCCAGGTCATGAGTGAAGAGGTCTATCTGGCAATGCTCTCCCGTGGTTACTCCGGCGAGATTGTCGCGGTTGATGAACTACGGGCCGGAAGGCGCGATATATTATGCCTTGCCGGGGCGGCGGCTTTGACAGCGATAATATTGTGGGTGAATTATAGATGAAAACTCCGATTTTCGAAGTAAAAAACCTCAGCTATTCATACGCAGGTGGTATCCCTGCACTCAATAATATCAATTTGAGAGTGATGCGTGGTGAATCTGTAGCACTTGTGGGCGCTAACGGTTCAGGGAAGAGTACCCTTCTGCGCCTGCTCGATGGATTGGTATTTCCCTCGGAGGGTGAGATCGATTCGGCAGGGATGCCTTTAACCGAAAAAGCCTTGCAGAACGCAGCTTACTCCCGAGAATTCCGAAGCAGGGTTGGGCTGGTTTTTCAGGATGCAGATGTGCAGCTCTTCTCCCCGACGGTCTGGGAAGAGGTTCTTTTT
>Ga0209083_1001056_pt1 | contig 34093 bp, 41 predicted proteins | sample AM7aDNAmetaG_FD_184132 | JGI IMG/M metagenome (GOLD analysis project Ga0209083, IMG submission 184132) | Freshwater microbial communities from Finland to study Microbial Dark Matter (Phase II) - AM7a DNA metaG (SPAdes) (version 3) | ecosystem: Environmental > Aquatic > Freshwater > Lake ... | reverse complement strand
TGAAAAAGTCAGCGCCAGTATTGCCAAGCGGTGGAGCTTCAACTTTACAAAAAGCTAAAGAAGAGCCACCAGTGAAGAATATTATCCAGATGAAAGCCTCTGGAGGATACAATCCAGAACCTCGCGGTCCTAATCCTGGCGAAGTAGGAAGACAAACAGATAAGAATAAAATGCTTGGAGTCACCCAGCGCCTTCGTTCCAAAATGAAGGGAAAACTCGGTGTGATTCAAGGAGACGCAGGCAAACCCAAACCGTTCAATGAAATTGCCAAACCAGGACTTAGCCAGCAAGATGTTGTTAGAGCAAATAATGAAAGAGTGAATCCTGACCAATACCGAAAAGAAAGTTCTGTTAATTTAGCGAGACAGGCAAGTCAACAAAAGAGAGAAAATATTGGTATGCACGCAGTTCCTGATCAAATTGGACCAGGACGAGCAATGCAACAACAAAGACAAATAGAAGGCGGAGTGCATCCGACTTTGGCACAATCAAAGGCCGCTGCTGGTAAGTTAAGTTTGGTTCAAGGCGCTGCTGGCATTCCAGAACATGCGAGAAAAATGGTCGATATATTATCCGATGTCCATCCCGATAAAATCACTCCAAATTACGTTGGCATGTTCGCAAGAAAAAATGGAATACCATTAACCTCACAACAAGTAGTGGACATAGCGGATAATTTTGAATCTTATAAAAGCAAACTGCAAGGAAGAGCATAATGTTTAAAATCGTCGCAATAGACATGATTGATATTCCGAATGACTTTAAAGAGGGTAGTTGGTCAGTCACTCCCAGCGTAGGCACAAAACTTTATTTTCAACTTCAGGTTGAAGATAGTCTTGGCGCACGTCGGTATATTCCAGCACCTGGCAGTACAGTAATGGTTGAGTTTCCAAGGGCCAGAAGCCTTACGGCAAGCAATCCAGTACAACAGACCATTTCCAAAAGTGCCATTCAATTACCGGACGATAAGAGTTTATTCTATTTAAACCTTACGACTACTGACACTCAAGGAATTATATCCGGCACAGTAAAAGTGACTTTCACCGAATCCGGCCAGCAGAACATATTTTTGCAGAATTATTTTATTACAAGAAAACCTACCATAGCAGGGAATTAAAGGTATGGGTTTAGTGTATCTGATTAAAAATAAAATTAATGGTAAATGCTATGTTGGGAAAACGATTAAATCAAGTTTTTATGAGAGATATGGAAGAAAATGGTGGAAAAGACATCATAACCCTATTCTCCTAAAGTCGATTGAAAAGCATGGTTATGAAAATTTTGAGGTGATGGTTTTAATAGATAATATAGCTACCGATGCGGAGTTATTGGAATTAGAAAAGATATATGGCCTGACATTTAATGTTTATTTTCCTGAAGGTTATAATTTGCAAGAATGTGGGCAGCCCTCTTTTGTTACAGAAGAAACTATTAAGAAAAGAGCTAAAAGCATCAAGGAAAAATATAATGATCCTGTTTACAGAGAAAAACATAGACTGTCTATGTTAGGGGTCAAGAAAACATTAAGACAGCCGAGAAAACCTTTTTCAGAAGAAACAAAACGAAAGATAAGCGAAGGAAATAAAGGGAAAAAAGGCAATACGAATCCTCGTCCTGATTTAATTGAATACAATAAAACACGGGAATGGACTGATGAAATGAGGGGAAAAATATCAAAACTTAATAAAGGAAAAAAATGGACACCAGAGTTAAGAGAAAAGATATTAAAATCAAGAAAAGAAAATGCTAAAAACAGGACTCCAATTAAGCGACCTGATCTAGCAGAAAGAAACAGAAATCGCAATAAATATAAGGAGGCCGCATGACTATTGGTTTAGATCCAAGTCAAAATTATTTGGAACCATACAATACCTATCCTATTTTTTCTACGGAAGATGGTTATGAAGGTGCCATTAAAATATACGATTCTTTTCCTACTCCAAAGGATTTAATAAACTATGGCCTTAAAGGACTCCCCAAAAGATATCCATTAACGGGTGAGCCTATTACTGAAAATGACGTTGCATACTATCTCACCAGTGCCATTAGCGAAATAACTATGGATTTAGGTGTTGATATTTCGCCAACCGAACATTTTTACAGCGCAGATTACATTGACGGAATATTTACTGGAAATTTCACGGGACTTATCCTAAGCAGGTGGCCAGCAACTCAGGTATTAAATGTGAAGTTTAAATTCGCACATACACAAACAAACAATCCATTACAGGCTTATATTATTCCAGCAGCGTGGGTAATGTTGAGAAGAAACCGAATAAACATCGCACCTTCGTATGGTGGAATGATTGGTCAGGTCAGTGCTGGTGATGCTAATGCAGCCGGAGTTTTTCAGTATATAACTGGATTTGCCAGAGGTGCATACCAGCCTTGTATGATTGAAGTCCAATACGTTTCTGGCTTCAGCAGTGACAGATTTCCAGCAATTTTAAAAGACTTAATATTAACTGTTGCGACTATTCGTATGCTTAATGATTTAGGTCCAAAACTGTTCCCTTACCAACAGGCAATGGTCAGTATTGATGGAATTTCTCAGTCTGCAACCTTACCTGGAGCTTCATATCTGCTTCAATTACTACAAGGGCTGATACAAAAGCGTGCAGATTTAACTCAAGCGTTTACTAAGTATTTTGGCCGAACTATTAAGATGGCCTTTATTGGTGCTTAGAATGAAAATCCAAATATTAGGATGGTACATTGGATTTGAAAAAGCTAATACGAAACGAAAATTTAAAAAATGGTTCGCAATTAACTATGATAACGAAGCAGGCTGGCATTGCTTTGATCTAATAATTTTCAAAAAATGGTATTCACTTACGTTCCATCAGTCTTTTTAAAGCTACATGTACAACATTCATACTCAGGAGTGTCAGGACCAATTAACAAACCATCCCATTCTGAATAACAAAAATGCCAACCTTCTTTGATTTCTTCGTCCGTTAATTCTGCGTCATGATTGTCCCATAAATACTGATAGCGCTCTTTATCCATAACTTTCCTCAAAACGGAATAATATCGTTTGTGCCTAGAATGAATTGCGCCACCCTGCCAAAGCCCATTCCCATACCTGATCTCTGTATAGGATTGTCTTTAAATAGGGCTAAATATTCTGCAAACATATCTTCAACCTCTTCTGGCTTGCCATCATGTTTTGCCTTCATTTCTTTCAATTGGGTCAGCATTATTCCATTGTCCAGTCTGTCTTTGATAAAGTCATAATCATATTCCCTTACAGACCCACCTATGGACTCGCCACTATGCTTTAAAATAACGTCAACACAATCTACAGTCTGCTTTTCGTTATACCATTTATCAGCATTTTTGGTTAGCCAGCCTTCTTTCCAAACTTCATAATTATATCCGGGCCTTCTTGTTAATAGCATGTTGAAGAATTTAATTTTCTCAGGATAATGGGTGATCATAAGATTGCTATCAAACTTATTGACCAACTCTTGCTCATCTTTACTGCTCAAATCAGTTCCAAATTCCAGTCCTAAAATACCAATAGCATCTTCATACCTGATAATCCTAAATCCTTTTTCATAGTAGTAGTAAAGATTGTGGTGTTGTTCCGGTGTAAGAAGTCCGTAAAGCGAACTGACTGACATGACTTTTTTGAAAATGTGGTTTAGTAGTCCTTTACAGTGCGATAAAAGCCATACTAAATCTGTATCAAGGGCCTCCGATTCCAGCAGTTGGAACTGATTTAAGTGTCTACCATCCGATATCCAGTTCTTATTATCTTTTCTAAAACTATGATTTGTGCTGAACATTCTAGGCAAACCATGCTTAATAATATCTTGCTCTAAATGGAGCTGTACTGTTTGACTGAGAGTTTGAAATCTTTGTTCATCTAATTTGAACACATTACTGACGGCTTCGCATGAGCCAGTAGCGTTTGTTATCCCTGGATAAGGGACTCCAATGAAACCCTGATCCCAGAGATATTCGAGCGCGGATCTATAGATTATTGCTTTGAGGATTACAACATTTTTCATAAAAACTCCTTATATGGTAGTTAATGGCAGGCACAATAAGGCCAATCGACTGTAACCGTTTTGAGAAAATAACGCAAGTAAGTACTGTTTTTTATTTATGTGGCTGTTGAATAACTTTTTGTAGTGAAGTTTTTCAGTCTGGGACTGGTTAACGCCGATACTCTGTTTATTCAAGTATAGTACAAATAAAAGCAAATAAAAGAAAAAAGAAGATCGTCTGTTAAACTATATTTAGTGTTAAGAATTCAATCAACAAAATCTTTCAAAAGGAGAAAGAATAGATGAGTGGTTTTGAAATTTTGTCTCCCGACCTCGCAAAACAGGTAGGGCAGAAATTAGAATATATGGCGAAATCCTTCGCTGCTGGCTACCAAGGTTTAAGTAATGCTGGCAGAACCGGCGTGTCTGCACTCGCTGTAGACCAGCTTGACCCTGTGTTACGTTCTATCACAATGGAAGATAAGGACTTTTTAATTAGTAAGGATATTCCTACTATAAAGTCCACACAGACCGTATATATGTACACTGTTAAAACACAGGTACGTTCTGGAATTGACCTTGCTGGCTTTGAAGCATTTCTTCCTCAAGAAGATACTTCACAGTACATCAAAGTCGCTGAGATTTTAAAAGTATACGGAATACGCAAGAGTATTACACAACTTGCTCAATTGGTGAATGATGTTGGTGGCTATACCCTTGATCTGGAAAAAGAAAACGACGTCAATGCTGCAATCAGTATGGCCGAAGCAATGGAAAGATCGCTCTATGTAGGCGGTGATGGATATATTGATAGCAATGGTAATATTGATGCGACTATTGCTTCAAATCCAAACGCAAATATCCGTGAAATTCGTGGTATCACGGCAAACATTCGTGAAGGCGATAGTTCTGCTCGTGGTATTCCTGGCGATTTCGTGGGATATGGCAATAACCGTTCAGTGTTGTTCAACAAATTAGGTGGTGTACTTGACCGTGCATTTTTAGACAGAGTTGTTACTGCTGTACGCGATTCTCGTGGAGCTATTAAAGAAGGACACTGCACGACTTCTCAGCTTGCCGAATTTCGTTCGACCTTTTTCCCCTTTGAACGTGGGGACTTAGGCGCTGCTTATAATATTCGCGGTGCGTCAGTTGATAATACCGAACAGACCAGTCTGCCTATTATGACCGTTGGCGGATCACTCGATATGATTCCAACAGTTTTCAAATATACTCGATTCCGTCCAGAACCTGTATACGGAAGTGTAGGTTTCCAACCTGAAATCCCCACCGGACTGGCAGCTTCAACTAGCACCATTACTGGCAGCGGTTTTGCAGTAAGTGAAAGCTATTCATACTCTGTCCAAGCTGTAAATATGTACGGAATGTCCCCTGCATTTTATATCGCCGCTCCATTTTCTATCGCGACGGCAGACCGAGCTGTGTCATTAGCTATCACCTTGCCAGCAGGAAATAAGATTTCTGAGCTGAGACTTTTCAGAAGCCCTAAAGAAGCTTCCGGTGATGTAACTAAAACTATGTTCATCGGTAAACTTTATGTTACTCCTGGACAAACCAGCGCAACGTTTATCGACAAAAATAAATTAATTCCTGGCCTGGATAACGTTCTGTTTTTACCTCGCGATAAGAATAGAGCTAAACTGGCTGTAATCGGAAATTTATTAAACAAGCTGGAACTCGGCTTGAGGGGGTTAGCCAAGGAATGGGTTTACTCTAGTTACTATGGGTGCGTTGTGGATAGACCAAGAACTTTTGCTATTATAGATAACGTATATCAGCAACGTGAGGGCCTGTAATATAATACAGCAAAATCGTAATTATACACACTAAGGGCGTTTTCATTAACGCTCTTTTTTTATGATAAAAATATTGGTATAGGATATGTTGTTGACAGGACACCTGCGTAATAGGTATAATAATAACGTTTGGGTTATTAATAGGCTGAATGTAGGAGTTCAAATGAAGCCAGTTGAATATCAAGAAAAATATCTGATACAAATTAATGCTGTATTCACAAAAACAAGAGAAATTAAAACGGCAGAAAAGATAGAGTTTTATTGTCATTATTGCAAAAAGAAAAGAGGATTTAGAAAAATTGGTGATGCTTTAAAAAGTTTAAAATTATATGGCCATTCCTATCAATGCGATGATTGTTTTCAATTAAAGATTAAAAACAGGCCAGAATCATGGAGAGAAAACGTCAAGAAAGCATGTCAAACCGAGAAAAAGAAGCAAACTGCTATAGAAAACTCGAAGAAATATGTGGAAAAATACAAAAGAGAAGACGTTATAAGAATAGTCAGTCCTTTTTGGAAAATAGATTTACCAGAACATTACTTTAAAGAAAATAAAATCATAGGGCATTGTATAGAATGCAATAATAGTAGCAAAAAGTCTATAAAAAGGTTTTTATCAACTGCATTAAAAGGGGAGAGTGGTTGTCGTAATTGTCATTTTAATAAAATGCAAACAGAAGAGTTTTCCAAAAAAATGAAACAAGCTTCTTTATCAGTAGATAGATCAAAACAGTCAAAATCATTGCTTGCATATTTTCAAACTCTTACTTCAGAGGAAAGAAGTGTTATATATGGAAGAAAAATAGATGCAAATTTAGCCAGAGAAAGAATGAAAAAAAGGTGGGAAAGCAATAAGGAAGAAATGATAAAAACTACTACTGAAAATAATAGAAATCCACAAAAAATATTAAAACAAATAAGATCAATAAAAGAATATTGGTCGCACCAAAGCAAAGAACAAAGACAAGTACATCACAAAAAAGTAGTTAAGGGATTATTAGAGAAAACTGGATATGCAAATCCTTTATTTAATCCAATTACGAGAGAAAAAGTATTTTCAGGTAAAGGGATGACTAAGCCAGAAAAAATAATTAATGAGATGTTATCTAATAGGGGATTCAATTATAAGTATCAATACGACATGAATGGTAAAATATGGGATTTCGTGATATTTGAAGAAGAAAACCCTGTATTAATAATAGAAACTGACGGAGAATTTGCTCATTGTTTAAAATCAGATCCTTTTTATAATAACAACAAGCAAGCAAACGACGAAATAAGATTCTATCAAGCACCGGAAGGAGTCAAGCTTTTGGTAATTGACGGTTTAAATGCAAAACAGGCTATTCCTGAAATTATAGAAGCTTTAGGTTTGCACTATTATGATTGGATCGATTCAATTTTTGCTGAATGTGTTTTGAGTGATTTTCCTTATCCAGAATATACAGAGAGAAGGTTATTAACAGATTGGAATAATTTAAAGAGGCAGGATATTTATCATGAAAAAAGAATGCCAGCAAATTCAATAATTACTTCTTTTCACCAAAGTATTTATCATTGTAATATTAAAGGTAAAGTGTCTCCTTTTATGGCATGGAATGATGTAGTTCTGTTGATGAGATGTATACAGAATCGTTTTATATATAGATCAAATCTATCAAGTCAACAAATCGCAAGAGGGTTCGAAAGAAATAAAATAGCTCCAAGAGTAACGGTTTTTCAGCCATCATTAGCGAGAGAGTTATTAGAAAAATATGCAGAAAAAGCGAAAACTGTGGTTGATCCATTTTCGGGATTCTCTGGCCGTATGTTAGGTTCTCTATCACTCGATAAAAAATATACAGGATATGATATCAATGGAACTGTTATTAAAGAATCTAAAGATATTTTGCGGTTTTTATCATTACAGGCTAATTTAGCTGTCGAGCCTATCGAAGAAGTAATTGACAATAATGAATATGGGGTTTTATTAACATGCCCTCCTTATGGAAACAAAGAAATTTGGTTTACAGGGCAGAATTGTTTTGATGCAGATTATTATATAGAAATGTGTTTAAAAAAGTTTAAAGCTGAAATGTATCTTTTTGTAGTTGATGAAACTACAAAGTTTAAAAACTACATTGTTGAAAAAATTGTTCGAAAATCACACATGCATTTATCCGAGGAATTGGTTATCAAAATTTAACCTCACCATTATCTCATTTTGTCTCTATTAACGCCTCTCTAAGAATATGCAAGATACAATTGAATAGAAAGAAATTTTATTCATTTGAGCAAAGCAATCTTTACAGGGAGAAATAGAAAATGACATTAGCATTTAGTATAAATGGCGCTCGTGCGGTAATTCCACAAGTTTACAGTTACCTTTTGGTCCAGCCAAGTTTACCCGCTCCAGTTGCGGCAGGAAGAAATGTGTTAATAATTGGAGAGGCTGATTCAGGAGTTCCGTCTAGTTATTTAGATTTACAGCTTAACTACTTCACTGATTATAATAGTGTTCTTTCATATTATAAATCCGGAACGATTGTCGATGCAGCGCGTCAATATTTCAGTGCGCAGCCGAGTGTTGTTTTTGGTGGTTCATTAAATCGTCTTTATGTATACAAGACCAACGACACAACCAGAGCGGAAAAAGTAATAAGTTCGCCTTCAAATTTTGGAAGTATAGTATCTGCGGCGTGGAATGAGGATGGAAATCTGATTCGTTCTCAGATCAGGACAGCGCAAGCCGAAGTGAAACCGACAGTCACAGCCGCATATATTCCGTCCGCAGCGAATACCAGGACGATTAAAATCAATGTGTCTGGCAAGCCGTTAATGACCTCATCTCTTTCCGCAGCATCGATGGCACCAGCTGTTGTGTCTGCGATGTCTACAGCTATTGGGGCTCATGGAACGGTAGCGGGAGGAACGCTTCGAACGGTTGTGACAGGTACTGGAGTCAATGCGGCTATTACCGGTTCTGGATCATTAATGACTTTGACTTTTACAGGCACAAACTTTTCGTTAGGCACAGTTGTTTCAGGGGACACGTTAGTGGTTCCGCAAGCGTCTGGGTTAATCGGTGCTGGGCTTGGAAACGGTGGTGTCTTCCTTATTGAGTCGGTGAGTACCACTTCGGTTGTTGCTCGCAAAATATGGTCATGGAATGGGTCTGGGGTGGATACTGATTATCTTGCACCAGAATCAGCTTCAGTGACAGGACTTGTCTCAGCTGATCAATCCGCATATGCCACAGCAGAGTTTTTAATATTTGCTCCGGTGACTATAACAGTGACGGAAACGACGACAGCAGGAAGTGGAGCTACTCTCGAGCTTTCTGACAGTACAGGCTCAAATGCTTTCTCTTCAGCTTTCATAGAATATTCTGCATGGAGTAATTTAATCAGTTCGAATGGCCTTCTTGTGGGCAATATTGCAGCGTCTGTTGCGTCTGGTAAGCTTACTATTACTCTCGACGGCACAACATGGTCATCTTTACCCTCTGTAGGCGACACGATTTACATTGACGACAGCACTCCAGTTTGTGGCGCATCTCATGAAAACGTCGGGTTCTATCTAGTCAATTCAGTAAGTTATACAACCCTTGAATTAATTCCAGTAGGTGGATCTTCCATTGCGGCAGTAGCTTCTGTGGCAATAGCTGGAGTTCAACCTGTCAAATATCAATCTGCTTTCCTGACCAATGGAATAGCGGCATTTAGAATTGTTTCGTCTGCTGAGAATGAAGTCTATATTGATGCCAGCAGGTCCAAAGACAATTCAGTCTGGCCAAACACTCCTATCGGTGGAAATTCGGTTATTGAAATTTCCTATTATAATGCTTCTGTAACTGCGGCAACTCTCAGCATTGATTATCGTCGCAAAATGACAATCACCTTCACTGGTGGGTCATTATCACCGATTACAATTGTGACTGCCAAATATAGAACTCTTAAAGAACTTGTTGAATATATAAACACTCTTTCTGGATTTACCGGTCGAGTATCTGACATTAAGTACAATGGCTATTTAAGTTCTGTCCTGGATATGGTTACGAATGTTAATATCCTATCCAACACTGCTATCTCAGCTTATAATGGACGAATTAAGAAAGACTACGCTAACTGGACACAACATTTCTTAGATAATGCTAATGGAATTCTGGCTTTCGCTGCTGGTTCTATACTGCTTAAATGTGGTCTTCCTGATGTGGAAGCCTCTGTTGGGTACCTTTCGGGAGCAACGATTGGCAGCACAACCAACTCTGCAATCTCTGCTGGAATTGCTGCTTCTTTAAAGATTAATGTTGCTTATGTTCACTCATTATTTTCTCGTGATGCTATCTATGATATTGATGATGCCTTAACTGATCCGTCCTCTGCTTATACAATTGATGCTGTAAATGCTGCGATTAAAGCCAATGCTTCGACCGCTTCTGGCATTTTAGTGAAACGAGAAAGATTTGGAATGCAGAGTTTCCACGGCAGTTTTTCTGATGCAAAACTTAAAGCCGGACAGTCTGGGTATGAACGATGCCAAATGACTTTCCAGTTATCTCGTGCAGTAGGTTCAGATGGAAATATCAACTGGTTCCTTCCCTGGATGCTAGGTGCGTGTATCTGTGCAGGACGAGCCCAAGCTGTTCTCGGAACTTCAATGTTAAGAAAATCATTCAATGTTAGCGATATAAAACATATTGGAAATCAAAGTATTTATTCTGACACCTTAATTAAAGACTTTGATCCAGAAGACCAAGGCAAACTTTCTGAGGCAATTGAGGCAGGACTGTTAACATTTAAGTTTAACTCTGGCTTTGGTGTCCAGTTAGTCTCTCCAGATTTGTCTACACGCTCAAGAGTAAATGACCCTGCTGGCTGGGTTTATGAAAGAGTAAATGTTTTATTTACCTTAGATGAAGTAATCCAAACCATGAGAAGTGTGCTTGAAAACTTTATTGGTTCGCGTACAACCGATATTGCACCAGCCATTGTTATCAGCGCATTAAACCAAGTTATTACTACCTACGTTGGACAAGGTGCACTTAAAACTGGTAAAGTCAATAGTGTAAAAGATTTAGGTAATCAATATGCTTGCCAAGTCTCACTAACTCCCAGTGAGGCTTTAGAAGCCCTTGTAATTGAAGTCACAGCAGAACGTGGAGTGTAACGGAGAGTAGATAAAGTCTATCTTAAATGTTTATTATAGCCTCTTTAACAGCCCTTGCATCACCGACATAGTATTTATTATTCTTAGTTTGTATCACTGCATATCCATCATGGACTTCCAGAATTTCTTTCACAATTGAAGTCATCCACCAGTCTTGCGATTGGTACGATCTGGCATACGCTGAGCCGCACTGGATTCTACAGCCAATAATGACATCACCATTCTCACCAATCATTTCTCCTGTTTGTGGATCGAGGGAAACAAGGACTGTCCCTTCATCTCCTACAGCACAGTCCCCTCTTCGAAGTGCATATTGTCCAGATTTAAAACTTATTTTATCCATTTATACCTCAACTATCATAAATATTTTGACCTTTGATATATCTGATAGGCTACCAGTCCAAGCCATATTAAGGTTAAGACCAACAATACAGGACAGAGTATACTGACCAATATTCCTGGCAAGTGATTCAAAATAAACGGCAATAAAAAACCCATTATCGCAACAAGAATAAAAATCTGTGCGAAGAGTGAATATTTCATTTAGTGGCATTCCTTAAGTCAATAAACGGTGTGGCACCTCCAGATATTTGGCTTAATTTACCGTCCCATTTTTGGATAGCTAAATATTCCAGGTAATCTTTGGATAGACTTTTTTGTAAAGCCAGATTTGCTTTAGCTTCTGCCTCAGCTTTTACGACTACCTTTTCTGCTTCAGCTTTGGTTGCACGGAGTTCGTTTTCTATTTGCATAGCCTTTTGGGTTGCGCCAATTTTTGAATTAACTGCATCAGTAATTTGTTGTGGCAATCTGAACTCTCCAATGAGATATATCTTTTCGATTTCAATTCCCATAGGATGAGTTTGCTCTTTAACACTCTTATTGACAGCATCCATTAATTGTTTTTTACCTGTTCCATAGATTTCTTCCACTGCCATCTTAGCGGCTTCAGTATTAAATGCATCTCTCACCATATTACGGAGGAACACATCGGTTATCTCATCAATTCCTTTTCTATATTTTTGGAATACAACGACAACTTTAGCAGGGTCAATTGAGTAAGTTACCCCGAAATCGCCATTAGCACTCAGTCCCTCTTTGGTTTGGAATGTAATGGATTCATCTGTAGCTTTCCCTTCATTTACCGAACGAGTCCATACATAATTTTGAAGACTTGTCGGGAAAGTGAAAAGCTCTTCATTCCATCCTAGAAAATAACGGCCAACACCGACTGTTTTCTCAGACACCCCCCTATCACTTCCGTACATATCCACGATAATCCCAACATGGCCTGCCTCAACTTTAGAGCAACCAACAGCAGCCAATAATGACAATAATCCAAAACATTTCTTCATAAGCTCTCCTCAAATAAATCATCCAGACCAAAAAGTTTAAATGTAACTGCACGTTCAGACGAAAAAATATTGTCTTCGTTTGCATGGAATTCGCATAATGTATAGGTGAGAGGTTTACCGCATGGAGTAAAAGTATAGCCAATCTCTTTGCTCGGTTTTTCACAGAGATAACAGTCAGGATGATCTTTTAAAAATGCAGTCTTGTCCATGTTTTTCATTAATTCTGTTAGTGCGCCAAAGTCTGCATTTTCATTCATATCCCAACAATTATCATCCATAAAATTTCTTTTTCTTAAGTGTCGTCTCTTTATTTTTTTTTCTTTACGTTGATGATTATTCACTTACACTCCTTTTTTTTTTCTTCCACCTAACTTTTTAGTTCCAAAGTTTTTAAATCTGGTTTCCGCAGCTCGCTTACCTCGTTTCGCTGGATGTCCTAACACGCTGCCATAGAGGATTTCCGATGGTTTAGCCCAATATTCCCCAAGTTCAGGATCAATAAATCTGGCTTTGGTGCTGGCATTTACATACGTGATTTCGTCCAAACTGTCTGTCCTTTTTAATAAGCCATAGAGTCTAAGAAATTCTTCGATTTCCATTTTGGCTGGCATAGGTGATGTAACCTCCGTTTGTAACTTAAATAATACATTGAAACATAAAAATAAGCAAGAGGCTCATAATCTTTAAGGTATGATCAATTAGTTAAAAACAAAGGAGAAAATATGGCAGGTAAAATAGCTTCATTTGTAAGCGGAGGATTGCTTGTAATAAGGATCGGAAAAGTTCAGTTCGCATATTGCCAATCTGTATCTTTTAATCAAAATGCAACCGTAATTCCCGTTGGCGGATTAGGGTCCATGGGTTTTAGTGCATTAGAACCTACTTATATAACGGCATCAGGATCTATTAGAATTGTTCGATGGGATAGTCGTTTAATGGGCGCTATTAGAACACAAGCGAATGGCTCTAATACGGTATTCCCTCATAATTTAAAAGTTGACGCGGACACCACATTAGCAAATACTTTTGGTAATTCCTTATTGGATACAAAAGCTTTTAATCCTATTGGTTTGCTTTTGTCAGCTACATTTGACATTGATGTATATGAAAGAGGAACGAATGCGATTTTTGAAAAAGATGGTACTATAAAGTCAATATCCGATGCTTTAACCGGACTTGATTTTTTATTTAAATTTGTAGATTGTAGGTTTACGGATTATTCTTTTGACTTTGCGCCAGGCCAGTTGTTATTTGAAAATCTTAATTATGTTTGTTCTCAAATTCAAGAAACATTTTAATAGGAGATAAGTATGTCGGGTAAACGTCCTTTATTTGTAAGTGCTCCTAGAATGATTCTTGGAATAGAAGATTCTTCTGGAAAGTTTAATCGGTTAGCTTATGCAATTGGTATGAGCTTAAGGGTATCTGTAAATGTAGTTCCAATTCAGGTTTGTGGATCATTTACGCCTGTTTCTTATGAGCCAGTTCAGTATATGCCGGTAAATGCAACTCTTCAGATTATAAAATTACAAAAACAATCCACAAGAAACGCAAGGGTAAAGGCAGCAAAAGATTATTATAGTTCTTCAGGAAATGATAATTTTGTTGATTCAAATACGATAAGGAATAGTGTGGATACCTATTCATTTTCTAGCGATAAAGTAACGAATACATCGGGAAGTTCTACGACTACATCCGATGTTATTAAGCTCGATCCGTCTAACTCAATCATTGAACAGGCTGGTATCTTTAAACATCTTGATGCTTTGAACATTCTTACTTCTGAGACTTTTGATATTAAAATCTATTTGAATATTAGTGGAAGTGGAGATCAATTAAGCTTGCTTGAAAACCAATCAACATTAATAAAAGATAATCCATCAAAAATTAGTGTGATTAACGATTTAGCTCCATTTATGACCGTTAAGGATTGCCGTTTAACAGGACGAAGTGTCAATATAGCTCAAGGACAACTGCTAAACGAACCTATAAATGTGATGGGCCTTCTGGCAATTCACAGCTCGGAAGTATTTGACAATGTAATTCAAGAGGGATCTATCTAATATCTAAAATGCTACCATTAATGTATAACTTAACCAAAATGGTGGTAGTCTATGACTCTAAAACAATTTGAAAATAATGCCAAGAATAGTGCGAAATCTTTACAAGCTGTTCAAAATATAGGTACACAGCTTAACCTAGTTCAATCTGCTTCGAAGGCCGGTTTTTTGGGAGCAGTGCCAACAGTCCCAGAATTATCATCAGGTGGAAGGACGTTTATTCAGATAGGTGGCAAGCCATTAATTCTGGCGATGGATTTTAATTACACTATTACCGCAGAAACAGAAGAGATTCGAACGATAGATACCAATCTTCCTTGGGACGTAGCGATTGGTCAAATTAAAATTTCAGGAACATTGAGACGGTTTGTTCATCCTGATGATTCGGCAGAAGCGAACGGACTTTTCCATACTATGCAGTCTTTTATTCACCAGCCCTATGTGGAGTTGTTATTACAGGACGCAAATGGTAATACATTATTATATGCAAAAGGAATGTTTACTGGAATAACGGGTCAGATATCTCGAGGCCAAATGACAACACAATCTGCAACCTTTACCGGTGTGGCGTATCAGCAATGGGCATATCAAGAATTTAAACCTTATTCTGATAAAGGTTTTCTTAGTGGTATCAGCAGTGGACTCAAAGGTATTCAGAAAAGTCTAAGTGGAGTTGGATTGTAAGTGAATATTGAACAGATTTATGCAACATTGATCTCACAGGAACCATTTTTCAAAGAACGAATCCAGCGGGGCATAGAGCGTGCCAAACAGATTGTATCGGGTGAATTAGAAAATGAACAGGCTATTGTTGACCGAATGAAATATTTGATTTCCTCTCATTTTAATATTCCATTTCACTCTTCTTTTTTTGATGATCTTACCCTAGATGATTTAGTCTTAGAAGTCATGATTATCAGTGAAAGCAAAAAAGATAACGAAAAGAAAACCTCAGAAACAATAGCTGAGAATGTTAATGAAGCCCAGGATGCCTTTGGTGATTTAATGGCTGAAGAAGATGGGGAAGTTGAAGAATTGCCAGTCCCAGACCAATTCACTGCTGAGGAACAAGACTTTATTAAGACCAAGGGATCGGCATTTATGCATGGTGGGTTTGCTGCGGTCAAATAGGGGAGTTAGACTATGAGCATCGGAATTCATAATATTTAATGTAGATTTGGAGAAAATTTTAGATGACAAGCGAGATTAGATTTTTGGATATTGATTGTATTGGTGAAGTAACAGGCCAACGTTATGTTGGTAATTTTGAAGTTAAGCTGTTTTTAATGCTTAAAGACAGGGCTGAGGCAGGTAAAATCCGTCATAAAACGCTCAAAGATATTTTAGAAACTGATGATATTTATTACCTTCTTTCATTGCTTTCCAATCTGAATACCCATATCCTTAAAAAACCAGACTGGTGGGGTGAGGATGGGACAGAACTTAAAGATGCCGAGCCCATCATTGCCTTGGCGACAGAACTAAGGGCAGCACAACAAGCCGATGTGAATGCAAAGAAGCCTAAAGAGAAAGAAGACAAGAAAAAATGACCATTCGTGTAGTGAAATACAGTCTTTTAAATTGCGGTCCATGTAGGATTTTGAAGCCAACATGGGATAAATTCATTGAAGAGACTGGTGTGGATCACGATGAAATCTTATTGAATGACTATAAAAAAGAAGACTTTCCCCATATTGCCAAAGCTCCAATGGTTGAGTTTTTCCTGGATGGTGAGTCTAAAGCTTTACTTGGAGGCAAAGACTTATACCTAAACAAACTGAGAGAGACTTTATGTTCACTCAAATAATCCATCCAATGTACAAACCTTATTTTTTCAAAAGAGCGAAAAGGAATGACATGACTTTCATGAAATTTGTGACCTGCAATAATTGTGGCTGGGTCCATATGGGAGTTTCTGCTGATTTTGCCAAAGCTGAAGTGGAAAAGTTTAATCAATACTGGGAATTAATGACACCAGAATCTCGTGAAATGTATGGCAACCACAAAGCGTCCTTAGAGACTTATTTAGAATGTGGGACGTGTGGTAATCCCTATAAGAATTTTAGAGAGTCTGTTGAGGGTGATTGTCCTTCTGGCTGTACCATAGGACCAATTTTGCATTTCAATTTCGAGATGGACTAGTCTGTTGTTGTTGTTGGGACTGTTTCCACCAATCATTCTGCTCAGCCAATTCTGAACAAACAGCGAAGGCTTCATCTGTTTCACGGACACTCTCTTCTTGTTTAAGACATTCTTGAATATTGGTATAACAAGCTGGTGCCATGTTTTGAGACTCGCCACAGATTCCGATTAAACTTATTGATGATACAGCTAATAAAGTTGCCGATAACATAAAAACATACCTCCTAAAAAACAAATAACGGATTTGTAGTTTAGCATTTTTTTTGAATATGTCAATTTTCAAACAGCTTAATCAAAGTATTTCTGGTCATCTCATCACCGTGAATGATGTTTTTTTCCAGCATTTGCACAACCAATTTTGTCGTATCATCAAATTTCAAAACTGAGGCAATATCGTTTAGCTGTCTTTTACTCAAAGGAATGGATGGGTTGTTGTCAATCTTTACCGATATAGGTAAGCCATGGTGAGTCACGCCAGACAGAACAGGTACATTTTCTAGCTTAACTCTGACATAATTGCCGTAACTGAATGTCTTGGTCATAGCTTGCAAAACCGCATAGGCTGGTCTATTCATAAAAACCTCTTAGATGATGAGATTGTGATGATTCACTTTAAACTTAAAAAGACAGTTAGTCAATTTTTTTCTCTGTTACTGTCCCCATTCACAGCCACTTCCTGCGCACGCTGCCTCTTGTTTACGGTCGTCTTCAATCTCAGTATAGTTAATGATGGATAAATCCAAATCTGGCAGCTCTTTAATGACTTCCTCATACTTTTCTTTAGGCATAGACTCGAAGGGAAGTTGAGGATATATGGTAGTGAGTTCAGGAAAAAGCGCGATGCCAGAATAGTATTGTCTGTTCTTCCACATCCATTCTCGTATGTCTTCTTTTTCGTGTTCTTTATAATTGACAGTGATAGAAACGTTATGTGTGTTTAATCCTGAAGTGTGACTCGGTAAAATCCAGTTCTGGTAGATTCGCTTTTCCCTTTCTAGCAGTCCTATTGCACTTTCCTTAACTGTGGTGAGCGATCCTGGCTTAGCAATCGGAACATTGACTACAATATTATTTGGATTCATTACATCTTGCTCGACAAATATTGCAGGTAACATCAGGGACAAATAGACAGACAAGGGATGATTTTTATCCATTCTCACCCTGCGCCAGAAGTATTCATCCTTATGTGCTGTAATTCCTGATGAGACTCCAAGGGCTGCACTGCCTGTCCCTTCCGGTTTGACACACCCTTTCCTCGCCGCTGGGTTAATCCCGATTTTAGCCGCTATTTCAGTATTGATTTTGTTTATTTGGTCTGAGCCTGCAAGCAAAACATCAGAGGTTAATAGATCCCATGCTTCTGCTATTCCAGTCATGGAGACACCTAGAAGTCGAGACTCTTGGATGTTTTTGCGCCATTCGGGACGTAAATAGCCTAATTTGTCATATCCGGCCTGGAGTGTCCCTATTGTTGTTGCTGCCTTGACTGCTCTTAAAAATGTTTCAAGATTATCACAAGCTGCGGCATTAGTTGATGTTAAATTGCAGAATTCGAAATCCCTAAGTGATGCTTCAACGCAGTTTCGGATAAATATACCAGAAGATACTACTGCCGAATCATCTTCTTTACTAGTAATTACTCCAAAATTATGAACTTCCTCCACTGTCATATCATAAACGTCATCATAACACAGGAATTTAATAGACTTAACTCTATGATTATGTATATCGGAAGCTTTTATTAATTCATTCCAGTTTTTAAAAGGGCTTGATTTTCTGCTAATTTCATATGATGTGTTCTTTTGTTTGCATGATTCGACCCACTCTTTTTTTTGTGGTTTTCGGTTGAGTTCAAGCTTAAGTGTTAAGTAAATATCGATCTGTTGGTTTTTTATTATTGCCTTTTTTTTGGCAAAAGACATTAATTGTCTGTCATATATTTCTTGTCTGCTTAGAGGAATTTTTATTTTTTTTGCTTTTATAGGAACTCTTCGGATTCGTTTGCTAGTTATAGGTACATTTGCCTCAATAGCAGCTTTCATTAACATTTCACTTATGGTTCCTAATTCGTTTTTTCGGTAACTTGAAAATTTTCTAGGTAAGTGATTTTCTTTTGCATATATTAACCAGTCTCCTATGCGTAAGTTTCGATTTACTCTTTTAGTCTCTTCAATGGCTTTCAGAAAAAGGGCTGCGTTGTCTATTTCATAAGCTTTATTATTGTTTAATCCTATTTTATTTTCACTAAGACGTTGTCTCCATTTTTCTTTATCTTTAATTTTAAAAATGCTATTATTTGTTCCAGTATGAAATTTCCCATGCAATTCAGCGTGTTCTTTTCTATTCATTGGCATTAAATTACTAGGACTATCATTGAAACTATTCCTATCTATATGATGTACATCTTGGTTGCTTTTTTTAATATTAAAATATTTAGCAATCATTCTATATTGAAACTTACCTTTGCCTTTGTTTGTTGCTATTTGACGGTATTTATCTTTATCGACAAAAGAATTAAATGGCATTAAACTGTCACCGACGATTAAGTCTTTTAATTCTTTATAAGTCCCATCTCTAAGCATAATTTTATGATCAGGAGTGGCTTTTAAAACTGAATTATCATCAAGTGTTAATTCCCATATCTCAGCATTTTCTCTTGTTTTCCATGTTTTTATCGATTGTTTTATAACAACAGATCCTTTTTTTATAGCATATACTGGATAAGTTGTTCCTATCAAATCTTTAATAGGAACCGCATTTCTTCCATCCGCTACTGCCACTAATGTATCTCCAGAGAGGCATGGATTTAAGCCCCATCCACTGCTAGGAGCGTTAGTCCATATTATTCCAGGTTCACCGCTTCCACTCTCGAAACAATGGTTCAATATTCTATTAAAAGACTGTTTAGCTTTTGTGTCTTTTCTAAAAATAGTTGCAGATATATTAGCCCTAGCTCGATGAGGAGAGTGTAAATACCATTCTCCAGATTTATAACATAACATAGCCTCGTCATCATTATCAAACATGATTAATAATGCACTTCTTCGAACGGAACCAACGACCACACAGTCGGCAATTAAGCAGCATATATCGGCGCATTCAATAGGTTCTAGTCTTCTATTTCTTGCATTATATAGAATAGTTCTAATTTTTTCATGACAATGTTTCAAAGGCGATGGACCTGAGCTAGTACCGCCAGTTGATAAAGCCGACCCTTCTGGCCTAACCAAAGAATAATCGAATTGAGTTTTTGGATTCATGATCAGTTTTTTAACAGAATCTGCCCAACCTTCTTTTGAGTCAGGAACGACGAACCAAGCATCATATCCAATTGATATTTCGTCTATTTTGTTAGTGTTTATTTTCTCTACACTTAATCCCACACCAGCACCGCAACAAAGAATAAAAAACAATTCACTTATAGAAGTTATTGAATTTATTGGCAAAAATGAACAATTTCCCGTCAAAACTCCGCATCCTAATGTAAAAGATGAGGTTTGAGGTTCAGTGACACACCATACTTGTTCAATACGGTCTGTTTTTTCTATATTACAAACAGACCAATGCATATCTCTCTTTTGTTCTTCAATCGTAAGTCGATTTGTGGGAAGAATATCACCTTTTTGAAGGCTTAAGGTGGAAACAATTTCTCGCTGTTTTGGACCGTCCTTATGGATTTTTTTATATCGATACCAGTTATGATCTGCGGTCGTAAAAATAATTTGTTCGGATCTTCCCCTACGTATGGTTAGTTTGTATAATAATTGTTCGCCAAATGAACGAACAACGGCTGGTTTCCATTGATGGCCTGAAGCTAAAACTGTTATTTCTTCTCCATTACGACAATCAGAGAATTTTTTAATTCCTTCGGGTGTTAAAAATTCAGTTTCTGCCCCAAAGCAATTGTAGATACGAGTATTTTCCCTTTCGATTGCATTACCGGCAAATTGGCATGACCGCATGGAGGGCAAGGCTAATCCTTCCATCACGGCATCGAATGATTCTTTAATTTCGTAATCCAGTTGTGGATATTTTTTGAGGTGCATAGCTTCGACACGCCGGAACATTTGTTCTTTATTTTCTTTTGTCCCATCAGGCTGAGTTGCTGCATATGTACGGTAATGGACTAATTGGGAAAGAAATTTTGAACCAGGATCAAGTATTTGCATGTGGGACCTCGTTGGTGGAATGAATTTATGGGATAAAGGTTAGCTTAACACAGTCCGACGCGCTAGTGGTAGTGTATAGTGATAAGATTAAAACGCCAGATATTGCATGATAAATAAGCATAATTATTGAAGGTAACTAAATAAGTCTTTGTTTTGTGCTATTATTAGAAATGGTGAGTTTGCAAATATGACTGGCGACAATGTAAACTGATTTATGCACAAAAAAATCGAGGAAGCATAAAATGAACAATAATTATTGGACAGACCGAACGATTTCATCATCTTTGCCGTATCAGGATGTTAATCACCACAAACGCCAGCTATCACGTCAAAAGTATGATGTGTTGAAAGAGCCGGAATGGTTCTTAGAGAGGGTACAGGAGGCATTTGGATCATTGACTTTTTTAAATTCTAGGTTCGATCCTGCTATTGACATGATATTGACTTCGGAGCAAGATCAGACAGTTTTTATAGTACCCCCGTTTTCGGTAGCCGCTAAGTTCTTAGAGTTGGCGAGTCATGAGGTAATTAGGAGGCCAAATTCAACAATATTATTTTTAATTTCGGCTAGGACCGAAGCATTTAGTTGGCATGATCACTTGTTTGGCAAGGCTTATGTGCAGTTTATTCGGGGTCCATTCCGTTTTGTTGGACTGGACAAAGGGTTAAGTGCTGCATTTATTATTTATGGAAAGTGTTCTGAAGAGAACCTTGAAAAAATTGGTGATCTAGGCACAATAATCACACCTATGGGGATAAAGACCCCAGCTTGACACCCCTTTGCGCTTCTTTGCGTTTCCGGTGGTGCACAAGAGAACAGGAGGAAACGTGAAGAGTTTATTAAAAGAAACCACTTCTGTAGAATTATTAAGTGAATATTTTAATTATGACAAGATAACAGGTAAATTATATTGGAAAAAAATACCCTATCATCATTTTGAAGAAGCCCAAAAAGTTATGGAAAATTATCTTGAAGGAGAACTTTATGGGTAATATTTCTGTTTATTTATTACATGCACTTTCTCTAATGTCTTATACATATGGCTATAATGAATATAGCTGTAATGGGCGTTGTTCTTTTGGATCATATACAGCGAGCGGAGAGAAATTCAGAAAAGATATTCCAAGCGCAGCAATTCCTTTACCTAGAAAAATGAGACTTCATCCTTTTTGGATAGGTTTGAAAACAGAAAACGGTCCATGTATAAAAATAAGAATCAACGATAAGGCTGCTCCAAAATTAATAGGGAAACGGGGTTTTGATATAAGTCCTTATGCGCTAAAGTTATTAATTGGTCATTCGTCAAGTACGTGGAGCGGTAGATTGGAACTTTGCGATAAATACAATAACGATCCAGATGATTATATCGATGTAGATTAAGGAAGAACTGAATGTCATTATTATTACATCTCCTAGATGATCCACCCTCTGACCTACCAGCAGCGAATCTAACCTCCTTGAGAAAAGAGATTGAAAGAGGCGCTGCGTCGGTTTTATCTGGCGAAAAAGAGCAGTCTGCATTTATGTTATACCTGCTGGGCGGAACTTATTCTGAGGTAGCAGAGCAGACAGGTTGGCCTTTAAATACAGTAATACTCACCTCACTTAAACATAAATGGTATGACAAAAAGCAAATCGTAGCGGGGATTGACAGTAAAGACGCAGCCAGACATGTATTAAAATCTACTGTTAATTCTATGCTGGCGACAACGGCTGCGGTCATTGCAAAACAGATGCAGCAAGTAATCCGTGGAGAACTTACCTTAAATGAATGTAAGTTTATACCGAAAGACATATATGGACTTGAAAAGTTTATTTCTGTCGTAAATCAAATCCACAAACTTACTGAGAAAATTGACAATATCCAAAATATTAATGTGAACGTAGCCAATCTTGCTGGAGGTTCAAGGGTTAATGTTTCTGGCGAAGAACAGCCGAAGGCATTGCAAAGTCTAACGTTGGACGAATATAATTCAATGAGTCGCGAAGATAGATTGAAAATATTGACAAAACAAACAGCCGTGCCATCAGTCAAGGAAAGCTAGGATTATGTTTAGAAAACCAAAGTCTCATTACCCCAAAAAAGCACTTCCGCTCGACACACCATTTCGCATAGTTGGTTTTGGCCAAAAACAATATTTACTAAACTGTGCGACCCAAGGACTGGAACCAATGGCTCTTTATATGAAGGAAACGCCAGAAGCAGACTGGAACTTGGTGTGCAGAACCAACTGTAATGACCCTGAGTGTTTGGTTAAAAATCAGGCTAAGTATCGCTTTATTTTTAAATGGAATGACGCACTTCCTCACCATCCTATCCATAAAAAAGATGAAAAACCTCCTAATTTAATAGCGGTTTAATTATGATTATGTAAGCATATATCCTCAAGTAAGCATAATATTGTGTCACAATAAAATAGGAGGTATAAGCTATGAAAAAAATAATACCGTTTTTCTTATTAATGGTTTCATGCGGCACAGCTCCCACAGATGGTTCTCCTTCATATGATACTGCTAATCGTTTTTCAGTTGAGATGAAGAATGACTGTAATACTGCTAAACATAGTGTTGGCATTAGTGGCTGTGCTTTTAAAATATCTGAAATTGGTGGCAACCTAACTCTTCCCAGTCTTTGGAGTGGAAACATAGGATTCACCAGCTATAACTGCAAAAACATTTCAGCTGTAGCAACAAATAATTCTGATAATATTTTCCAAATAAAGGATATGTATAATGCTGGCAACCAACAGTCTTGTTCTTTTGGGATTACCAGAACTATTCGAGACGGTAAATTTATAAGTGATGATACGATGATTGGCAGGTTTTTTATAAAGATACTGCCGGATATTTCAGCTTATGCACCACTTAATTTTTCAATCGGTAATGATACTTTTAATGGTGTAGGTTGGTACCAGAAAAAGACTGATGGTGCTGATGCGGTTTTGCAAATTAAACCTACAACTCCTAAGGGTAAATTTACTGTGGCTTGCGGTGAGGTTCAGTCTGAAATCTCTTCTTCTTTAGAGCCAAAAATCATATATCGGACTGATTATACCTCTACACCTTTTCTGGTAAAGCTTGAGAGTAATATTATCTGTGATTATGAAATGGTCGCTGTTAATGAGATTCCTGGTGACGATGGGATTATTATCGAGTCAGCTACTTATATTCATGAAGTACAGCAATACACTAAAGATATTACTGTGCCAGTTGTAGCTATTAAATCAAATCAAATAGGTTTCACTTTTAATGATCAAGATGTAAGCGGAAACAAACCAGTCGTTTATGCCGTTCAGATTGACAATACTAAGTTTCTCGGTACTAATACTGGCAAGGTTCCAAATATAAAAGATAAATATATAGTTAAAGGAATCACACCAGCTTTACGGTATTTCTATGGGGAATATACAGTCAGCACAAAATCCTGGTTAGTACAATAAGGAGAAAAAAACATGGAAATCGTTACTGCCATTGCCGAGTTTTTCAAGTTATTAAATCTAATCTTGCCTAGAATATTCGCATTGATTGACATTATGCAAAAACATCATGAAGCCGAATTAAAAAGACTTCAAGACGCTCAGGCCGCAGAGGAAGCCGCTTATCAAAAAGCCACAACAAGCCAGGCCAAACGGGAACAAGCTAATCTGGCAGCATTTCAAATGATAATGGACGTAGCCAAAAAGGACTTATACAATATTATTTTGAAAGCACTCAATGACGGTCAGCCTGAAAAAGTATTATCAATGATGAAGAAAATAAACAATGCTGCTGTTGATGATGTTCTTTTTAATAAGGAAACGTCCAATGAGGTTAAAGCTATGTATCTGACCCAAATCCATTTAAGTTAGAGTACACTAAATTAATAGCTTTTCAAAGGAGGATTTTTATGGGTGAACTAAAGGAAATTAAAGAAATAGAAGTATTTGTAATTGATCTCGTTTGCTTAATTATCAAAGAAATCAAACAACATCCTGGAAAGCCAGTGGATATAGTTAAGGATATTTTGGTCGGTATCGTGAGTGACAAAATGCGAAGTGAAGGAATTGCCGCATTCTCTGGACTCTCAAACATTCCTGCCGAAGTTAAAGGCGCTGGAATCGATGGCTGGGTTGATTTTGCTATCAGCTTAATCGCTACAGCTATGCCTGCCCTTATTGATGCCGTTAATAGCCAACCTACTGCCGCCTAATTCTTGGGCTGTCATGTACCAAGGTCAGGCGAAGATCCCTTGCACGGATTTTGGGTGAGTTCGATTCTCACACGGTCCAGAAATTCTTGACATTCTTTTCTTTTTCGTTTATTTATCCTGTGAGAAACTTCGAAGGCTGTACATTGTGTATGGCTTTTTTCTTTTAGTAAAAATAGGCTTCCCAAATTGTTTTTAAATTCTGGCGTTCCAGTAGGTCATCGATAAATTCATAGTCAGGTTTATCTGGAAATGAACTTTTGAGTTTAGCTTCATCCACTTCCACTACTCTTGTTTCGATTATTTCTGCCACTGTTTCATATTTTAAATTTCCTAATCGAATGTCCAATAACAACTTAGCCTCTGGGCGCGGTAGGGTAACATGACCTGTCGTTAATAATTCCAATGCTTCATTTGCAACTCGGACTGCATGATATAAAGCTTTCCAGTCAATTTCTTGGTTCAGCATGGCATTGTGACTGCGCTTGCCATATATGCTTAAAGCGTGGGAATAAAGGTCAAGGGCGTACTTTACAGTGCTGGTAATAGGACACTGGCGGCCAGCACATTCCACCATGCCCTGGTTAAGATAATCGGCCAAATTAGGGCATTCATTAAGACGTTTATGCAGAGGTAATGTTTTTAAAGTCTCACACAAAAATGTCAGTTCCTTGAGTCTAGTTGCTTTAATGCAATACTTATTGGCTTGTGCTTTGCAATAGCCTATAAAAGCTGAGACATTTTTTGATAATAATTTGAATTTATTATTTTGAATTTCTTGCCACACAGAATCGGACGGACAAACATGAAACTCTTTCGGTGTGAAAAGCATATCCAGCGCAAAAATCTGTCCTTGGATAAGATGTTTCAGGAACGCACTTAGGGCAAATCCTTCTGTGTCTTCTACCTCGTTTTTTAATTGAGTCTGTTTTTTGATTCTTTCCAGGACTATCTCTCTCGCATCTGGCTGGGAAATATATTTAAAATCATCATCTGAGGTTGGAATATTTGTGCCATATACTTTAGAGCCAAATTGCATGTGAACAAGTTTTTTCATGTCGTGTGTTGTCCTCCAATGGCATGTCTTTTTACCTTAGTTGAGCGGAAAAATCAAACCCCTAAACAGCTTTTATTAAAACAGATAGTTATTTCAGTATTTGTTCTGCGGATTTCAGTGACTAATCCCAGTTTTTTGATTTTAGAATAGGAAACATAAGTGCATTTCCGAGAGAGTCCAATTTCTTTTCCTGTCTCGTATAGATTGAATTCAGTAGCATTTCGGATTAAAAGATAAAAATAAAACTTAAAAGGACTTTTAAATTCATTCTTATGCTTTAAAAAAAACTTAGCCGAGAATGCTATGCTTTCCATTGTTTTCCCCTCTCTCTCTCTCTTCTCTTTTTCTGAGATATTCGTCTTCCATTTTCTCTAACTTAATAATTGTTTTCGCTATGACTAAAGCCGCAAGAAATAAGATAAAAAGAACTATAATATATTTCATTATTATTAGTATCATTCCCATTATCTAACCGCTTTTCTTAAAAGAATACTGGTGCCAAATATACTGCCAATGACAATAGCGTAAATTGCAGATTCATTTTCGAACTTTGAATAAACGAAAACGCCAACACAAACGGAACAGATGACATTTGTTATTACATTCCAGACAAAAATTAAGCTTAGTGCATGATAGTTATTATTCATATGACATTCTCCCAATGAAAAAGCTGATTTCTAATGGATTAATTTTTTCCATTTTTTCTGATTCTGCAAAATAGGCCACAGGTTTTCCATCACAATAGGAGGAAACAAACCCAATACGGTTTTGATGGATAATAAAGTCGGAGATTTGAACTGGTATTTTCTGGTAACAGCATATCTTTGATGAAAAATGGGGAAACATTATGTCAATATTTCGAGATGTTTTTAAAGGAATGGCTTTTATCTTTTCCTCACTTGCTTTTAGGATTTGAGATCCCCATTTAAAATAATAAGCTTGGTCTTCTTGGTTCTTCATAATCCTAAACCGACTAAATCTTAATGCCTTTATGATTTTCATATCCACTCCCCATCGATATATTTCTCTTTTGAAACATTTATATCTTTTTGCTTATCTATATTCTGATTAATAAACAAAAGCAAAAAATTAAAAAGTTCTTCAAACTCATAATTCTGAAATGCAATATTGTTCGCCTCACAATACTGGTGTCTATAGTCTTCGCGGAGAATGGCTTTTAAAGTATTAAAGTTAAGATGCCAATATGGTTCATTGCCAGTTTCATCAAACCATGGCTTAGCCCATAGAAAAGAGTTTTCATCAATATGTATGTCAAAACTGGTTAACCTCTCGGATAAATAACGTAATTTTTCATTAGTTTCTAAACGATCTGAAGTTAATTTCAGCACATAAGTTTTTCCATTCAGAACCATCTGCTTTTGAAATTTCCCCATCAGCCTCCGCCTCCACGAAATGATTTCTGGCATTAAAATAACGGCGATAAAAGATCAGCTCGTTGGAAATTAATTTAATGACTTTTATCTCACTTAAATCGATTAAAATTTGATTGCCGATATGACTAAAAGCATGGAAAGTCCTGATGTGATTTTTGGGAATGGAAAGAGAACAGAGCTGTTTCCGTATTTCAAAAACTAATAGATTGTCCTGGATGAACAAAGATTCATTGCCCCAAGGAAAATTAATAACTCCAGAAGAAGCATTTTCCTTTAATTGAAGAGAAAATGTTTCGATCCAAGCTAAATTAATACAAAGTAAATTATCTTCAGATGCTAACCACATTATTACCCTTGCCTCGCGATTGATAATTTACCGTAGCAAAAAAAAAACTACTTGGCAAGTGCAGGTTTACATTAACTGGCTATGTCTGAATTAACTTCAGTCGTTATAAAGTCATCGGTAGGCTCTGGCTGGTAATTCATCCAAAGATATCTGGCTTGGTCTGGTGATACTTTCATTGTTTTTGCTATCTGATCCATCGTCAATCCTACCTGTCGAAGTTCCCAGGCGCGTCGATGTTGTTCCTTGGAATACTTCTTGTGCCTGCCCCCCCTCTCCCCTCTCACCTCTGCCAATTTCCTTCTGTAATCCGCAATGGAATCTTGAAGTTCTCGCACATATTGAATGCCTTCATGAGTGGATAAGTCTATATTTTCTCTGGCAAATATTACTCTGATGTTCTTTTTCATAAACTTTTCAAGCGTGGCTGTCTGTTCCATCGGGTTTTTAGATAAAATACTTGCGGATGGCACAACCAAAATGTCCCCCTGCTCCATCTGGAAAGACAAAACAGTCAAGATATTATGGCGGTTTTCTTCAAAAACTGTTTGATGTTTTAAATTACCTAAATAGTTTCCGACAAGTCTTAATTGTTCCACCAGTGCAAGCTTATCTTTTGGTCTTATATATGCGATGATTTTCGTTGCCATGATACATATACCTCTATTCTTTATGCATGAGTTTCCGACATAAAATGATAAGTAAATCTTTGTCTTCTGCTTTGACTATCTGTTCCTGGAAAAACAAAATATTGTCTTCATTTATTCCTGGCTTCAACTTCTCTAAAGGAATAGTATTAAAGTATTGGATCATCGCACCGAGATCAAAGACTGACTTTTTATTAAGGAAAATAGTAAGCCGTGTATCCAAATCAGAATGTTTAATAAAATAGTCTGTCACTCCTTTAAATTGGCTTGAGATTTTCTTTTCAAACGGTATTTTTTCCAGCAAAGCCTTAATAACTTCTGGCATTAACTTTTCAATGTCATTCTTTTCCAGAATTTCATGAGCAATTTCTTCAGTTATATTTTCTGCCGAAAGTCCTTCAAGTTTTAAAATATCATTGGCATCAAAACACTCTGGGAATGCCTGTATTAGCTCCAAAGTGATTAGTCCCTCCCGTCCCCCCCTCATCTTTTTATTCTCTTCATAGGAACGCAATGCAGTGGCCAATAACTGTAAATCTTTAGTCTCTATGATGCGCTTTCTCAGGAACCGTTTGAACTCATCGGTCTGCACGAACTCTACGATTTTTTGGCCTGGATCATTAAGGAAAAAGAAAAAACAATAATTACTATCTGTTGAGGATTGCGCTGGTTTAGGAGAAGGATTAGGCTTTATTTGTAATTGTGGTGGCGCTGGAGGTGTTCTGTTTCGGATTTTGTTAGGAAATAATGGCGGTGGTGACCAATGTTTACGAAGAATACAACCTATAGTACTCAGTGGAATTTCAGTAATAGATGCAATTTCCGCATGACTTTTCTCTTCACTGCGCAGCTTACAAATCTCAGCAACTTTTTCCGGTGGAGTCTCTCTTTTTCTTGGTGCTAGTCTTTGATTCATTTTTTTTGATTTTTTTAACATCGCTGCATCTTTCTTTGTTTGTTTGTTTATATTGCCTTCCCTTGCTGCCGCTAAACGGTAATGCGCTTTGTTACCGAGATATCTCTTTTCCAAGGTAAGGGAATGATGGATTTTCCCAACTAACTGGTTTATCTTTCTTTTAAAGCTGGCTATGTACTCGCTATTATTACTTGCTTCGTCATGATGGATACCTCCTAGTAGCGCCCAGCAGGAACAAGGACAGCCTCCTTATACACACTTGCGAACTCTTCTTCACCTTAATTTGTAGGTCATTCTGGTTTTTCTTCTTCATGGATTTTTCCCCTCTACATTACCTATCGACCACCAAAGGAAAAACTTAACGGTTTATTTCAGTTTTTCTTGTAAAGAGGGTGAGCCATAGGATAGAAAACCCATCCATAACAGCCAGCATATGAGGTTCCACTGACGCAGCCACAATACTGGGGAAGAGTGGGAGATTCAGCTTGGCCTAGATTCCAGTACACGCTTGAATTTTGTTGAAAAGGAATATCCGGATCGATAGCATGGCTTTGAACAGCGTAACCCCTCCTGCCAAGTTGAGGCATAAATTGGATGTTATAGGTCATAATGTTTGAATAACCATTTGTGCTGTGAATGCAACTATATCTTTGATATCCTGGTTCGGTTTCTGAGCAGTCTTCTAATGTCCAAGCCCGAGTTTCATGTTCAGGATTAATGAGATTTTTTAATGGAATTCTATCAGGTACTGAGTTATCCGGTATATTAGGATCATTAGCTGCTTTAAAGGAGATTTGAAGCACTGAATAACCCATCGGCACATTATCCATCGCAACATCATAGGTCACCATTTCCTCACAGAAAACATACACTTCATTTTCAATCCGGTTAACACAAAAAGATGGATCACTAAACTGCGCTGGTACCGGTGGAGGTGTAGGCATAGGTGTAGGACTGGGAGTTGGAGTAGCTGTTGGCGCTGGAGTTGGGGTTGGTGTTTCCATGTGACTTGGTATTGCAGCGGTCGGACTTGGGGTCAGGATTGGGGTGTCTGGTACCACTGTCGGTTCTGCCGTTGCGATTGGGGCATCTGGTACCACTGTCGGTTCTGCCGTTGCGATTGGGGCATCTGGTACCACTGTGGGTTCTGCCGTTGCTGTTGGCTCTGTGACGGTGGTATCTACTGCTATTATTGCTGCTTCTGTTGTTGCGGCTATGACTGTTTTGGCAATGGTAATCGGCGTTCCTGTTGCGGCTACTGTGGGAATTGCTGGCTCGGTAGTGCTAGTGATGGTGGCGCTGGTGGTGATGGTGGCTGGAGTTGCCGCCGTAACTGCTGGAGTGTCTGCTGTTCCTGGCACTGACAACTTGGCGTTAACATCATTACTGATGTTTCCATTATTGGTCAAATTGATGCTTCCACACGCAGTCACTACGACTAAAATTGCGGGACTTAAGAACTTGTTCATACTTAACCTCCTATGAAATTTAGTTCTCTCTCACTAGGTTTATCGAACACAATCGGAAAAACTTTAGGGAAAAATTAAAAGGCCAGAATTTTATGTTCTAGCCTTGGAAGAAGAAGAAATTAGAAAAATGGTTTCAGCGAAGAATATCTAACGTTACTTTTAATAACTTCTGGTAATCATCATTAAAATCAGAAGCAACAATATTTTTCAAATGGAGTTTATTTTTCACTAACTGAATATTTCCATAATGCTCATGAAATATTATTTGCCATTGATTCCCATCCCATTTATAACTGACAGATCGAGATTGTATTGGATTTTGGTCGATAGTAATATTGATTTTAATAACTTTATTGTCTGGCAATCTATGGATAATTTCAAAATCTACATTATGGTCACTTTTATTTAAACTTTTGCTAATGACTTCTAATGCATTTTTTAAAATTCTAACTTCTTTTTTCTTCTTCACTTTGGTAATTACTTCGGACTGTACAATCTTTCCATGTGAAAATAAGTCTGGCAAAGCATAATTAAGACTTGTCGATTTTAAAAATAAACAATGAGCTTCAGAAACTGGAATATCAAAAGTTCCATCTGAATTCTTCCCATCAGTCCCCACCCCCACCGCATCTTGCAAATGATGTTTATAGGCAAAATAGCAAGCCAATACAAACTTATCATAGGGTTTCTCAGCAGTTTTGCAAAATGAAAACTCTTCGCATTTTTCTCGACACAAGGGCAATTCACAGCTTTCATAGCTATCCTCACCTATACCATTAAAGGCAATTTCATTATCGCCAACATAAATGCAATCTCCGTCTGTTCCTGTCGGCCCTCCTAGAATTATTTCATCAACATCGGAAGACAATATGGCTAGTAATGTGCTTTTTAATTTGGAAAAATCAAAAGCTGCTGGTATTTTGTCCTTATTGATTTTCAAATAATTGGTGTAACCCATTTTTGTTCTCCTCCTAATGTTTAAGCCCCACTGCTTACAATTAACTTATCGGCACAAACTGAAAAAACTTTAGGACTATTCTTCAATCAACTTCACTAAAAATATGGGAGTGCTGGCCACCCGAGTACAGACCGCTATCAGACCAGCGCCAATTTCCAGATAAAAAGTCTTCTGCTGACTGGAATATCTACACAGTTTTTTTAGGCTGGCAAGAATTTTTTCAGGCTCACAAGTGAAATAATATTCAGTCTCCTCTATATTTTCTATCCTCCACTTGCCCGTCACTGCATCGCGAACTTTATCGAATTTTAAATATTGATACTTTCTATCCATGGCGTTACTCCCTCCCCCCTTACCCATCAAAACATTCTGTTAAAGCGATTTAAGGCATATCCATCCATCAAAAGTCCAGCAACTCCAATAATAACTAAGCCAATAAAATGAAAGCTAATACCCACGCCAATCAGTGCCGCCATTATTCCAGTCGATAAAGCATAAAGCATATAATATTTTTCTTTTATTTTATTCATGTGCGCCCTTCCCTCCTGTCTTGATGTAATTCGCAATAATGTTCAGTCTCGCTATCTCTTGATGTAACCTCGCTATCACTATCTTTTCCGCTATCCTCTTGCTACTCCCTATATCAGTCTCCAATTCCTCATCCAAATTAAAGTCATCACAGACCAAATACCAAAAATTGAGACAGCAAAGACAATGCCCGAGAACCCCAAAGCCATTGATGATGTATCCCTATGACCACCCCCTTATGATTGTTCGGATTGGCCTCGTTGAAATAGATATCCGGTAATTTCACATAAATTTGGTGTCTCTGTCCCATGATCATTCCCTCCTATACTTAACTTTTATTGCTTACAATAAACTTATCGGCAAAAACTGGAAAAACTTGAGGCTATTTTTCTTCCCGATACCATTCAGTCCTTGCCCTACTTCCATCAGCGCGAACTGCATATCCCTGATCATCTGCTTTCAAGAGCCCAGCGCGTTCCAGAATGTGGAAAATAGTATCAACACTGTCAGCACTCCATTCTCCTTCGTCAACCAGATAAGTTACAATCTGGTCAAGCACCTCCAGTTTTTCCTCTACATCCTCATGCCTCACATACTCCCCAGCGGCATCCTCCACCATTTTCCCGTAAGGCGTGGAATGATTTGAACTTTCCGAAGTAACACAGTCATATCGTTTCATTGTGTCTCCTCCCTTTAAGATTTTTCCGTTCGCGTTTCCCTCATACTTAACTTTTATTGCTTACAATAAACTTATCGGTCGATGGTGGAAAAACTTAAGGGTAAAAGTGAAGTTTTTTCATTTTTTCCAACACACTGCCAAAAACACCATTTCCAGAGGTGCTGGCGTGTTTATTCGTTTTGAATGTGTGTTTATATGTGCTGGCGGAAGGCTGGACTTTCTGTGCAGTGTTTTCCAATACCCGGAAATATTCAGCGTCATACCTCAAGATGAGCCCTTCCGACACTATCAAATAACATTAATACCCGACAGCATAACAGTCCTTAAAGACTTTGGTCCCACTGGTAAAGTCCTTACATCAGCCAGCGTTCACGTCTTACATCGTGTTGTTGGTGATTAATTTATGCCCTTACTTATCCAGTCCTGACAATTCACTTTATACCCCACTAAATTGACTAAATTCACTAAAGTAACAATAAGGACCTTCCACACAAGGTATGCTGAAAACAGAGAGGTCCGGTGGTGCTGGCAGTGTGGTATGAGCCTATTCTGGAGTTAAGCCATGGAAAGCATTGGGAAATATCCGGGTGCTGGTGGATCTCTGGCATAATTCTGGCGGTGATGCTGGCGTGCGTGGTGCTGGTTCGCTACGCTGGTTCGCTACGCTGGTTCGCTACGCTGGTTCGCTACGCTGGTTCGCTACGCTGGTTCGCTACGCTGGTTCGCTACGCTGGTTCGCTACGCTGGTTCGCTACGCTGGTTCGCTACGCTGGAATGCGGTGCTGGCTTATATTGATCTAGATCAACAGCAAATTTCCAACCAGTAATTCTATGATTTTATTTAATATTGGCCAACAATCCAATATTTTTTTTCTTATACCTTTTTCACATGCCATAATGGCTGTTATGTACCGTGAGATTGTCTTGTAATACCAGCTATTTACCCCTCTGAAAATACCACTGCAATATCCAGTCCTTACCTCCAGAACTTTTGGGTTTTTTCTGGCATGATTTACTCTTATGGCACCCCCTCCGAAAACACGAAATGGTTTTATATGGAACCAGTTTTGGCTTACCTAGTACCCCCCAGAATATCCTCACCCCAAAACCAGCAACCCACCCGCACTACATTCCAGCATAGCGAACCAGCGTAGCGAACCAGCGTAGCGAACCAGCGTAGCGAACCAGCGTAGCGAACCAGCGTAGCGAACCAGCACACCCCTCCGAAA
>Ga0209083_1001054_pt1 | contig 34109 bp, 31 predicted proteins | sample AM7aDNAmetaG_FD_184132 | JGI IMG/M metagenome (GOLD analysis project Ga0209083, IMG submission 184132) | Freshwater microbial communities from Finland to study Microbial Dark Matter (Phase II) - AM7a DNA metaG (SPAdes) (version 3) | ecosystem: Environmental > Aquatic > Freshwater > Lake ... | reverse complement strand
ACTGCTCGATCAAAGGATTCCAAGGACGGAAAGATGCCAAGTCCTTTACGCTGGCGGATGTTAAAGAGCTTTTTCGTCAAGCCGATGAGTTGGGCCTCGCCCGCGTCACCATCACCGGCGGGGAACCCCTGGTTTTCAAGGATTTTGATGGACTCGTAGCGGCCATTGACCCGCAGAAGTTCTATATCAATTGCGACACCAACGGCTGGTTTCTGGACGAAAAAAAGGCGCTGCATTTGAAGAGCATCGGGGTGGATAGGATCCAACTCAGTCTCGACAGTCTGAATGCCGCGGAGCATGACGATTTCAGGAAAGCCCCGGGTTCTCATGAGAGGGCCTTGAAAGCTGTGGATGCGGCGGTCGGTGCGGGCCTTGCCATTTTTATCCAGACCGTGGTGACCAAGCAAAGGCTTCGGTCGCGCGAGTTTATCGAATTTCTCGAGTTTTTTAATAAAAAAGGCATCGGGGTGTTCGTGACTTACGCCAAGCCTGTCGGTTCTTGGGAAGGGAATTATGATGTCCTGGTGGACAAGAACGATATGGCCTTCATGAAAGAATTAGAAAAAAAACACAAAGTCTTCACGCACCTGACCCCGGCTTACGGAATGGATCTGGGTTGCATTGCGGTGAAAGGGATGTTCTCAGTCACGCAGTACGGCGATGTGTTGCCTTGTCCGTACATCCACACATCGATCGGCAATGTCTTTAGGGAACCGCTCAAAGATGTCCTCCAGAGAGGCCTGGACATCAAGTATTTCGGCGAGCATGTAGAAACTTGTTTGATCGCGGAAGACAGGGCCTTCATCGACAAATATGTGGCGAAGCGGATCTACGGAAAATCTCTGCCGGTATCGTGCGCGGAAGTATTTACGGAAGAAGATAAGACCCGGAAGCCGTTTAATGAACACCCGCTCCATGGATAAAGTCCTTTTTATTGTTCCTCCCTATGTGACCTTCGATCGATTCGTCAGTCCCTCCTTCAACGAACGGACGAATAAGAAGAAGTCCGGTCAATACGGAAGTGTGATGACGGATATGCCGCTCGGCGTGCTCTCGCTGAGCGCCTATATAAAAAAACACACCTCTGTGGAGATCCGGTTGCTGGATTTTAATATCGTTCTCAACAAGCTCGAAAGTTTCGACTATCGTTCTTTTCCGGAATTATTCCGAGCCATACTTCTCTCCAAGGAATGGGCCGACTATTCCCCGAATATCATCGGGATATCCACCTTGTTTACGCCTTCCTACTACAACATGTTGGATGTGGCGCGTGTCGCGCGCGAGACGTTCCCCGGAGCCCTTATCCTGGCCGGGGGCGGTATCCCGACCAACATGTATAAAGAGATTTTTAAGAGCAGCGACTCTTTTGACGCATTGTGTTATGGCGAAGGGGAAAAGCCCTTGCGGGGACTGATCGAGGCTGAAGATCGGAAGAGATTTTTAGAGACGCACCTTTCCTGGATCACTCGTGAGAAAGCTGAAAGGAAGCGATCCTTCCGGCATGATTTTATCGAGGATCTCGATGAGATTCCTTTTCTGGATTATGGCTTGCTCGATCTTGGGGCCTATAGTTTAAATCCGATCCAGTCCTTATTTCCCCTTGCGGGGGAGCCCCGGAAAAGCATGCCCGTCCTGACCTCCAGGGGTTGTCCCCACCATTGCTGTTTTTGCGCGTCGCATACTGTTCATGGACGGATCATGCGGTATCACAGCCTTCAGCGGATCCGGGAAGATTTTACGCGGCTTAAGGAGACCTACGGCGTCCAGACCCTTGTTTTTCAAGACGACCATTTGATGTCCGATAAGAACAGGGTTTATGCGATCATCGATATCATGAAGGAATTGCAATTGACGGCTTTTTTCCCGTCGTCGCTAGCGCTTTACGCGCTGGACCGGAAAATGCTGGAAGCCCTGAAGAGTATTGGCGTTAATCACTTGATCTTATCCGTCGAATCGGGAAGTGACCGGGTCCTGAGAGAGATCATGCATAAACCCCTTAATCTCTCAATTGTCAAAAGAGTGATCGACGATTGCCGGGAGTTAGGTATCGCTTCGGACGTTTCAATCCTTATCGGACTTCCCGGAGAGACCAAACAGGACATCGAGGATGCCCGGGCTTTTTTAAAAACCCTGGATGCCACCTGGTTCCGGATCAGTATGGCGACACCCTTGGTGGGCAGCGAAATGCTCGACATCTGCATCAAAAAAAATTATCTCAAGGGAAGCTATATCGATGGCGATTTTAAAAATGCGATCATTGAAACCGAGGATTTTACGGCGGAGTATTTGCAGTCCGAGGCTTACGCGCTCAACCTGGAGCTTAACTTTGTCGGGAATAGCGATCTCCGCTTGGGCCATTACGAGACCGCTCTCAAGGGGTTTGAGAATGTCATCAAGGTGAAAAGCGATCATGCTTTCGCTTTTTATTACGGTGCGCAGTGTTGCAATGCTTTGGGATCGGAAGAGAAATGCCGGGCCTACAAGGCGCGCTACCGGGAGATCGTTGAGACGATTCCTTTTTGGAGTGAATGTGTGAAGCGGTATGGCTTGGAGCCATCCGTCTAACTCAGGATGCCTATGGATCTCGCGGAAGCTTTGGCCGTTCTTGAAAAACAGGTTCCGGATCCTTCTAAGGGATTGCCCGAAGAGGTGTTTCATTACATCAGCAAAACGACACCGCTCGTGAATGTGGATCTCTTGATCAAAGATGAAGGGGGACGCACCCTTTTGTCCTGGAGAGATGACGAGCATTCCGGGGTGGGCTGGCATGTGCCGGGCGGTATCGTCCGCTTCAAGGAGTCGTTGGAGGAACGTGTAAGAAAGGTCTCCGAAACGGAGATCGGGGCTTTCGTTTCGTTTGAGAGGGTTCCGCTTGCGGTCAATCAATGCATTCACAGCGAGCGAGAGATCCGGAGTCATTTTATTTCGATCTTGTACCGCTGTTCTCTTCCGGGTTCCTTTGTCCCGAAGAATTCGGGTCTCTCACGGAGGGATGCCGGCTATTTGGAGTGGCATGACTCGTGTCCTGCTGATCTTTTGAAGTGCCAATCGATGTACATTCGCTATTTGTAGATTCAACCGAGAGAGTATGCCTTGAAAGCAAAAGACATTAGCGGCCAAGCCCCCGGAGGAAAACGGACGAAGCTTGCCGACGTGCTTCCTCTGGACACTCCCTATGTCATCCAGATATTCCCTATTTATGCCTGCAACTTCAAGTGTGGTTACTGTATTTTTTCCTCGGATAAAGCCAGGCACGGCTTTATTTCTGATGAAGTGATCATGGATTTCGAACTTTATAAAAAGTGCATTGACGATATCGCGCGGTTTCCGGAGCAGGTCAAAGTGCTTCGGTTTGTCGGGATCGGAGAACCGCTCCTGCACAAAAGAATCGCGGAGATGGTCGCCTACGCGAATTCTAGAAATGTTGCCCGAACGATCGAGCTTCTGACGAACGCTTCCTTACTGACGCCGGCCATATCCGATGCCCTTATCGGGGCGGGGCTTTCAAGATTGGTTGTATCCCTGCAGGGGACCTCTGCGGAAAAATACCGGAGTGTCTGCGGAACAAGCGTCGACTTTGAAGGCCTTCTCGGAAACCTTCGGTATTTTTTCCACAAGAAAGGCAACACCCAGGTCTACATCAAGATCATCGACTGTGCCCTCGAAGGAAAAGAAGATGAACAGCGGTTCAGGGAGCTTTTTGGGGACGTTTGCGATACTTTGGCCGTGGAACATGCCGTGCCGATCCATTCGGGCGTGGACTATGAAAAGGTTCTCAAGAGTAAGGAGGAGCCCGTGACCCAGTTTGGACTTCCGGTCACCGATGTGAAGATCTGCCCCCAGCCTTTTTTTACACTCCAGATCAATCCCGACGGAAAGGTCGTCCCTTGTTATTCTTTCGAATATCCGGGGATCATGGGAGACTGTCATGATCAATCGGTTTCTGAGATCTGGAAAGGGAAGAAGTTCCAGGAATTTCGGCGTTCGATGTTGGAGGGGACTCGGAATATGGGGACGATCTGTGCTGGCTGCAATATTATCAAATACAGGTTGTTCCCGGAAGATGTTTTGAATGATGCCGCGGAACGGCTTAAAAAGTTTTACTCCTGTTGAGAGCATGCTTACAAAGAGACGGCCTTCGATGAGATCTCAAGGATCGCGCGATTGCTCTAAACCCCGGGGAATACGGATGGCCCGAAATTGTCCTGCTTGCGCCTGTTCCAAGCGGCGCTTTTTTTATGAACAGCATTTCCATAATAAGACGCTCGCGCTTATGGAAAAATACGACGTCGTTTCGTGCGCGAGGTGCGGTTTTGCGTATGCGGACAACATCCCATCGCAGGCGGCGTTTAATCGTTATTACTCACAAATGTCCAAATATGAATTTAGTGATAAGCGGGGAGAAGTTCCGGCTAGCCACTTAAGGCATTTCAAGAAAATAGTCGATTTTATAAAGCCGCACATGCTTGATCGTAAAGCGAGGATTCTCGACGTTGGCTGTTCCACCGGAGGGCTTCTGTCGGTGTTCCGGCGAAGCGGGTATGAACGTCTCTCGGGCGTGGATCCTTCCCGGCCCTGTGCGAAAGCCGCGAAGGCTCTTTACGGTATCCCCGTGACGCCTTGTAACATTTTTGATTTTCATGAGGATGGGAAATTTGACCTGGTGGTCCTGTCGGCTGTCTTGGAACACGTGGTGGACCTTCACGCACTGCTTGAGAAGATCGGGGGCCTGTTGAGGGAGCAAGGCATGCTTTTCATCGAAGTGCCTGATGCCGACCGGTTTGATGCTTATATCACGGCGCCTTTTCAACAATTCAGCGTGGAACACATCAATTACTTCACTCGGAGATCTCTTGGGAATCTTCTGGAAAGGGCTTTCTTCGAGATCGTGAAGGTCCGGGCAGATGAAAATAAAATAAGCGAGGCGATCGATCCCGATATCTTTTTGATAGCGCGAAAGATGGGGGGAAGGAAAACGCGTCTTTGCTGTGATGATTTTGGTGTGCGGAAGATCCGAAGCTATGTGGCCCGCTGTTCACAAGAAGACCTGGCCATGAAGAAACGTGTCTGTGATAAATTAACCGGTATAAAAAAAGTCATTGTTTGGGGTGCCGGAACACACACGCAAAGATTGCTGGGGGCCGGACTCGATCCTTCGAGGGTGTTTTTTATTGCCGATTCCAATCCCCGATACTGGGGCAAGCGATTGAACGGGATTCCCGTCATGTCGCCGAAGGGGATTCACCAAGAAAAGATACCTATTCTGATCTCGACTTATTCATTCCAGGATGAGATTGCGGGTCAAATTAAAGAGGGTTTGAAATTAAAGAACAAGATCATTAAGCTGTACTGACTCGTGATGGGAAAATCATCCGGGGAATATGTTCTATCGGAATAACCTGCCGGGGAGGCATTCATGAAATTGATCAGTATTGTGACGCCGTGTTTTAATGAAGCCGAAAATATCCAAGAGATCTATGTGCGAGTCAAAGAGGTCATGGGCAGCCTGCCGGCCTATACCTATGAACACGTTTTTATCGATAACGCGTCGACAGACAGCACGGTCATGATCCTCAAGGGGATCGCCGCGAAAGACAAGAACATAAAGATCATTGTGAACAGCCGGAACTTCGGGCATATTCGGTCGCCCTATTACGGTCTGCTTCAGACAAAAGGCGAAGCGGCGATCATCATCGCGGCGGACTTTCAGGATCCTCCGGAACTGATCAGGGAATTCGTCAGGAAATGGGAAGAAGGCTACAAGTTGGTGGTGGGGGTCAAGAAAGAAAGCAAGGAATCCCCGCTGATGTACTGGGTCCGGGAATGCTACTATAACCTCGTCAAGAAATTGTCCGAACTGGAGCTCATCAAGAACTTCACGGGGTTCGGTCTGTACGATAAGGCTATTATTGACATCATGAGGAGCATGAACGATCCTTACCCATATGTGCGAGGTATTATTTGTGAGGTGGGGTTTGAAAGAGCGACCGTTCCGTATGCCCAACCCGCTCGGAAAAGGGGTTTTACCAAGAATAATCTTTACGCCCTCTATGACCTGGCGATGCTCGGCTTTGTGAATCATTCCAAGCTGCCCCTGCGATTATCCAGTTTTATTGGCTTCGGGGTGTCCTTGCTCAGTGTTCTCTTTGGCCTCGGCTACTTAATCTACAAACTGGTCTTCTGGAACACATTTCAAGGCGGGGTAGCGCCGCTTGTCATTGGCATGTTCTTCATGGGGGGCATCCAGCTCTTTTTCCTGGGTGTGATCGGGGAGTACGTGGGCTCGATCTACACGCAGGTGTTAAAGCGCCCCCTTGTGATCGAGAAGGAAAGGATCAATTTCTGAAAAATTCAAGCGAGACGGTTGGATTTAAAATGCACAACGTTTGTATCTTTTGTAAGAGCAAGAAATTAGCCATCCGGTACGTGGTGAGCGACTTCCACATCCTTCAATGTAAAGAGTGTGGTCTGTCCTTCGTAGGCGAGGTTCTTTCGAAGGAAGAGCTGATTCCGTACTATGAAAAACAAAAGTTGGATGTTTCCGTTTATTCGGATGAGGCGAACAAAGAGAACCTGAAATATTATTATTCGAAAATTGCCGATCATATCTGCCAAAGGGTCCCGACTGGTAAGATCCTGGATGTGGGGTGCTCTTCGGGCTATTTCCTGGATTGTATGCTTGAATATGGGTGGGAATGCCATGGTATCGAAATGGATGCCCGTTATGCCGAGAGGGCTAGGGGTAAGCATGGGAGCCATATTTCCGGAGGTGCCCTTGAAGAGTATGAATGTCCCCAAGATTTTTTTGATGTTATTAGCATGCAGGACGTCCTGGACCATCTGCCCGATCCGCTTAAAGCCTTGGCCAAGTGTCACGATCTCTTGAAACCCGGAGGCCTTCTTATCGTGAAGGTGCATGATGTCTCGAGCCTCTATGCGAGGATCACCGGATCGAAGTACTACGCGATCCTTCCGCCGCTGCATCTCGTTTATTTTGACCGAAGGAATCTTTTGGCGATGCTCGAGGCGTCAGGCTTCGGGGTCGAGCAGTATGAATATTTCCCTCATCTCTTGTTTTTAAAGACGGTCCTGGGTTGGCTCTCACCAGAAAACAAACGGCATGTCCTTAGCCGGATTTGTGCCTCTTTGGGTTCCTCTCTGATCGGGAAGATACGGATCAAAAAAAACTTATTTGATATCGTGACAGTGTTTGCCCATAAAAAATAATCTCTTGAGAAAGAATCGCATGAAAAGACTTTTGTATTACGCCGAGGTGGCAAAAAAGTTACGCCCTGCGTCGATGGGCCCCAAGCTCTGGAATTATCTGAAGTATCGCTTTTCATCGCGGAATGCAGTGCTGTCCGTGCGCCGTTATACCCCCCAAATTGTCTGCCTGTTGCTCACGAACCGTTGCAACCTTAATTGTAGCTACTGTAATGCAGGCAAGATCCTTGATGAGGGAAAGACGAGGCAGCGGGAGAACGAGGCCACGCTTGAGAAGGTGCAGCGTATTTTTGAAAATCCGTGGTTCGCGAACGCTCTTTTTGTGGACTTGCAGGGTGGCGAACCGCTTTTGGTGAAGGATCTCGACCGTATTATTGTTTATCTTAGCAAACAAGGGCGCATGACAAATACTTCGACCAATGGGTTGCTTCTGGCGGAGCGCATTCTTGATCTGAAGCGCGCTGGGATCTCCAGGATCAACGTCTCTCTTTATGAGGCGAATCGATCGATCCTTGAAAGGGATCTTTCGAAGATCAATAGCATCTTTCCCGTGCATGCGACTTATGTGCTACTTCGCAGCGAGGTCGAGAAGCAGCCGGAGAAAATTCTGAAGATAGCCCGTTTTATCCGTGAGTCGGGATGCCGCAGTCTTCGGTTTTTTATGTACCGGCCCATGGGTTTCAACCCGAAACCGGATGAGATTCTTTTGGAGTCGCATCCCTCTTATCGGGAATTTCGAAGTCGCGCTGAGGAAGCTCTGCCAGGCTTTTGTTTTTTTCCACCGCTTGTCAGAAAAGAAGGCGTCCGGAAACTCTGCCCTCAGCTATGGCAGAGGACCGGCTGCGACATGTCAGGACAAATGATAGTTTGTTGTGGTATGAACACCCTCTTAGGAGGGGCGAGCGGGAACCTGTTTGAGGCCGGGATTGACGCCTACAATCATCCCCTGATGGTCGACATGCGCAAACAACTGATGGATCCTGAGGTTGATCCTCCGGAAATCTGCAAGGATTGTAATCTATTGGGAGATCCGGGCTGGTAGTTTTCTAAATAGGGAATATCCCTTGGCGCGGCCTCGAAGAAGGCAGTCCAGAAAGATAAAAAATGATCAAACTTTCCGATTACGTTTTTGAATTTATTGCGAAGCTTCGCGTCCGAAATGTCTTTTTATTGCCTGGAGGGGGATGCATGCATCTTTTAGACTCTCTTGGGAGCCGCCCTGATCTGGATTATGTTTGCTGTCTTCACGAACAGGCGGCGGTAATCGCCGCGGAAGCTTACGCCCAATATACGGGAAGCCTCGGAGTGGCCTTGGTGACGACGGGCCCCGGCGGGACGAATGCCATTACGGGGGTTTCCGGGGCTTGGATCGATTCCACCCCGCTTTTGGTCCTTTCGGGACAGGTCAAGCGTTCTGACATGATCGGTACGAGTGGTGTGAGGCAGTTGGGTATTCAGGAAGTGGATATTATTTCGATGGTGAAACCGGTCACCAAATACGCCGTGACTATTTTGGATCCCCTGAGTGTTCGATACCATCTTGAGAGGGCTGCTCATCTGGCGTATTCGGGCCGGCCGGGTCCTGTTTGGATCGATATTCCACTTGATGTGCAGGGGACTATGATCGACGAATCCAAGCTCGAGGGATTTAAGCCGGTCGATGCGCCGTCCCGCGAGCGCAGCCATGATCTTTCCTCTCAGGTCGATCAAGCCATTGCGTTATTGAACGCCTCAGAGAGGCCGGTGATCCTTGCGGGGAACGGCATACGGTTGGCCGGCGGTCTCCGGGAATTTGTTGACCTTGCGGAATCTCTCAAAATACCTGTCCTGACCACTTGGAAGGCCATCGATTTCTTGCCGGAAGATCATCCGTTCTTTTTCGGGAGGCCGGGCTCAATTGGCCAGAGGGGAGCGAATTTCATTCAGCAGAATAGCGACCTAATCCTCACGCTGGGTGCGCGCCTGGATCTTCTTCAAGTCGGGTATAACTACCCGAACTTTGGCCGCGCGGCCAAAAAGATTATTGTAGAAATCGATCCCGCGGAGATCAAGAAGCTGAAAATGCACATCGATCTTCCGGCTTGCGGAAATGTGAAGGATTTTCTGTTCGAGATCTTAAAGAAGCGGAGTCTCTTGAAGGTTGTGGAGCGTTCTTCCTGGCTGGAGCGCTGCAGGCAATGGAAGCAGAAATATCCCGTGGTACTCCCGGAATATTGGGAGGCAAAAGGCGTTGTTAACACCTATGCCTTGGTCGATGTGCTATCCGACCTGCTTTCCGAGGAGGATGTTCTTGTCCCGGGAAGTTCCGGGGGCTGCAGCGAAATTACGATGCAGGCGTTCAGGGTCAAAAAAGGACAGCGTATCCTAAATAGCCCGGGGCTGGGTGCTATGGGATTTGGGTTGCCGGCTGCGATTGGAGCCTGCCTGGCGAGCGGCAGAAAACGCACGGTCAGCCTGATCGGAGACGGGGGATTGCAGCATAATATCCAGGAACTGGAGACTCTCGCCCGATTGAAGCTGCCTTTGAAGTTGTTTGTCCTGAACAATAACGGCTATGCGTCGATCCGGAATACCCAAAGAACTCATTTTGAAGGGCGTCTAGTGGCCTGTGACCCTTCCAGCGGACTGGCGCTTCCCGATACCTGCGCCATTGCTGTCGCCTACGGCCTGAAGCACATGAAAATTGAAGATCAGCAAAACCTTCGAGAGCGTGTCGCTGACGTGTTGGCGGGCGACGGGCCCTTCCTGTGTGAAGTCATGACCGATCCCGGCCTCTTGACCTCGCCGAGGTTATCCTCCGAGGTTCGGCCTGACGGTTCCATCGTATCAAAGCCGATGGAGGACCTTTGGCCGTTCTTAGAGCGCAAAGAATTTTATGAGAATATGATCATTCCTCCTTTGGAGTCTCTGTGAGGCGGGTTCTATGAAGATCTTTATTACAGGCGGTGCGGGGTTCATCGGACGCAATTTAAGAGAACAGCTTGGCGCCAAGTATGAGATCCTGGCGCCGGAGAAAAGAGAGCTGGACCTCCTGGATGCTGAGAATGTCCGAGACTATGTTCAAGCCAACAGTTTTGATGTGGTCCTCCATGCTGCGACATGGAATGCTACCCGGAACTCCAAAAAGGACACAACGAAGATCCTGGAGAATAATCTTCGCATGTTCTTTAATCTGGCCCGCTGTAGCGGATCCTATGGCAAGATGATCAATCTCGGATCGGGCCAGGAATATGCACGGGAACACTGGATCCCGAGAATGAAAGAGGAGTATTTTGACACGTATGTCCCGGAGGACGAACCCGGGCTGTCACGGTACCTTATCGGCAAATACATTGAACGCGCGGACAACATTGTCAACCTGCGTCCTTTTGCCGTATTCGGAAAATACGAGGATTGGGAAATACGTTTTATTTCGAATGCCTGCTGCAAGGCAGCCTGGGATCTTCCCATCACGATCAAAAAAAATGTTTTTTTTGATTATCTCTATATTGATGACATGGTCAGGATCACGGATTGGTTTATCCGTAATCCCGCGGAGGAAAAATCTTATAATGTTTGCGCGGGGAGGACATACGACTTGGTCACTCTGGCAAAGAAGGTTTTAAAGGCCTCGGGGAAGGACTTGGAAATACGGGTGGCGCACTCTGGCTTGGACAAGGAGTACAGCGGTGATAACACCCGGCTACTCCTGGAAATGGGCCCCTTTTCTTTTTCCGACATTGATACAAGCGTTGCTTCTTTGTATGATTGGTATCGAATTCATAAAAAGGATATAAAACGCGAATTGCTGCTGAGTGACAAATGAGCGGGAGCAGTGCCATCGGCATCCCCTCTAAGTGGTCAGATTCTTGAGATTTTTTTCCCGTTGGGTACGGAGTAGCAGAAGATACGGATTGTTTCAGCGGCGCTCTTTTGAGCGAGTTTGCCTAAACGAGCAACGGGATTGATGTGGGGCGTATTCATATGCCCTAAGATTTATTCTTCTTGTGGCAAGATGCCCGATGAGGAAAAAAGTGCGCGTTGCGGGTAAAAAATAGAGTAGTTTTTCGAACGACTCCTAGTGTTTTATTTTATAAACCGCTAAAATATCTAGCGAGTTTAGAAGCCTATTTAAAGGTGATTCCATGACGTCCAAGCGGGTTTATCTGATTACGGGAGCCAGCGGTTTTATTGGTGCTTGTTTGACAAGAAAGTTGATCGCTGAGAACGCGGAAGTACACCTTTTGTTGAGGAAAACCGCCAAAACTTGGCGGATCGATGATCTTTTAAATAAGGTAAAGGTTCATATTTGCGACCTTTCAGACTTGAACGAGTTGCGCGGTCTGATCCAAAAGATCCAACCGACGGTTATCTATCATTTGGCAACCTACGGTGCCTATTCTTCCCAGCAGGATGCGGATCTTTGCATCAAGACCAATATTCAGGGGACCCAGCATCTGCTCACAGCGTCGATGGATGTCGACTTCGAGTTATTCGTCAATACGGGAAGCTCCTCGGAATACGGGTTTAAGAAGTCGCCGATGAAGGAAACAGATCTTCTGGAGCCGGCGAGTTACTATGCTGTCACGAAATCTGCACAGACCCTGCTGTGTTTTCATGCGGCCCAGGCTAAAAAAAGGCCGATCGTGACAATGCGCCCCTTTTCGGTTTACGGGCCCTATGAAGAACCCTCCCGATTCATCCCGACCTTAATGAGAGCGCTCTATTCGAAAGAAAAGATGAAACTTGTTTCGCCTGAAACTTCCCATGATCACATCTATATCGACGATATTTTGCAGGCCTATCTGCGCGTGGATCTACTGAAGGAATTCCCGGGAGAGACGTTCAATATCGGGGCGGGTGTGCAATCGTCCATCAAGGCAGTTGTTGAAACGGCGGTCCGGGTCACGGGAGAAACAACCGAATTCGAATGGGGGAGCATGCCGTCAAGGATCTGGGATACCAATCAGTGGCTCGCCGATATTTCGAAAGCAAAGCAGCTGCTGGACTGGTCACCCGAGACGGATCTTGAACACGGACTGCTTAAAACGTGGGAATGGTTTAGGGCTAATCACGTGTTGTGGACCGGACGATGAGATGTCTTCTGTGGAAATGTTGAATCAGCCAGGTCTTTCTAAAAAAGTTTCTTTTTTTTTCACCTTCTTGTGCCCGCTTGTCTTAGCGGGCTTTGTCACAACCGTCGCGTATCAGCTTTTTTTCCACTTTGCTCCTTTTATCTGGTCATTCAATAGCCGGTTGCCGATATTAGAATATATTCCGACGGTTCGCTCCGTAGTAACGACCCCACGTAATGGTATCCAGATCTATGTCCTTTATGGGCTCGTCCATTTGATCGTCGCGACAACTTTTGGGCTATATTGCTTTATAAACAAAATACATCATCCGTTTTTTCGGCGAGGCTTGGCATTTCTGTTTGCCTTGCCGTCTCTTCTATTTCTCAGAGAGGTCGGTTTTACGCCGCCCATGGCGGAATATTCGAAGGCTCTCCTTCATGATGTTCCAGCTATGTATTTCATCCTTTCGGTTCTTGGGATCACGGTAATACTGTCCCTGCTCATTAACACACGCCGCATCCTCGCGGTCATTCTTTCGCTCTTGCTACTCCCGATATGCATGGTCGCTTCAAGCGCTTATTCTTCAGTGGATTATAATTTAATTCTTTTCCCAGCCATGCGGATCTTTCACGGTTTTCCACTCAATCAAACCGGTTTTCAGTATGACCATCTTCTCTCGTTACTGGCAGTATTGTGGATCAAGCTTGGCTTTTCTTTTTATCAATTTAATCTTGTGGGGCAATTCTCTGTTTATGCTTTCTTTATGGGTTTGTACCTTTTTGGACGCCGTTTATTTACTCACAAATGCTATGCCCTTTACTTGTTGATTAGTGCTGTGCTTGTCAGGATGTACGGGAACATCGCAGATATTATCTTTTGTATTCAGGTGACCCCGTTGAGACTTGACTGGTGGTTGGTTGCACTGCTGGCAGTTTATTCCAAAGGGGATGCCCACTGGCTGACGGGGCTGGCGCTCGGTTTCTTATTGATCTTTCATCACTCTTTTGGCGTGATCTATACGCTGGCCTATGCCATCCTCGTTTTATTCTTTTTTGGTATGGACGTGCTATCGAAAAAGGATCCTTTGAGTACGGTTTCGAGGAACTACGTCATGCTTTACGCGAAGAATGGCGTTCTCCTAGGTGCCTCTTTTCTCATTTATCGTGTTTTTTTTGCGTATGGCCCTTCGTCCGCGGAGACGTTTCGGCAGCATGGCCTCGGATTCATTCCGGTGCTCAGGCAGTCCTTTTACTGGTATGTGCCGGTGATGCTGGGCGTTGTTTTTATCTATCATTGGCGGAATCGTTTCTTTCTTCCCGGGCGCCACTTCCGGGCTGTTGTTTTTTTGATTCTGCTCGCGATCGGAAATTCCCTGTACTTCTTTGGCCGTAGCCATGAAAACAACATTATCAATATTTCCAGTATTCTGCTGCTTTGCTTATTTCTTTTGTTTGATTTGGTTCATTCGGAATTCGAGAGATCGTTTTCCTGGAAACCCGCGAGATGGATCTTGCCGCTATTCGCGGTCGTGTTTATTGGTGCCATAAGCTTTGTCTATGCCGGCAATGCACCCGAGAGGGTCCTGAAACAAATCGAAAGCGCAAGAACGCATTTTTCCTTCAATCGTAAAATGGAATCGGGATTTAATCATGATGTGATGAGCGTTAAGAAATTGACCCGTTCAAGTCCGAATGTGACTTTTGTCAGCTACAACGATGGCTATTATTATTATGAGGGAGGGTATATCCCCAGGAATCCGTACTGTTCTTCCGATGGCAGGCTTGTGCTCACTAAAGATTTTAATGGTTTTCTTGAGGGATCAATGAGCGACGGGCATTACCTCGCAATGCCGTTGAAAGGTTTCGACGATTTCGCGTTTGGAAACCTTCTGTGGGAACTTCCCCGTCGATATTTTAAATTCGATGCTGGAATAGTCGTGGTGTCAAGCGACTCCATAAACTGATCTCGTGTTGCCCTTTTCCTTTATATGAAGGCTCGTCAATGTTGCGACCGTTTGATTTAATGAAAAAATCTACTTTTTCTTCTCTCGCGTCACTTTTCGCACCGCTTGTTCTGGCAGGCTTTGTCACGGCTGTTGCCTACCAGCTTTTTTATCTTTTTGCCCCGTTCATCTGGTCGTTGAACACGACATGCCCCCTGGGTGATTATACGCCCGCAAAGCGTCTCTATATTATGGAGCCGCGTAATGGCATGCAGCTCTATGTTCTTTATGGCCTCGTCTACCTCATTATCGCGATAACCTTTTTGCTTTACCGCCTCATAAGCACAATCTCTGTTCCTTCGTTGCGGCGAAGCTTTTTGATTTTTTCGGCATTGCCATGTCTTTTGTTTTTCCGGACGGTCGGGTTTACCCCGCCCATGGCGGAATATTCGCGGTCTCTCTTTCATGATTCTCCCGCCATGTATTTCATGCTTTCCGTTCTGGGGATCACGATTCTTTTGACTCAGCTTCTCAAGAATCGCTGCGTCCTTTCGATCATTCTTGGGCTGTTTCTATTTCCGGCATGCATGGTCGCTTCCGCTCATTATTCGGGTGAAGATTACGATTACATTCTTTTTCCGGCTATGCGGATCCTTCACGGGTTTCCACTCAATCAAACCGGTTTTCAGTACGATCATTTGTTGTCACTCCTTGCGGTCCTGTGGATGAAGCTTGGATTCTCGATCTATTCTTTCAGTATAGTCGGCCAGATTTCAGTTTATGCTTTTTTTATGGGCCTCTACCTTTTTGGGAGCCGCTTTTTCACTCACAAATGCTATGCGCTTTACTTGTTGATCAGTGCTGTTCTTGTTAGGATGTACGGGAATATTGCGGATATTATCGTGTGCTTTCAAGTGACCCCTTTGAGACTTGATTGGTGGTTTGTTGTTCTGCTTTCTGTTTATTTTAAGGGAGATGCCCACTGGCTGACGGGATTGGTGCTAGGTCTCTTATTGATCTTTCATCACGCATTTGGCGTGATCTATACGCTGGCCTATGCGCTTCTTGTTCTATTCTTCTATTGCATGGACGTGTTATCGAAAAAGGATCCTTTGAGCACGGTTTCGCGGAACTACGTCATGCTTTACGCGAAGAATTTCGTTCTCCTAGGTGCCTCTTTTCTCATTTATCAGTTGTTCTTTGCCTTCGGCCAATCAACTGCATCGCTTTACCGGCAGCATGGCATCGGATTCCTTCCGGTCCTCAGGCAGTCCTTTTATTGGTATGTGCCGGTGATGCTGAGCGTTTTTTTTATCTACCACTGGAGAAACCGTTCCTTCCTTTCGGCGCGCCACTTCCGGGCTGTCGTTTTTTTGATCCTGCTCGCGATCGGAAATTCCCTGTACTTCTTTGGCCGTAGCCATGAAAACAACATTATCAATATTTCCAGCATTCTTCTGCTTTGCTTATTTCTTTTGTTTGATCTGGTTCATTCAGAGTTCGAGAGATCGTTTTCCTGGAAACCCGCGAGATGGATCTTGCCGCTACTCGCAGTGGTCTTTATCGGCGCCATAAGTTTTGTCTATGCCGGCAAAGCGCCCGAAAGACTCCGGGAACAGGCCGCTAATTTCATGGCGCATGAAATGTGCGGTCGTGATCACGGAGTCGAGCAGCTTCTTCGCTCCAATACAACGCTTATTAAAGAACTCACCCGGTTTAATCCCAAAGTAACGTTTGTCAGTGGCCTTGAGGCATACTATTATCACGAGAGCGGTTATGTGCCACAAAGCCCTAGCGGTATTCCCGCCATGTTATTCATGAAAGATATGGTGGGTTTTTTAGACACGCAACTGTTGGAGGGGTATTATCTAGCGATGCCTCGACATGATGCGCTCACTTATGGTGAGGTGATGGTGCGTCCTCGTGCTCGTAATGGAGTGCCTTACCCATTCGTCCTCATCATTTCTAATAACGAGATTGGATGAATTTAAAACTATGAGATTTACGAAGACCCGCTGTCCCATTTGTTTGTCCTTGGAAGATTATGAGGTCTTGTACCCCAAGAACTTTGAGGCGGCGGACCTGAGCGCGGACGTTTATTCTGCCCGGAAGATGCCCGACCGCATTCACTACCAGATCGTGCGCTGCAAGCAAGACGGCATGCTCCGCTCGAATCCGGTCCCTGAGGAGTCGTTCATTAATGAGCTCTACAAACAAAGCAAATTCACCTATGCTCATGAGACGGAAAATCTGGTCGCGACCTATCTGGAGGCGCTGGAGCCTGTTTTACGGCAGCTTTCGAAGGACGCGAGGATCCTGGAGGTCGGTTGCGGGAACGGATTTCTTCTGAAGGCGCTTTATGACAAGGGCTATGTTAATGTTTCTGGCGTGGAACCTAGTATGGAGGCCGCGGCTAAAAGCGACCCTCTCATCCGTGATAAGATCACGGTCGACGTGCTCGGCCCTGCGACTTACAAGCCTGGAACATTTGACCTAATCTGTTTTTTTCAGGTACTTGAGCATATGTCGGATCCGAATTCTTTCTTGAAGATCTGTCATGACCTGCTTCTCCCTGGAGCTTTTATTGTGGCGTTCAATCACGACGCGGAAAGCTTGCAGGCGAAGATCCTCAGGGAAAGAAGTCCGATCATTGATATCGGTCATTACTCTCTTTTTAGCAAGGCTACGATGGGTAAAATCTTCAGGCAGAACAGCTTTCTGCCTGTTAAAATGTTTTTGCCCTTCAATATCGTTTCACTTAGGCATGTTCTTTTGCTCCTTCCTTTTTTCAACCGGATCAAAATGAAGTTTTTAGGGAGCCGGGAGGGATGGTGGGGGCGTTTTTTGAGTCGTGGATTGCGCGTCAAGCTTGGGAATCTTTGCATGGTCGCAGTCAAAAAATGAGCACTATGAAAGTTAATCGTGAACAAAAAGCCTTAAGGCTCTGGATCCTTGAATTCAGTCACCGGCATCATCTTTCCCACTTGGGGTCCTGCCTGAGTGCCGTAGATATCCTTGCTGCGGTGTACAAGGTTAAAAAGAAACGGGAACGGTTTGTTCTTTCCTGCGGACATGCCGGGATTGCTCTTTTTGCGGTTCTTGTGAGATGCGGACTTCTGAAGGCTGCGGATGCGGAACGCCTTCATATACATCCGGACAGAGATCCTGGAAAGGGGATCGATGTTTCAACGGGAAGCCTCGGACAGGGGCTTCCGATCGCGGTGGGGATGGCTTTGGCCGACAGAAGAAAAAATGTTTATTGCCTCATCTCTGACGGGGAGTGTGCGGAGGGCAGTATCTGGGAAGCTCTTCGGGTCGCGGTCGACCAGAAATTGAGCAATTTAAAGATCATTGTAAATGCGAACGGTTGGGGGGCCTATGACCCTGTTTCTTTGTCGTTACTCTTAAAGAGGTTGAGAGGGTTCGGTTGTTGTTTAAAAAAGGTGGAGGGACATGATCCCGAGAAACTGTGCCGGGCATTCAAGTCGAGCTCGGGGTGCCAGCCTCTTGTGATTTTTGCCGACACCAATGCTGAGTCGTTCCCGTTCCTTAAGGGACAGGATGCCCACTATCATGTGATGACAGAGGCCGAATATGAAATGGCGAGGGACCTTTTGAAATGAAACAGCCTGCATCCATGATCAGAATGCGCCGGATCTTTGCCGATACCCTCCATGACCAAATGCGGAAAAACCGGAAAATATGGGTGGTGACGGGGGATCTGGGTTATAAAATGTGGGATCCGATCAGGAAAGATTATCCCGGACGGTTTATCAATGTCGGTGCTGCCGAGCAGCTGATGGTGGGGGCGGGGGTCGGGTTGGCCTTGGAAGGGAAGATCCCGTTTGTTTACTCGATCACCACTTTCTTGCTCTACCGACCTTTTGAAACAATACGGAATTATATCCACAGCGAAAAAATTCCGGTGAAGCTGGTTGGAGCCGGAAGGGATTATGATTATGCCCACGACGGGATCTCCCATTGGGCGCCGGAGGATAAGGCCCTCATGAGGATCTGCAAGAACATCCGTTCCCGGTGGCCGAAAACACCGGAGGATATCCCGGATCTTATTGCAGAGATGATCGAGAACGATCAGCCTTATTACGTGAATTTGAGAAAATAACTTCGCACTATCTTAAGGAGCGGCTCTCATGGTTAAGAAAATTTCTGCGGTGATCGCATGCTACAAAGACGAACAGGCGATTCCCCACATGTACCGGAGGTTGACGGAAACGTTCGTCAAGATCGGTGTGGATTACGAGATCATCTTTGTCAATGACGGAAGCCCGGATAACACGGAAACGCTTTTGGCGGGGCTGGTTCAAAAGGACGGCCATGTGATCGCCGTGAATCATTCCCGCAATTTCAGCTCACAAATGGCCTTTACCAGCGGGATGGACATCGCGACAGGGGATGCCGTCGTATTGCTGGACGGGGATCTTCAGGACCCGCCCGAGTTGATCGAACAATTTTACGGAAAATGGAACCAGGGCTTTGATGTGGTCTATGGTGTCCGGACGAAGAGGGAAGCCCCTTTGATGATGCAAGCAGCGTACAAGGCGTTCTATTTTATTTTCCATAAACTTTCTTATGTGCGGATCCCCCTGAACGCAGGTGATTTTTCATTAATGGACAGAAAAGTGGTAGATGTCATGAAGTCCTTTCCCGAAAGGGATCGTTTTCTACGCGGGCTGCGAGCCTGGACAGGTTTTAAGCAGACGGGTGTTGATTATCTCAGACCGGAACGCATGTTCGGCAAAACCACGAATAATCTTTGGAAAAACATGAATTGGGCAACGAAAGGGATATTCTCTTTCTCCTACATTCCGCTCGAGCTAATGTCTTTTTTTTCAGCCCTTGTGTTTGTTCTGGCCGTCCTGGGGATGATCCTCCAGATCATGCTCAGGCTCTTGTGGCCCAGCATGGCGCCGCGCGGAGTCACGACCACGATCATCGTGGTTTTATTCATCGGGTCGATCCAGTTGCTGGGCATCAGCGTGCTGGGCCAATACATTGGGAAAATATTTGAAGAAGTGAAGCAGCGGCCGAAATATCTTGTGAAGAGTGTTTTTCGGAACGACCCCTCCCGAAAATGAAGGGTAAGACACCTTCCGAAAAACGGTCCAGCGAAGTTTGGCAGCCATTCCCATTTGTCTCCCTCGGCAGCTCTAAGGACAGGGTGCTTTTTTACCCTGAGAATTTTCTCGGACTTTCAAGTTGCGACGGTCTATCTAGACATGACAAGAGTTTTCGGTGAGTCTATCGGAATGACTGACAACTTGCGGGGTTACGGATACTTATGAAACTACTCTTAGTGAATTACTGTTCGAGTGCCGATTAAACGCTCGGGAAGTGTCCATCGAAATCGTGCGAAACCCATGACAAATCTTACTAAATCGAGATCCGTTTTTAGTTCCCCATGGGTCATTTATGCTTTGGCCGCTGCCTTTATTTTTACCTTGGGATTTTTTATCCATTTTGGGCGGGAGGCGCAGGCCTCAAAGTCCTGGCGATATGTGATGCCGGACGGGGACCCTCTTTATTACTGGAGTATCGCCAAAGGTCGGATGATGACGCCTCGCTGCGATGGCGATCCTTTTTATTATGAGGAGCAGGGGCTGCGTCATGTTATTCCTTTCACCACTGCAGAAATCATCGGACTTCTATCTAAATACACGAAGATCCCGCTTTCCTGGTTTTTCCCTGTGTGGCAAATTCTGACGCCGCTTTTGATGTGGCTTGTCCTGACGCTTTGCTGCTGGAAATTTTGGAAATACCCATTGGATATTTGCGCCCCGGGGACCTTGCTCCTTCTTTTGCTTCTGCTCTACTGCCCCTGGCCCGGCATTCAGATGATCCTGCTGCGATTCTCACGGCCGATGGACGGGATCGCGCCCCTTTTTCTTTGGATTTCTCTAATCTTCAGGGGGGATCCGGACAATCAAAAACACCGTGTCGCGATCGTGCTGGCTTCAGCTTTGACATTATGGCTGCAGCCTTTTTATGCTGTTTTCGGGCTTTGGGTTACGGGCCTTGAATATGTTTTTTCCCTGATAAGGGGGGAGAGGTTCCGGAGAACCGCGCTGTCTTTATTCGCGACGGGGAGTTGCTTGCTGTCAGGCCTTATTTATGCGGGGTATGCTTTTTTCGGAAAAAATTTAAAATTCGTTGTTCTCAACCCCCCTAAGCTTATGCCGGTCCCCGGTTTTTATTTTTTGATACCAGTTCTTATGGCCCTTTGCGTGGCGGGGGTCGTGCTGTTCCTTTGCAGCCGTTTAAAGAGGTCCGTGACCGCCCTCGACCGCCTGGTTCTGGAGTGGTCCTTTTTTGGATTATTTGTTTTTGGTGTTTGCACGTTTGTGCCGCCGATTTTTATGCCTGCGATTTCGGATATCCGTAGCCACTTACTTTACTTTTCGGTCATCATGATCTTTTCGATGGCAGGATGGATCCATGAGAAACTTTGCGCCTTAAAAGAAGTGCGTCTTTTTTCTAAATTCAGCGTCGTTTTCATGTCCGTGGCGGCAGCGTTCCTTCTTTTTACGGGGATCACCAGGAAAAATATTTTTGCATTAAATAGCGAGATTTATTTTATTTATGTCTCGCAGTATTTTCTCGTGCTGATCTTTTTCCTCTGGATATTGGAAAGGTTTGACCTCGTGAAGAGGTTCGTCCTGCGGAAGGAAGTTCTTTGGAGCATCATCCTCCTTGTGGCTGTCGTGGGGTACTGGAAATTTCCTGTTTATTCTTATAACCGGGATTTTCCTTTTGATGGTGGGTATCAATGGCTGAAGCGGCATGCGCAAAAAAACGAGGTGGTTTTAACTGCGACGGCCGATTCCCGCTTCGGTCAGTATTTATTCCTTGAGACAGGCCTGAAATCTTTTTTCTATATTAACGGAGGGATCCCTTTGAGTCCCGCGCAGGGCTATCGGAGGGATTTTGTTATGGGGTTGCTGCTGGGGATGTTGGATCAAGCTCCGCTTGGGAAGGGACTTTCCATCGAGCAAAGGCTCCGTGTTTTCAGGCTGGATTACATTTTGATGCCGAAGCCCAGCCCGTTCTATGATGCGATCAAACGCCAGCTTCAGGGACATTTGCTTGAGGTGTATCAGGACCAACAATGTTTGCTCTGGAGGGTGATGTGAAGGTGAAATTTTTCACTCGGGTGGGTTTCTTCAAGTCGCTTTCCTGGATCCATCTTTGCACCATTCTTTTTCTGGTCCCGGTCTGCCCGGCGTTTTCCGTAGAGAACATCGACAGCCTTATTCGCCAAGGTGACGCCGCGGTTACGCGCGGGGACTTTGAGCAAGTGAAATTGCTGGGACAAAGGATCGTGGATGAGGCCCCCCGTAATCTGGAGGGGTATCGATTTGTTTTGATCTATTTGGTGTCTGTCGGCAACGAACGCGGGTTTAATCAGACCGTGGATTATGCGAAAACCCTGTTCGGCTCGGATCGGCTGCAATTGTCGTTCCTCGAAATGGTTGCGCGAGTCTTATTCGCAGGCGGCCAATCTGAGGAGGCCTCGAAGAAACTGTCTGAATATGAGGCGAAATGGCGTGAGGTGTATAAGAAGTCCCGACCCTCCACTGAGAAAGTGAGGGGAGGCCAGAGTCGGGCTCGTTAGGGTTGAGATTACAAGCGTTCTCATAATCCGCTCATATCTAGAATCAATAATCTTTAAAGTTTCCCGGTGAGTCGAAAGCTGAGGGGAAGGCCGGCGTCGATTTTTGTATTTCGAGATTCTTTTGCAATGTTGTCGTGCAGGCCTGTTCCTTGGTTTTGTTTTTCACGCAACTTCGACGGACTCCGTTAAGACAGCTTTAGGGGAGTCTGATATTATCGTTTTCTGTTTTCTTGAGTAGCAGGATGTTTCGTATTTAGTTTCAGCGAACTCGATGGTAACAGGGGAGCGCAGGGTCCGGAAGCCTTTTTGCGATCCTCTCCTGCTCGTTTAAAAACCATGAAACTGGTGCCGCGGGTTTTTTACCGTGGGAGGCTATTCAAGTGGCAGAAGCTTGCATTCCAAGGATCATCTCTGTTCATCCTATTTTGTATGTGAAATAAAAAGCGTGAGACCCATGACAAATCTTAGTAAGTCAAGATCCGTTTTTAGTTCCCCGCTGGTCATTTATGCTTTGGCCGCCGCTTTTATTTTTACCTTGGGATTTTTTATCCATTTTGGACGGGAGGCGGAAGCTTCAAAGTCCTGGAAATATGTGATGTTTGACGGGGATCCCTCTTACTATTGGAGCATTGCCAAAGGGCGGATGATGACACCCCGCTGTGACGGGAATCCCTATTACTTTGAGGAACAAGGACTGCGCCACATCATTCCTTTCACCACAGCTGAAGTCGTCGGGCTTTTATCCAAATATTCGAAGATCCCGCTTTCATGGTTTTTTCCTGCTTGGCAAATCCTGATGCCGCTTTTGATGTGGCTCGTCTTGACGCTTTGTTGCTGGAAACTATGGAAATATCCCCTGGATGTTTGCGCTCCGGGGACCTTGCTTCTACTTTTACTTCTCCTTTACTGCCCCTGGGTCGGCCTTAAAATTACATTATTGCGATTCTCACGGCCAATGGACGGGATCGCGCCTCTTTTTCTGTGGATTTCCTTGATTTTTAAAGGAGATCCGGATAATAAAAAACATCGTGTGGCGATCATGCTGGCTTCTGCTTTGACATTGTGGCTGCATCCTTTTAATGCTGTTTTCGGGCTTTGGGCCACGGGATTTGAATTTGTTTATTTCCTGATCAGGAGGGAGAGGTTCCGGAGAGCCGCGCTGTTTTTATTCGCCATCGGGAGTTGCCTACTCTCGGGGCTTATTTATGCGGCTTATGCTTTCATCGGAAAAAATATCAGCGCTGCCATCATCTCCCCCCCCATACCGAGGCCGGTCCCGGCTGTTTATTTTCTGGTGATGATTCTCACGGTCCTTTGCATTGCGGGGGTTGTACATTTTTTCTGCAGGCGTTTAAATAAATCAGCGACGGCGCTTGATCGCCTGGTCCTGGTGTGGTTTGTTTTCGGATTATTTATTTGTGGGATTTCTGAATTTGTTCCTAACCTTCAAGAGACACGGACCCACCTGCTTTACTTTTCCGTCATCATGATTTTTTCGATGGCAGGATGGATCCATGAAAAACTGTGCGCCTTAAAAGAAGTGCGTCTTTTTTCAAAATTCAGCATTGCTTTTATCGTTGTTTCGGTAGCGGGCCTTCTTTTTTCAGGGGTTGTCGGAAAAAATTTCTTTACTATAAGTAGCGAGATTTATTCTATTTATGTTTCGCAGTATTTTCTCGTCCTAATCTTCTTCCTCTGGATGTTGGAAAGGTTTGGCCTTGTGAGGAGGTTCGTCCGGCGGAAGGGAGTTCTTTGGAGCATCATCCTTCTTGTGGCTGTCGTGGGGTACTGGAAATTCCCGGTTTACTCTTATAATCGTAATTTTCCTTTTGATGGCGGGTATAAATGGCTGAAGCGGCATGCTCAAAAAAACGAGGTGGTTTTGACGGCGACGGCCGATTCCATGTTTGGCCAGTATTTATTTCTTGAAACGGGTCTGAAGCCCTATTTCTATATCCATGGAGGGAGCTACTTCAGTTCCAAGCAAGAGTATCGCAGGGACTTTGTTATGGGGTTGTTGCTCGGGATGTTAGGCCAAACTCCGCTTGCCATGGGGGATTCCATCGAGCAACGTCTGCGCGTTTTCAGATTGGACTATATTTTGATGCCGAAGCCCAGTCCGTTTTATGGTGCGATCACTAGTCAGCTTCAGGGGCATTTGCTTGAGGTGTATCAGGACCCGCAATGTTTGCTCTGGAGGGTGATGTGAAGGCGAAATATTCCTCGCGGGCGGGTTTCTTTAAATCGCTTTTTTGTATCCATTTTTGCGCCATTCTTTTTCTGGCCCCGATCTATCCGGCGTTTTCCGCGGAGGATATCAACAGTCTTATTCGCCAAGGCGATGCGGCGGTTGCGCACAAAGACTTTGAACAAGCTTACTTGCTCGGAAAGCGCATTGTGGACGAAGCCCCCGATAGTTTGGCGGGATATCGATTCGTCTTGATCTATTTTATGTCTATCAACAGTCAGCGCGAGTTTGATCTGGTGGTTGAGGAAGCAAGTAAGCGTGTCGAGCCTGAACAGCTTCGGATGTTCTTCTACGAAATTGCTGCGCGGGTCTTGCTTGCCGAGGGCCAATCTTGGGGAGCCTCTGAGCAATTGGCTATATATGAGGCGAAATGGCGTGCGGCGTACCAATCCCGATCTGCCAAGGGAGAAGTAAAGTAGCGCCCGTGAAGTGCTGGGCCATTGGGGGTGCTGTACAAGCCTTCGGATGATCGGTATTTGGGTTAGCCTCAAACATATTTAAAGTCTCTTCATAAGTTGACATTTGTGTGAAAGACTTTTGCGGTCGCTTTGTTCCCATGGTTCGAGATTGTGTTACAATTATTCCTCGTTTGGATTCACTCATAGGTGGCTTTTCGGTATCCGTTTGCTGGAGGCAGGCTAAAACCATGAAACCTTATATTGTGGCGATGACGGGAGCCAGCGGATCGGTGTATGGGGTGAGGCTTTTGCAGGCCTTGAGCGAGGCGGGTGTTTCCGTGGAGCTCGTCATCTCGGACACCGCGAAGATCGTTATGAAAGAGGAATTGGGGGGCGCCGCAAGGTTTCCCGAGGCTTCTCGCTTGCTTCATATTCACGAATTCAAGGATTTCACCGCGCCTATCGCCAGCGGATCCTATCCGACCGAAGGAATGGTCATTATCCCTTGCAGCATGGGAACCCTGGGCGCGATCGCGTCCGGTCTTTCCCAGAATCTTATCCATCGCGCGGCGGATTGTACTCTCAAGGAGGGGCGCCGGCTCGTTCTTGTGCCTCGCGAAACCCCGCTCAGCGCCATTCATCTTGAGAATATGCTGAAGCTGTCGCGCCTCGGGGTCCGTATCGTGCCCCCCATGCCCGCGTTCTATGGAGCTCAGCAAACCGTGTCCGATCTGGTGGACTTTGTCGTGGGGAAAGTCCTCGACCAGATGGGTATTGCCCACGCGCTTTATCCGCGGTGGATCGGAAGCCCCGGATCTTCTTCAGGAAAAATTTTATGAATGCGCAGACCCCGCTCCGGATCGGGAAGATCCGGTATCTGAATTGCCTTCCGTTTTTTTTTGGTCTCCCGGAACTGCTGCGCGCCAAGGGGATCGTGCCCGAGCCGAGTTTTTTTGAATCGTATCCCGCCGAGATCAATCAAGCGATGGAGAAAGGGGAGATCGATGCCGCGCCCATCTCGTCCCTGGAATATCTTCGCAACCAGGACGAATATCTTCTGCTTCCGGATCTCGCGATTGGGACGCGCCTTTTTGCCCGGAGCGTGCTGCTTCTTTCCCGGAAAAAGATCGAACAACTGAACGGTGCGGTGATCGCCCTTTCCCGGGAAAGTCTCAGTTCTTCGGGACTTCTGCGCATTCTTCTCGGCAAGAAATACGAGCACCGGAATACGTTTGAGGTGACGGAGCAGGATCCGGAGGCGATGCTCCGGAAGTATCCCGCAGCGTTGGTGATCGGGGATCAGGCGCTTTTCTGTCAACCCAAGGAACTGGTCTATAAATACGATCTCGGGGAACTGTGGCAATCCTGGACCGGAAAGCCTTTCGTATTCGCGCTGTGGGCCGCGCGCAGGGATTTCGCGACCCGGCATCCGGAGACGCTTCGGACTTTCTCCGAGGCGCTGAGGGAAACTCTTTTAAAAAATCTCGCCGATCCGGAGGCCTTGCTTAAACAGGCGCTTGGTATCGCACCCTCCGACAAGCGGTTCTGCCAAATGCTTGGCTATCTCGTGAATCTTCAGTACACGCTCGATCTTGCGATGAAAGAAGGCGTGGTCCGGTTCTTTGAACTCGCCCATGAGGAAGGTCTCGCCCTGACGGTGCCTCAACCCCTCCGATTTTTTGAATAAATGCAAAACCACGAGTCGATCCTTCGGAAGCGGCTGAATGGGGAGCGTCTCACGCTTGAAGATGGAGTGCGGCTCTACTCCTGCGATCTTTTGGCATTGGGACAGGCCGCGCAAAAGCTGACGAAGCGCCTCCTGCCGAACGCCGTATCCTTTGTGGTGGACCGCAATATCAGCTATACCAATGTCTGCACGATTGGCTGTGATTTTTGTGCTTTTCATTGCGCGCCCGGAGCCGCAGGTGCGTACGTGCTCTCCAAGGAGCAGATCCTGGAGAAGGTCCGTGAGCTTGAAGCGCTGGGTGGAACCCAGGTGCTCATCCAGGGAGGCGTTCATCCGGATCTTCCGCTCGATTACTATCTGGACATGGTTCGCGCCATTCATAAGAAATTTCCAAGGATCCACATTCATTCTTTTTCAGCCATTGAGGTAGATACCCTGGCGAAAAAAAATAATATTCTTTTGCCGGAACTTTTCCGAAGGTTCAAGGCGGCCGGGCTCAATTCCATGCCGGGCGGTGGGGCGGAGATCCTGGTGGAACGTGTGCGGAAACTTATCAGCCCGGCCAAGATCTCGTCGGATCGCTGGCTTGAGGTGATGGAGATCGCACACAAGGCCGGCCTCAAGACGACGGCGACCATGGTATTCGGGCATGTAGAGACGAAGGAGGAAAGGATATTGCATCTCCTCCGGCTTCGCGAGTTACAGGACCGGACCGGGGGTTTCCGGGCTTTCATCCCGTGGAGTTTTGTTCCGGCGAATACGCTTATGAAGGATGTGAGCCCCGCCGGCGGGGACGATTATCTCAGGACCGTCGCGATCTCGCGGCTCATGCTCGACAATATCGAGCATCTTCAGAGCGGTTGGCTTACCGAGGGCCTGAAACTCGGCCAGATCGCGCTTGCCTTCGGCTGCGATGACATGGGCGGGATTCTGATCGAAGACAAAGTTCTGGAGCCCACGGGGATCAAGGTCCGCACGCGGAGAGAGGACCTCATCCGGCTTATCCGGGAGGCCGGCTTTTTGCCGGTCCAGCGGGACACAAATTACGAGATCCTAAAAACCTTTCAGGAGGTGAGTAATGCCTGCGCCCAGTAAAGACTTTATCCGAAAAGCTTTTGATTCGATCACGCCGCGTTACGACCGATTGAACCAGATCCTGAGCTTTGGGATGTCAGAAGCCTGGCGCAAGCGTTCGGCGGAGCTCGTTCTGGGCGACCCAAGATTTACGCCGAAGACGATCCTGGACCTCGGTTGCGGCACGGGGAAATTCCTGGAGTGTTTCCTTCAAAAAAAATCGTGGGAGAGCGCCGCCGGCGTTGATTTCTCGGTGGCCATGCTGAAAAAAGCGCGCGAAACTGTTCCCGGGAAGGTGCTGTGGCTTCAGGAGGATTTTGATGCCCTGCCTTTTCTGGAGGGGAGTTTCGATCTGGTGGTCTCGGCTTTCACACTTCGGAGTGTCCAGCGGCTTTCGGAATTTCTGGCCAACGTTCAGCGCATTCTGACTCCGGGCGGGAGGGCCGCTTTCCTCGATCTGACGCGGCCACGGAACGTTTGGGTCCGGCTTTTCTTTTATCCTTATCTGAAGCTCATCCTGCCGCTTCTGGGCTGGCTTGTTTCGGGGGACCGGAAGGCTTACGGGTTCCTTTCCGACTCCGTTCGGCGGTTTCAACCGCCGGAGGAGACAATGCGTCTCATGCAGTCCGCTGGCTATCGCGACTGTACCAAGAAGTCCTTTGCTTTTGGGGCCGCGACGCTTATCATAGGCGCGAAATGACGTCGAATTTGACGTCATCCTGATCCCGCTAGCCGGCGGGAGAAGGATCTCCCTTGAGATTCTTCGTAGGTCCGAAATCGAAAATATCTCAGAATGACGGATGCTATGACCCCGGAAGATAAAATTACACAATCAGGTCTATTGCTGCCTCCCGCGCCGAAACCCGTCGGGCTTTATCAGCCTTTCGTGGTGGCGGGAAAGCTCGTTTTTTTGAGCGGGCAGATCTCCAAGGACGCGGAAGGGAAGATACTGGCCGGGAAGGTCGGGAAAGACCTTTCTTTGGCCGAAGGACAGGCGGCCGCGCGGCTTGCGGCGCTTAATGTTCTGAGTCTCATGAAGCATCTGATCGGCTTTGAAAAGATCAGCCGCATTGTGAAAATGACAGGTTTTGTCCAGACGGCGCCGGACTTTTACGAGATCCCGGCAGTTCTGAACGCGGCCTCGGAGCTTTTCGGAGAGGTGATGGGGGACCGGGGGCTTCACGCCCGTTCTGCCGTGGGCATGGCAAGCCTTCCGCTCAATGCCGCGGTTGAGATTGAACTGGTTTTGGAATTAAAGTGACGCGCATTCTGCGTCATCCTGAGCCCCGCAGAGGGCGAAGGATCTCGTTCGAGATTCTTCATCCGCTGTTGGCGGATTCAGCACTGACTTTATCAAAAAAATAATGGTAGTCAGTACAGTCCCGACCTCCTTTGACTTTCAATAAGGGGCGGGGCAGAACGACGGGTCTTTACAGAAAGGTTTTTGTGAAAAGTTTTCTTAAATTCATTGTTGTCTTCGCGGGGATCCTTCTCCTAAGCGTGCTTCTCGCGCCGATCTTTAACGGTTTCCTGCCGTATGGTTTTGCCCGCGTCTTCAACCGGATCGTTATGATCCTGGCGGTTCTCGCGGTCCTGATCTTTGTCCGTTTCCGCAAGGAAATGTTCGTCGGCTACGGTCTGGATCTACGCAAGGATAGCGCGAGGCTCTTCTGGACCGGTTTTTTAACCGTGACCCTTGTCTTGGTGGCTTTTACGGCGGTGCAGATTCTCGCCGGGCATGCGACCGTACTGTTCCGTGACATGTCTTCGAAGCGGTGGCTCTATAAGATCTTCGGCGGTATCGCGGGAGCATTTCTGATCGGGATCGTGGAAGAGTTCTTTTTTCGCGGGTTTATTTTTACGTCCCTTCGGGACAAAGTGTTGAGGGGTAGCCCCTGGATTGCGATGGTTGCGACGAGTCTTTTTTACGCGTCACTTCACTTCGTCAGCATTCGCAAGCCCGTGATCAGTTCGGATCCTGGGTTCGTGGACGGCCTTAAGATGATCGCGGCGCCGCTTCGATCCTTCGCCAATTGGCAGTCGGTGTGGCCGGCATTTATCGGGCTCTTTCTTTTTGGGATGATCCTGAATGGCTGTGTTGTGCGGACACGCTCTCTTTATGCTTCGATCGGGGTGCATGCGGGGGCCGTGCTCTTTATCAAGATGGTCGGACTTTTTATCGCGTTCCAGGAGGCGAACGTTTTCTTCTGGAGCACCAAAAAGGTTTACGACGGAGTCCTGGGGTGGATCTTCCTGTGCCTGGTCGGAATGATCCTGAGCAAGTTTCTCAAAAAAGCGGATCCTCTAAAAACAATTTAGCTCGCGAAGAGAGGTTCATTCATGTCCACATTCAATAAGATCACGCGCGAAGAAGTTCTCGAATGCCTCAAGCAAGTTGAGGAGCCTATTCTCAACGAGGATATCGTTTCGCTGGGGCTCGTGCGGGAGATCGGGATCGAAAAGAACTGCGTTTTCGTTCATCTCGAAATCTCCGCGGAGGATCCTTGTCTTCAGGAGAAACTGCGCGTGGCCATCGTCAAGGCGGTGAAGGCGGCGGGTGCCAGTGAGTGTGACGTGCATTTTTCCGGGAAGCCCGGAAAACAGGGCGAGGCGCGTACGTCTTCGCAGAGTGACCAGCCGAAATGCGGGGTGAGCGCGTCAGCGATCCATCCGATCCCCGGCGTCAGGCATGTGATCGCGGTGGCAAGCGGCAAGGGCGGCGTCGGCAAGTCGACGACGGCCGTCAATCTGGCGCTGGCTTTGAAACAATTGGGATCGCGCGTGGGGATCATGGACGCGGATATCTACGGGCCGAATATTCCGATCATGCTCGGGATCCCGCCGGAAAAACGTCCGGAGGCGAACGCTACGGAGAAGATCCTTCCGTTGGAGGCCCATGGCGTCAAGGCGATCTCGATCGGATTTTTCGCGAATCCCGAACAGCCGGTGATCTGGCGCGGGCCGCTTCTTCACAAGACGATGGAGCAATTCCTTCACCGGGTGGATTGGGGCGAATTGGATTATCTCGTGGTGGATCTGCCTCCTGGCACCGGGGACGTTCAACTGTCGCTCTCCCAGTGGGTGAGTTTGTCGGGGGCGGTCATCGTGACCACGCCGCAGGAAGTGGCCTTAAGCGATGTCCGGAGAGCGGTCAATATGTTCCGCCAACTCGAGGTTCCCATCCTGGGAGTTGTGGAGAATATGACGGGGCCAGTTTTCGGCAGGGGAGGCGCCGAGAAAATGGCGGAGGTGTTTCAGATCCCCTTTTTGGGCGATATCCCGCTGGAAGCGCAGATCCGGGAATGCGGGGATTCGGGACTCCCGGTCGTGATCGGACATCCCAAGAGCCCTATCAGTGAACGGTTCATCAAAATCGCGGAAACGGTCCGGAAAGCATTAAAATAATCGCGCAACGTACGACGCGCAACGAATCGTTAATCGTTGACCGTTGAGCGTTGCGCTCGAAGGAGTGATTGAATGGCAAAGAAGAAAGCGGCAAAAGATGAAGGGCGATTCGAAGAGGTGGTCCGTGAGATGCTTGGACTTTTGGGAGAGGATCCCCGGCGTGAAGGCCTCGCGAGAACTCCCGAGCGCGTCGCGAGATCGCTGCAGGACCTGACGCAAGGCTATAAGCAAGACGTGAAGGCGATCCTGAAGAACGCCGTCTTCAAAGAACCCTATGATGAAATGGTCATCGTCAAGGATATCGAGATCTTTTCGCTTTGCGAGCATCACCTCCTGCCTTTCTATGGCAAGGCCCATATCGCCTACATCCCGAACGGTAAGATCATCGGTCTCTCCAAGATCCCGCGCGTGGTGGAGATCTTCTCAAGACGCCTCCAGGTCCAGGAGCGGCTTACGACGCAAATCGCCGAGTGTTTGATGGAGGCCTTGAAGCCGAAGGGGGTCGCGGTCGTGATCGAAGCGCTTCATCTCTGCATGTCCATGCGCGGCGTCAAAAAAGCCGACGCCTACACCATCACGAGCGCCATGCTCGGGGCCTTCCGCAAGGACGCCCGCTCCCGCAGTGAATTCCTCAGTTTGATAAGGCTCAAGAGGGAAGAGTAAAAATCGCACAATGTTCTACGCGCAACGCGCAACGAATTTTCCCTTTCGTTGCGCGTTGACCGTTGTGCCGGTAGGAATTACTTTTCGGAAGGAATGCCGAGCTTCTTCTCTAATTCCGCGACTTTTTTCTTGAGGGCGCGGACATCATCCAGCGTTTCCGCGGCGCGAAGCTGGGCGCCGAACTGCTTTCTCATTTCCGCGTAAGGCCGGGCGGGTTGGCCGAAATAGATCTGCTTGCCGGGGACTTTCTTATTGGAAGGGAAGCCCGCGCCGGCGCCGACCATGGCCCAATCGCCGATCTCCACGTGATCCCCGACTCCGACACTGCCGCCCATCGTGACGTGCGAACCGATCTTGCAGCTTCCGGAGATGCCCGTCTGTGCCGAGATCACCGTATGCGGGCCGATCACGACATTGTGGGCGATCTGGACGAGATTATCGACCTTTGTGCCTTTGCCGATCCTTGTGGAGCCGATCGCCGCGCGATCGATCGTGGAGCACGCGCCGATCTCGACGTCATCTTCGATCACCACATTGCCGATCTGGGGGAGCTTCTCATGCGCGGCCTGCGTGGCGACATAGCCGAAGCCATCCGCCCCGATCACCGTGCCCGCGTGGATCACGACATTCGCGCCAAGTTCCGAATCCCGGTAGATCGTGACATTCGGATGGATAAAGGAATTCACGCCGATACGGACGTTTTCTTCGATGAAAGCGCCGGAGCGGATCACCACGCCATCCGCGATCACGCAATTTTCGCCCACGGTCACGAAGGCTTCGATCGTCACGTTTTGTCCGATCTTTGCCGTCTTGGCGACCGAAGCTTGAGAAGAAATTCCCGCAGCAAATTTCTTGGCGGGGAAGAGCTCTCTCAGGATCTGGGCCCACGCCCGTTTGGGATGTTCGACCTGGATCAGGACCTTGGAGGACTGACTGATCGCTTTCGGCACGATCATGCAGCTGATCACGGAAGCCTCAAGCGTCTTGAACCCTTTTTCGTCCTGCACGAAGGAGATGTGTCCGGCGAGAGGATTTTCAAAGTTGGTGATGCCTTCGATCAGTGTCGTGGCGTCCCCGATCACGGTGCCGCCCACAAGCTTCGAGAATTCTTCGACGGTTTTTTTCATAAAAGATTATTTTTTCTCCGCGACAGGCGCGGGTGGGGGAAGTTCGGCCGGTTTCGGAGCCTGCGCCGGAGCTTTAACGTCTTCGGGTGTTTCTTCCGGTGTAGCCGCCGGTAACGCCAAATAATCAACGAGAGCCGCGCGATCATTGACTTTATTGGACCATGTCATGAAGGCCGTCTTTTGCTTCTCTGCCGCGGCGGCCTTCTCTTTCGGGTCCGTGAGCTTTTCAGCCTCCTTCGGAGAAAAGCCCGCGATCTTCACGCGCAGGAGCTTCTGGATTCGGATGAATTCCCGGAGGCCTTCCTCAAATTCGTGGGGAGACAGATGAAGCGACCGGGTGAGCCAGATCTTGTATTGCTCATGGGTTGGGTTGGTTAGCCCCTGTTCTTTGAGAATGTTGGAGATCTCTCCGCGGACTTCCGCGTCGGAGACATTCACTCCGTTTTTCTTGGCCTCGCGGGCATAAATAATATTTTGCCAGGTGTACTGGCGCAGGATATCGGGGTCATCGATCGGTTTCGCGGAAGGCATGAAAAGCTGAGTGGCGCGGTAGAACTGGTTGTATTCCTGGAAGGTTACGGTCTTGCCGAAAACCTCTCCGGCATAGCGGCCGCTTTTTTTGCCGCCCACAAGGTCGGCGATCGAACCGGCCCCGAAGAGCAGGGCAAGCGCCGCCACGGTGATCCAGACAATGATCTTTGTATTACTGCGGAAAATTTTCAGCATGATGGCGAGTAATGTAGCATAGCGTTTAAGAAATAACAATCCGAAGATCGCTTGTCCGAAGATTTTTACTGCGTCGGTTGAAATTTTAACTGACGCAGTTAAAATGGTTGGGTTATGATTTTTCAAAAAAATAAAAAAAAAGGTTGGAGGAGCTCATGGCTTGGGTTAGAATTTCCGCATGAATCATAAAGCGATGTCACTGGTTGAAGTCATTGTGGCTCTCGTTATCCTTTCTATTGCCGCGCTCGGCGTGGCCTCCACTATCAATCTCGTCTCCAAGGGCAGAACCTCCGTTGGCAGCCCCGATCTCAAGGCCGTAAGCTACGCCAGAGAAGTGTTCGAAAAACTGAAGAATTCTGTAAGTGAGAATACGGCGGCGTCAACTCCGGGCGCCCTGTTGCTTGATACCAGCTACGCAGCAGGCTCCTGCTCTACGGGGGTTGGTCAATTTTGTAATGCTACTGGAACGAGGTATCCGTCCTCGGGGACCACCCCCCTTGCTGAGGGGTTCGCGTATTATTACTGGGTCTGGGATATTTCGGACGGAAACGGCGGCGTCGCCTACAAAAAAGTGACTGTGTCCCTATCATGGCCCGGTTAATAAAGTCCGAACGCGGCGTCACCCTGCTTGACCTTATTATTTCTATTGTTATTGCCACCCTCGTTTTTTTTGCCGCGACAAGGCTTCTCATGAATTTCGGGAATTTCTCCTACAATTTTGTCAAGGCCGAAACCTCACTTACGGGGACTGCCGTTGGCGCATTTGAGGATATCTCCGGCAAGATCACCGCGGCCAATAAAGTGGTGATCCGGTCCGATGCAGCGACCGCCCCCATGGATGCTCTATTGGCTCCTTTTCCTCTCACTTCTTCGGCCGATGGTAGCTGTATTCAAATAAGGGTAGATACCCCGAACACCGCGGCCGACTATA
>Ga0209083_1001053_pt1 | contig 34120 bp, 27 predicted proteins | sample AM7aDNAmetaG_FD_184132 | JGI IMG/M metagenome (GOLD analysis project Ga0209083, IMG submission 184132) | Freshwater microbial communities from Finland to study Microbial Dark Matter (Phase II) - AM7a DNA metaG (SPAdes) (version 3) | ecosystem: Environmental > Aquatic > Freshwater > Lake ... | reverse complement strand
GAGTCGCCAAGACCAATGTCAGACACGAAAAAACTCGCGTCTCCATATTTTCTAATATATCGCAGCTTGGAACTCGGCCCGTCATCAAATCGGGGTCGTAGCCTTTGTGTTGCGACGCCTCATCGGCTCATTAAGGTTATCAGCCGAGGTATTTAAGCTTTTCTCTCAGTCCATCCCATTTCTGGGAAGAATAGAGAAACCCTGGCTTCCTTAAACCGATATCATATTCAGGCCCTATAATCACTATCTACAGGACCCGTTGCCACGCCATCCAGGCGGGCCGAACTCATCCAATAACTCAGACGTATATAACCTTTTTGCTTCACACGTCAGCGCCCACGGCAGAGAGAAAGAGAAACGGATACCTTATATCGCTTAGTTTTAATATGATCATAACCTAAAACTATGGATTATTAACAAGGAATAGTAAGCCTGCTGGAGGTCATTTATGGGTTACACCTTGACTGAAAAAATCCTGAGGGAACACCTCGCGGATGGTTCCTACGAGCTAGGCAAAGAGATCGGCATTAAGATAGACCAGACACTCACCCAGGACGCCACCGGCACCATGGCATATCTCCAGTTTGAGTCTATGGGACTAACAGACATCTCTACCGAGCTCTCCGTCAGCTACATTGATCATAATACTATCCAGGTGGGATACGAGAATGCAGACGATCATGCCTACCTGGAATCTATCGCGAAGAAGTACGGCATCTACTTCTCGCGACCTGGAAACGGCATTTGTCACCAGGTCCACCTGGAGAGATTCGCGAGACCTGGCAAGACTCTGCTCGGATCAGACAGCCATACTCCCACCGCCGGAGGCATGGGTTCCCTGGCCATGGGAGCAGGAGGTCTCGATGTGGCTGTAGCCATGGGAGGCGGGGCATACTATCTCGCCACCCCGCGAGTGATCAATATCCACCTCACGGGAGAGCTGCAGACCTGGACCACAGCCAAAGACGTGGCTCTCAGAGTCCTCCAAATCCTCAGTACAAAGGGTAACGTTGGCTGCATCTCAGAATATACTGGAGAAGGAATATCCCGTCTGACGGTGCCTGAGAGAGCGACCATCACCAATATGGGCGCAGAGACTGGCGTTACGACATCCATATTTCCCAGCGACCTGCAAACCAAGAAGTTCCTGGAAGCGCAGGGAAGAGGCGAACAGTGGATTTCTCTAGCAGCGGATGCGGATGCCATTTACGATCGCACAATTGAGATCGATCTTGATGAAATCGAGCCCCTCGCTGCCGCCCCACACAGCCCGGGAAACATAGCCACGGTCCGAGGTCTTAACCTGCCCGTGGATCAGGTGATGATAGGCTCCTGCACCAACTCCTCTTATGTAGATCTCATGACTGTAGCGAGAATGGTGAGAGGCAAGACTCTTCCTGCCGGAGTATCTCTGGGCATTGCACCGGGCTCCCGGCAGGTGCTCAGCGCCATAGCCAGGAACGGCGCTCTGAACGATCTCATATCATTTGGAGCCAGGATCCTGGAGTCATCTTGCGGTTTTTGTATCGGAAACAGCATGTCGCCTTGCACGGACTCGGTCTCCATTCGAACCAGCAACCGCAATTTTCAGGGCCGGTCCGGCACTCCCAGCGCCAATGTCTACCTGACCAGCCCGGTAGTCGCCGCAGCATCTGCAATCACTGGCAAGCTGATGGACCCAAGAGGCCTGGGAATGGATTTTCCCGAGATAGAGATGCCAGAGCATTTTGAGATCGATGATCGCATGATCATTCCACCGCTTCCGGCCAAGCAGAGGGCTGAAATAAAGGTCTGCCGCGGTCCCAACATCGGAGAGCCTCCTGTAAACGGCCCTATGCCGGAGGAGATTAGGGGAGTTGTCACCATAAGAGTGGGAGATCTGGTAACCACAGATCATATCATGCCTGCCGGCTCTCGCCTCAAGTACAGGTCCAACGTTCCCAAATACTCAGAATTCGTATTTGAACCTCTGGATAAGCAGTTCTGCAGCCGGGCATCCTCCTTAAGAGATCAGGGCAACCATAACCTGATAGTTGCAGGTCTTAGCTACGGCCAGGGCTCTTCGAGGGAGCATGCTGCGCTCTGTCCCATGTACCTGGGGGTGAAAGGCGTGATCGCTAAGTCCATCGAGAGGATACACGCCGCCAATCTGGTCAACTTCGGCATAGTGCCCTTCACTTTTGCCAAGGATTCGGACTGGGATTTGCTGCCGGAAAATACCCAGGTCCGAATACCAGGCATTCGAAAGTCGCTGGAGATCGGCGACGAAAGCGTCCGGGCTCTGGCCGGTAATATAGAAATAAACCTGGCTTTGAGCCTCTCCAAACGCCAGAGGGAGATCCTTCTGGCAGGTGGCTTGTTGCCCTTAACGGTAAAGAAAACAAAAGGAAAGTGAAAATCAGGAAAATAGCTCTGCCCAAATGCAGGCAGAGCTTTTCTCGTTTTTCTCTAGTTCTTTTTCAGATATAACGCGCTTCAGACGTTGAAGAATGTTACGATATTCTGCGAGAGCATCTTTCCTGCTGCATCCTTAGCAGGCGTACCGGTTCCACTTGATGTGGTCAGACTTCCGCTTGTGGCAGGAATTGACCAGACCTGATTCACGGCAAACCCGCTATTCACATCCCTTGTCAGCGACTGGCTGTTCCTATCAGCTACACTGAGAGAGGTAGCCGAAACATTGCCGTTGAAGCTCGATGACTTGAGCGGCAGGGGTGAGCTGAATACCAGGGGGAAAGAATTCATCCAGATATCCATATCAGATGTCGCACTGCGATGGGTCAGATTTTGCTGGTTGGTGATATAGGATCCCCAATAAGTCTGGACATCAGGTTCAAAGGTCGATGAGCTTGGTGCATTGAAGAATGCCAATTGGCTGGAGCTGTAGCCCTCGCCGATGAACATAGTCTGGGCACCGGCAACACCCAATAGGCAGATTAGTGCTATTAATGCTACTATCGTTTTCATATTAATACATCCCGTTTTATTCGTTGATCTTTACTCCAGGAAATCTGACCCAACCTATTTATTCCTTATTGGTGAAGTGGGGCTTATGCCGGACCATTTCGAGATACTGCACAAAGATCTGGCCGGAAGGATCGGCCGGCTTTCTACACCACACGGCACAGTCGAGACTCCTCTGCTCATGCCCGTGGTCAATCCCCATCTTCCACTCATAACACCCGGAGAGCTGGCAGAGATAGGTGCAGATATGATCATCACCAACAGCTACATAATTAACCAGGACCCGGACCTGAAAATCAGGGCTGTGGAGCGAGGACTGCATGAGCTCCTGGGCTTCAAAGGGCCGATAATGACCGACTCGGGCGCCTTCCAGCTCTCCGTCTATGGAGACATCGATGTTCAGCCTATGGAGATCCTGGATTTTCAATTTGCCATAAAATCGGACATCTCTGTGCCCCTCGACATACCAACTCCGCCTGATGTCGCCAGAGAAAGGGCAGAGTCGGAGCTGCATACAACAGAGGAAAGGCTGCAAGAAGCCGCAGCCGCCAATAGATCTGCCTTGCTCGCGGGACCTGTTCAGGGCTCGACCTATCCCGATCTCCGGGAAAGAGCAGGCAAGTTTGCCCGCGACCTTGGATTTGACGTTTATCCTGTGGGCGGAGTTGTGCCCCTCATGGAGGCTTACAGGTACAGAGATCTGGTAGATGTGGTTGTGGCCGCGAAAAAGGGGCTGGGCTCGGGCGTGCCCGTCCATCTCTTCGGGGCAGGCCACCCCATGATCTTCGCTCTGGCAGCCGCCATGGGCTGCGACTTATTTGATTCTGCGGCTTATGCCCTCTACGCCCGACAGGACCGATACTTGACCGTGCGCGGGACCTGGAAGCTGGCGGAGATGAATTACCTTCCCTGCTCCTGCCCGGTCTGCCAGGCGCATACCCGCCAGGAGCTGGTGGACAGCCCTCATAAGACCAGAGATCTCGCCAGGCACAATCTCTACGTCTCTTTGCAGGAGATTCGGCTGGTCAAGCAGAGCATTCGCGAGGGGTCGCTCTGGGATCTTCTGGAGACGCGCTGCCGATCTCATCCCCGCATGCTGGACGGCTTGAAGAGGCTTTGCAGCCAGGGAAAATGGCTGGAGGGACTGGATACTGCCAGCAAGTCCACATTCTTCTATCTGAGCCCTGAATCGGCCTCAAGGCCGGAGGTCATTCGTCATGCCAGGAGGGTCGATCGCATCTGTCTGCAGGGCAACGTCCTGATCACCGACGATCCCAATGCGGACAAAGCTGGCTATAACCATGTACTGAACTTCAAGCCGCCTTTCGGGCCTTATCCGACGGAACTCTCTGAGACCTATCCCTTCAACGCCGAGGTTCCAGAGGATGCAGATAATACAGCAATAGATCAGGCAGTGAAAATAACCAAACGGCTCGTCAGGGCCAATCCAGAGGCGAGGTTCACCTTCAGGCTCAAGTTCTGCGATTTGGGAGAACGACTGAAACAATCATAAGCTAGTAGTAACAATCTGCCTTTCTTCAGTCGTCGCTATAGAGTCCCCAGGCAGCATACTGACGTATGAACTGCTCCATCAGCTCACCATGATGAGTCTCAAGGTACCGACACACCGCTTCTACTACCCAGGCTGTTGAGGTCAGGAAACCAGCCAGCTTTGACCTGATCCTGCACGTCTTCAGCTAAGCGTTTTGGTAAGCGGATCTCTGTCTTCAACTCAGACATGAGAAAATAATAAGTTACTTTTATAGTTGAACTTCCGATCGAGGCTATTGCCGAACTAGGGCTCTCAACTCCTTCCAGGCTTCGTCGAGCCTAATGCTACTCTCGAAGTTGTAGGAGCCCTCGTAGGTCAAGAGAAGGGGGATTATGGAGATTGTGACCTTGATTTTGTTCTCGACTTTCAAATCGGGGAGCTTACGGCATTCTACCAAGAATTCCCGCCTTTGGCTATTTCCACATCGCGTATCTGAGTAGATTTTATTTCAGTGACCATATGTCATTTTCATTAATTCCATCAAAAATGTCACAGTTTCTTTTTCGGGCTTGGTGCATGTTTCACGCACCCGAATATACAACCTTTCTGAGCCTGTCCAAACGGCCTAAATCCTCTTCTGGCAAAGTCCACATTCCAGCGACTATAAGAATGATAATCAAGTTTTCTTGCGCGGTGCTTGATATCTATCAATTGGTTTTCCTGCCTTCGATTCCGAAAATGCAGAACTTGGAGTGCAACATATCGGGGTTCGACCTGGAAGTATCCTTATAATAACATCCTGTGATTTAGTGGCTATCTAAAAAAAAGAGGGTGGCTTGCAGGTTGTATATACTGCTAGGATCTGGGTCATCTTATCTATGCACATGTGGGAATTCTGCTTGTGTTGGAGCTTCAGTTTTGGGGCTATTATCACCAATCAGGGTTTTTCCTATATCCGAAACGCCGGAACCCCCATTTGATGACATATCCGAAGTTGGTGATGGTAACAGAGGAGTTCCTATTCCAGCACACTTAGATGGATCGATATCACAAGGATCGAGATCCGTGTGAGCGGGGATTAATACCCCCACAACTACCGCAGCTGCTACTGCGGCGAAAAATGCACCAGCACTAAACGCAGCACCTGCGGCTGATGCTTCTTCAATTGCCGCCGCTTTAATTGCTTCCGCCGCTGCATAATCACCTGCCGCTCTAGCTGCAACATAAGCTTCAGCTCCCTTAGATATTATGGCCTTAATAATCATTTCTTTCGTTAATACAACTGTTCCAGTTTCTATGGCATCCCCAGCTGCCCCTATTGCGTAATCTTTGATTGCTTGTGTTGATGTAGGATTACCACTATTTTCGTAAAACGCTCCTGCAAGATTGCTAGCTTCACCTATTACCGCACCAGTTGTTGCCTTATCAATTATGGGGCTGGTTTGGCTAACTGCCACACCTAAACTCATAATTATTGCTGATATACATAACATATGAAGTCTCGTCTTCCAATTCATAGCAAAGCAACCTCCTTTTATCTTATTTTTGCCTCTAATGTTACACTACAACTAATAAGACACTTTGGGGCAAGTGCAATCAAAGATTCCTTTTGCATCTGTTCCAAAGCCTTTCTTGTCAGAATACGTCATATCTTCCCAACCACCGGAACAACAGGGCAGCCACGAATCTTCGCTCACAATCTTGGTCACAGGCAATGTCAGGTTCATCTTGGTCGCAAAGTTGAAGGTTCCTGTGTAGTCTTCGTCTATTGTGATGTTGGACTTGTGCCAAGCACTTTTACCTATGTCCCAAGTGCCAATATTACCCTGTAGCATTCCTATATGAGCAGTACCGCTAGTGACGCCTCCATTTAGATTCATAAGGGTCCTGGCCAAGCCTTTAGAGGCACCTGTATAGGAGTAATCATCCTCTACACTTGCTACCAGATCCATGTTGATGGCCTTTGCTTGCTTAGTTTCGTGGGTCATAGATGTCTCTGAAGCGTAATTCTTGATCTGAGTCTTGTCGCTTAGAAGAGAGTTGAACTTTACGGGATGGTTGGCATAGTAACCATTGCCAATGGACATAGTTTGAGGTTCATAGACCATACTATTATTATCAAAGGCAGCAATCAATCCATAAGCATAAATCGAATCAGGAGAGACCTGGCTTTTTGTTGATTCAGTAGATGTTATAATCGATTCTCTTTCAATCGATCCACTACCACGATCAATTTTTTGAAGGTACACGTCAGCCAATCTGCCGTACACGCGAGCATCAGCGTGTGGACCTTGTGCAACTACTTTGTCGTTGCTTGCAAAAAGTCCACTACCGCGGGTGCTATCCTCGTATTTGAATATTACTCCCGTGGTTTTCTCTTGGAGGGGATCTTCTGACATCACTAGTCCAACAAGCATGATCAGACCAAGCATAGCTAAAAAGATTCTGCAAGAACGCTTCCCTCCACACATAAGTTTGTTTCATCTGCCTAATAACATTTCAATCTTTCCCTAATCACAAGAAGAATGTGTCTCACCATGGTATGTTTTACTTCAGAAAAACACTATCTTGAGGAGAAAACGGCAAACCTTTATAGCAACTCCTACTAGAAAATATTCTGTGTCGATCTCACAGGAAGCCCTCTTTAAAATAGCACTGAATCTCGAAGATCCTTGGTACATCAAATCAATAGATTTTAGTGCCGAAGGTAAACAACTCGATGTCCACGTAGATTTTGAGTCAGGCAGCAAATTTCCTTGTGCAAAGTGCGGCAAACCAGAGTGCTGCGTGCATGATACTATCGAAAGAACCTGGCGTCACTTGAATTTCTTTCAGTTCAAAACCTCCACTGCCGCGTTCCTCGCACAGAATGCAAAGACTGTGGAGTAAAACAGGTTAAGGTTCCCTGGGCCAGAAAAGGCAGCGGATTCACTCTGCTCATGGATTCCATGATAGTCTTTGATGGCTCAGCATATGACTGTGACAGCGATTGCTGAGATGATAGACGAACACGATACTCGAATATGGCGGGTTCTAGAGTATTATGTTGGAGAAGCTAGATCTAATGAGGATTTTTCAAAGGTTAAATCAGTCGGCGTAGATGAAACGTCAAGAGCAAAAGGACATATGTATGTTCCAGTTTTTATAAACCTTGATAAATCAAAAGTAGTGCATGTATGCGAAGGAAAAGATGCTTCGACCATTGAGTCGTTCAAGAACGATTTAGAGCAGCACAAAGGATCTAGCGACAATATAAATAATTTTTGCTGCGATATGTCTCCTGCATTTATATCTGGAATAAATGATACCTTCCCAATGCATCAATTACCTTTGACAGGTTCCATGTGATGAAGCTTATGAATGAAGCAATCGATAAAGTTAGGGGGAAGAGCAATCGCATAATGTTCTGCTTAAAAAGTCAAGATACCTCTGGCTCAAAAATCCAGAAAACCTTACGATCAAGCAAAATGAGACGTTCGGAGCTCTAAAAGATCTTAGACTCAAAACATTAAGAGCGTATAACATCAAACTGGCTCTTCGCGATTTCTGGAATCAAGACCAGCATTCGGCTGAAGGCTATCTCAAACGATGGTATTTCTGGGCAACGCATAGCAGGCTCAATCCTGTAATCGATTGCGCTAAAACCATAAAGAAGCATTGGAATGGGGTAACTAATTATATTAAAACTAAAATCAGCAATGGCATCTTAGAAGGAACTAATAGCCTCATTCAGGCGGCAAAGGGTAGTGCAAGAGGCTTCAGATCCACAAAGAATTTTATTATTACTATTTATCTTAGGACAGGAAAGCTCGAATTCAATCTACCCACATGAAACAGCGAAGAGCCGATATAGTGGATTATTCCATGCCCTATGAGATATGGTATGGTGAAGTGGAAGGAGGATCAGGTCCGCCAGATCAAGGAGTCGGAACTCTCTTGCAGGCAGAACGAGCTTTCTAATGTCTGGCTGTCCGCCTTCTTCGGCAATGAAGTGATGGACGACGATTACTATGAGCTGCAAAACCACCTGAGCCCGGGAGAAGTTTCCGGACTGGTCCGACCTACGGGTGCAGTGGAGAATCTATAAGAGTCCCCCATGAGTGGGCATTATTGGTCCCCCATTCAAAATGGTAGATCGCAGGGGTTTCCTGGAAAGTGAAGTTGACTCCAAAAATTCCGCATCCCTAAAATCATCGCTTCGTTTATTCTTCACCCTCTGCAAATTATCGTCGAAGCAAAGCTTCTTTTTATAGGATTATGTTATCATTAGAAGTGATATGAAGACTTCCGCCTGCCATCCGAGACATTCCAGCATTCATGAGCTGCCAGGTGCATAAGATATGACCAAGTACTTCGAGGTAGTCCGCCGCGACGGCCCGGCCCGCATGGGAAAGCTGCTCCTGGAGAGGTCGATCAGCACGCCCGGCTTTATCACGGGCGATGATTATGCAACAGCTGGCAGCGTCTACAGCTATGCCTCTGTGGATGAAGCCATACTGGCCCAGGAGACGTTGAAAGGCCAAAAGAAGCTGAATGTACTTCCTTACGTTCCCGCAGCTTTGCACACCGAGCCAGCACTGGAGATGCCCCCAATGGAGATGGAAGGCCCCAAAGGCGTCGTGGTCCATCCCTTCAGCGAAAAGAAACCGCAAAATGCCGATGTCTATCTGCTGGGCAACGCCGGGACGATCAAGAATCCAAGAGACCTGGTGAAGGCCGTCATCAATGTAAGGAACATGACCCAGGCGGATACTGCTCTTTATGCTCCAGCTCTCGCCACGCCTGCCAATCTGGCCTTGTTAGTGTATTTGGGAATCGATCTTCTGGACAGAACGCGCATGGTGGCCGACGGCCTTCTGGGCCGCTACCACACCCGCGATGGAATGCGGACTTTGAGCGATCTTAATGAGCTGCCCTGCCTCTGCCCGCATTGCCGGAAGATGAATGAGAGCGGCCGGGAGACGGGGCTCCTGATCGCTCATAACCGGCATATGCTGGAGGAGGAATTGCTCTCGGTTCGGGAGGCGATTCGCTCCGAGACGACTCGGGAATATATTGAACGGCAGGTACGAGTAACGCCCGATCAGACGGCAGCCCTGAGGCTGCTGGACGCGGAACACCAGTACCTGGAGAGGAGGACTCCCGTAAGCCGTCGAAGCATCTTCTATGCCAATTGCGCAGAATCGTTACAACGCGTGGAAGTCACCCGCTTCGCCGATAGGGTGATTAGCCGGTATAAGGCCCCACAAAGCGATGTCTTGCTGCTGCTGCCCTGCTCTGCCAGAAAGCCCTACTCCACATCCCGATCGCACCGGCTTTTCGCGGAAGCCATCGGATCTTACCGTCGCTATCTGCACGAGCTGATACTGACCTCGCCCCTGGCCCTGGTGCCGCGCGAGCTGGAAGAGGCTTATCCTGCAGCCAGCTACGATGTTCCCGTCACCGGCCGATGGGATCTGGAGGAGAGGGCGTGGCTGACGGGTTGTTTAGAGGCCTACCTCAAAAAGAACAAGTACACCAGAGTCGTCGCCCACCTGGATGGAGAGCTGGAGGAGACCGTGAAGGACTCCGGCCTTGAAGCAGTCTACACCGGCGGCGGGACCAACAGCCAGGCTCTGCAGCGGCTTGCGGATGCAGTTGCAGAAGCCTGCCGCGGCGGGGCCACTCGATTACCCGATCTGCGCCTCCTGCGCTACCGCGCCCATGCAGATTTCCATTTTGGTCCGGGTGCAGGCGACGCTCTTCTGGCAGGAAAGATAATAGTGAAAGGCAGAGAGATCCAGGATGAGACCAAAAAATCGCTGGCCGCGACCACACCCAATGGCATGATCGCAATCTCCATGGCAGGAGCAAAGCGGCTGGAGCCGCTGGGGTGCTACACCGTCTGGATTGGCGACTTCCTGCCCAAAGGCTCCTTGCTGGCGCCAGGCGTTGTGGATGCAGACGAGCAGATCCGTCCCGGGGATGAGGTAATAATAGTAGGAGAGAAGGCCTTCGGCGTCGGTCGGGCCAGGATGTCGGGCTGGGAGATGAGAGATTCCCGCAGAGGTGTGGCAGTGGAGATCAGGCATATAAAGGAGAAGTAAGGCCTCACTATAGATCGATGTCAAGTCTCTCTTCGAGTGGAAGAGTAGTTGCGTATTGTAAGCTGTTTCACGCCTAAAAGAGGTGGGAGATACGGAGCTAATTGATGAGATGAAGAGTCATTTGCCCATTCCCGCTTATGCAAGCCTGGAACTGAGCAATTATCTTATCGAGAATGGAAAAGACATCGCGCCGGAGACGGAATTGATGATAACAAAGGTTTTCGAATCCGGAGATGATGGTGGCATAGTCTGTTTGTTGGATGTGATGGATCAGGAGGCATTTGTCATCTCCATAACGCTGCTCAGGATTAAGCCCGAACACGCTCTATACGACAAGATCTCTGCCTATCAAAAGCAGAGGATAAGAAGCATTTTCAGGTCAAAAGGTCTGAGGCCGAGGAGACATTAGGAAACGGGAAGTGTGCCTGGGGGAGACGAGCGTTAAGGAGCGAATGGCTTGCATAAAGCCTTTCTCCAAATTTTGTATTGCGGTCAGATAGCCCGGAAGAAGGAGATTAGTAAATCGTACAGGCAGCAGATTACTTCCGCTGGGATCAGGATGCTATGTTGCAGAGCCCCGGGGCCGATCCATTTGGGGTGAGTTTGTAGACATTGCCAGCCAGATCGACTTCAACATATCCGCCTTCCGGAGTGGCATCGAAGCCATGAGTGGCAAGGTAGAAAGCAAGGTCCACAGAGTTGATGTGCGGATCGTCAAAGCCTGATACTAAGGACCTCAGATCCGAGAGGGAATCTCTAGACGCACTGACTGTCGGCAGAGCCATCATGATTATGATCAAGATGATACCAATTGCACTTATCTCCTTCCATGCCATACTAACATCTAATCACTCAGAGAATCATATAGACGATTGTGTGTAAATAAGTCATAAAATTTTGACAGATTCGGCCAGCAAGGTCCGAATAGTAGAGAAGATACCAGACGCACCCTGTTTAGGACACCTGTAAGAAGGTCCAAAAAGGGATGCTCTAAACTGCTAAAAATCAAACAGCGACTTCTGCTTCTGCTCCTTCTGGACAGAGCCTTCGAAGCTGAACAGATTGCTCTGAGCGCGGCCGGCGCACAGCCGGTCCTTGGTGACACCAAAGCTCTCGAAGATACGCAGAACGGGCGGAAGGATCTGCTTTTCTACATAGTACTCCGTGTCCAGAGGCATGTTATTCTCCAAAACAAAAGCCGGATCTTCAGCTCGGTCTACGAAGAGCGCCTTGTTCTTGCGACTGCTCTTACCCTTGATTATCACGAAAGGTACCCTGTCGCCAACACTTGGCACCTGTCCGCCCCGCTCTCTTATCTTCTCTACCAGTTGAATGTGTGGCTGCTTGTTCTTGTAGGAGCCGGTGCTCTTAGTGTATCTTCTGGTAAGTGTTAGTTCCTCCAAAATCCCAGGATCCAAAGATAGATCCAGACTCTGCAGCCTGACGACTACCGAGCGAACGTGATCCACCGCCTCGTCCACTTTTCCCTCTTTGAGCACCAGCTCCAGGCAGGTCTTCAAGGTCTTGGAGGTCAGACCGCACCAATCACGCCTCACCGTCTCCATGCCGCGCACCTTAATTCTATCCTTCCAGACTTCACCCACCTGCTCGAATACCCAGAGAGCGTAGCGTTTTTTCGCCAAGAAGATTCCGCGTCTGGCGAAGGCCTCGAAGACCAGCTCCATAGGCGAGGGAAGACTGGACGTGACAGTCTCCGCAATCTTTTTGCCGATCAACTCTGCGTCTTGCAGAGAGACTGGTCCGCCGGTGGAGCCAGAAGGGCTCAGGCGTACAAAGACGCTGTCTGTATCCCCATAAACGACCGCAATATCAAAGCCCTTTGCTGCCATCTTCCCAAAGGTCAGATCATCCTTGAAGACGACCTCACCGTCGATCACGTAAACCGAGCCGATCTCATCAATGATCTTCTTCGTGCGCAGGATATTCTCCCGGCCAAAAGACGTAACCGCGTTGGCCAGAGCAAGGCTGTAAAGCCTGGCCCGGGCATAACCCGAGTAGCCATAGAAGCTATTCAGCAGAATCTTCATGGCATATTGCTTGGCATCCAGAAAGCGGCGCTCCTCATCACCGGCCTTCTTCATAAGTTTCTTTGTCTCGGTTCTCTGATCGAGCAGCTCCTTCAGGACGCCCGGCATGATGCCCGGAGATATCTCGGTCGAGACGAATTTTCCTCCGGAAGGCGCGGTTATGATTTGATCAATTACGGGCGAGTCTCGCAGCACGACTGTGGAGTAGCACAGGTTGTGGGCCATCATAATAGTTGGATAAAGAGACTTGTAATCCAGGATGACCACATCTTCTACAAGGCCTTTCTCAGGCACCAGTACGGCTCCGCCCTTCAGGTCTTCATTCTCTATATAACGTTCCTCTGAGACGCCGACATCCGGCTTGGGGGGCACGACCCGGGATCTCTCCCGGAAACGGCGCAAGAGCAGGTTCTCTACCATCCCTGATTGGCCGCCATTGACGACATCCTGCAGCAAAGAACCGCTGGCCCGGGACATGGCGATATATTTGTCCATGAGCCGCAGGTCCAGCAGCATGTGCAGAGCCAAGACGGCATCCCGCCTGGAGTAGCTGATGAAGCGTTTCAGGCCTTCCCCATCACCGCTTTCCGCCCAGAGGGCCTCAATCTCTTTGGGGTCCACGTCATACTTCTCCATTTTAAGAAGCTCAGCTGCAGCGTTTCGGAGTGTGTACTGCTTCAGACTGTAGGAGGAGCGTATGATGGGCAGGAGATCAACTACTATCCGGCCGGTGATGGAGACGTCGGTCCGATTCACGATCTTGCGCACGTACCAGGAATTTCCATCTCGACCGACCCGCGATTCTACGCGCTGCTGTTTGGCCCTCTCCTGCAGATAGGGAAAATCGAACTCATTGGAGTTGTAGCCCGCCAGAATATCAGGATTGTAATCCCTGATGATGGAGGCGAACTGGGCCAGAAGATCGTATTCATCCCGGCAGGATCGAGTGTCCGAACGAATGCAGTCGATATTCTTTCCCACCAGCACCAGGTCTTTTTGGCCCTGATACTCCGGCTGGAAGGCCATGCTGATGAGAACAACCGGCGAGACTTCGGCCTTGGGCATGGCTCCGTGATCTGGCAAGCACTCGATGTCGAAGCTCATGAAGCGCAACGGAGCATTGGCCTCATGCTGCACGGGATGCAATGTTTGCACGTTTACGATTGGAGCTGATGGTAATGCATGTGAGGCATCCTGGCTGAGAGTCCATTCCGGAATGGGCGCCTCTACCCATCCCATGCCGCCTAATGCCTGATCGATGAGAAACCTGTTCTTGAAGAGGATATCCGTCTCATAGACGGCTTTAATGCCAGGGACCTCACGCACACGTTCCCTGAGGCTGCGCACCTCTTTGGGATCAATGGTGGTGATCTTAAGCATCTTCTTGGGTGAACTCTGATATCCGATGGGCTCAAAGCGCTCTACTTCCTCGACCTCCAGCCCCCATGCCCGGAGATCCTCGGCCGCCCTTTTCAGGCAGCCTTCCTCGACGCCCGCGTAAAAGTAGGGCCGAAATCCTGCCACGCGGCAGGTAACGCTTTTCCCCTCTGGCGTCGAGCCGAAGAGCTGCACCAGAGGGTTTCTATCTGAGTCATAGGAGTAGTTGGCGTCCAGGATCTGGAAGATCATCACTTATAAATGGAAATTTTCGCATAAATAGCTAATCATGCCGACCTCATTGGTTCAAACCAGGCATTCAAAAATAGATACGAATATTCCCGTTATCTTTCGCTCTTCCACTTGACCTTATCTCCTTTGATCTTCACCACGTCGCTCTTCTCCAGCACCTTGGCCAGCTCCTCGGCAACTTCCTCCCCGTCAATCAAGATGTCATCGCCGTCTTCATCCTTCAGACGCATAGAGCAGTTTTCTATGAATTCCCCAAAATCCATCTTTCGAGATGTGGGCGATGTGGCCAGCTTCTCGATCAGCATCCCCAATACTCTGAGATTCTGATACTCTTCTGGATATAAATCACTGAACTCTTCATCGAGCTCGCTGGAGAGCGGCGTTGTGAACTCATCGACATAGACTCCAACGGTCTTTTCCAGATGGAACTCAATCGTTGTCTTATACTGCTCCGGTTTTGGGTCGTAATCTCTTGAATTGACTGGAATATCCAGCAGAGGATCGTCCAGCTTATCTCCCACGGGCTCTCCGATCTCGATATCGTTCAGAGAAAGAACAGACTGGGCAAAGAGTTGGGCTTTCCCAAACTTTACTAGAAAGCTCAACCATCCTGTTGAATTGAAATCGAGGGATTCCTTTTCAACTTCCGAAAGGCTGTCCGGGTTCTGAGAGAGCGCCAGTATCTTATCCCTCTTTTCCGTCATAGTGGGGTCCAGCTCCGCCATGAAGAGCTCATCGAATTCCGCCTCGGTCGTGCTCCGGACAAGGACGCTCTTCAGCACCGATAGATAGCCTTCGTACTCGTCCATGTCTTTTGCCACATCTTTGAGCAGGCTATGTCTACCATGAAGGAAACAAGTCTGTTCCTCCATTACCACAAGGGAAGGCTTGAGCTCGACCTTAATGCCGGCATCAATCAGAAAGGTCCGGATCTCCTTGGCCTCTTCTTCATCGTACTCTCCGAGATTGAACATGGGCGAGAGAATTATAAGAAGGACTAAAAAAAGCTTTACATGGGAGAGGCTCGAAGCCAGGGTGTCTGTGATCATCTGATCTGTCTCGTAGACACGCACTCGACCTAACTGTATCCTCGGTGCTAATTCACGGGTAATTGGATATCGATTTTTCCCTAACCATATTACTTTTTTCTATAAAATGTTAACATGGATAAGTCTTAAAATCCATCTCGGGGCCTCAATCTGTCTCTGGCCAAGTTTAGATTCAGGGACATCCCTCTTTTTTGCTGCTCATACGTACTACTTTATGCAACGCTCCAAGATCGGCTAATTCCTCTGCCTGCGAATTTTACATCAAAACTGGCACGCTACCCTAAATTATCACTTCATAATGCTTAAATATGATATTAAGTGATCAGATTGCAATCTAAACAAGGAGGGAACGAAACGAAGAAACTCCTAATTTTGGCGGTATTAGCTATTGCGCTAATTGGTATGGCAGAATCTGCCAACTACATGTACGAAAAAGCATCTGTCAATGGTGTAGGCTACAAGAACGTAGAGATGATCATCTCTACTCAGACCGGCTTTAACGGTCAGAAGCTTGTGGAGAAGGAGGCCGGCTCCGGTAATGTCATCACCGAGAGGACTGAACTTGAAGCCGAGAGACAACTTGAACGATTTGAAGGCTTCGTCGACAACTTGCCACCTGTTATGCCAAACGCCGATTGGCCGTACGGACTAACAAAAGGGGCTTGGGTTCCAATTGGATATCCGTATCAGGGAGATGGAGGATGTGCATTCCCAACCGGAACTGCATGCCCCATGGATTACATCAACTTCACCAAGGAAGCTGAGTTCGAGTACATGCCCGTGTCTTATCAGACCGGTACTTACGACCAGAAGTGGGTTGAGAAACTGTGCGTGCAGAACTACAGGATCGGCGCTGTGCTGACTGAGATGTACACCCATGCTGAGCACTTGCAGAAGACCACCGAGGTCAAGACCAGAGGATACGGCGACACTCTTGGTGGAATTGAAGGCCCGCTTTATCCTCGTGATGGAAACTGCCCAGCTTGTTGCACCGGTGTTCTCGAGGCTAACCTGAACAGCAATGTCATCGGCGTTGCCCACATTGGGTGGATCTCCAGGGACCCCAACGCTGACAACCAGCTCAAGGGACGCCATGCCGAATATGGCCGCAGTGTCGAAGACCTCACCGGTGTCTTCTCCATTGAGAAGTTCATCCAGCTATGGGGCAACTCTACCTGCGGAGCCATCAGCGTTGATTGGCTGCCGTGCGTCTGATCCTAGCAAATATCAATCTCCTTTTTTTGCCAATCAGCAACTCGCTTGTCAAGATATCCGACATTATTCTATTTCATAGTTCCGTAACGCCATGTTTGCCAGCGAACTACATGAATCGCTCAATCGTGATCGCCCGTAGTTTTCCCGGCTGAAAGGTTTATCATGTAGTGTATTAGTTCGGTAATTCAGCTCGAACTCTATGGAGGCCTGAGTTGAAGATCGCTGTGGATATTGACGGGGTATTGGCAGATCAAGTCGGAGCCGTCCTGAAAGTGATTGAAAGAGAATACGGGTTAAAGTATTCCAAAAGCGATATTGATCGTGCCCACTGGAGCTTCGGGGGAATCGAGATCTGGACTGAGATCGGAAAGCTGTTGTCCGACCCGGAATACGTGCTGCAAGTGCCTTTAATTGAGGGTTCGCAAAACGCCATAAAACGGCTCTTCCGGCATGATGTATTTGTGGTGACAGCCAGAAGGCCCAATTCAGAGGTGGCCACAAAGCAGTGGCTGAGTGCTCATTTCCCAAGCCTGAAGCAATACCATTCTGCAAGTACAGGCTCCAAGCATAACATACCTTCAGATGTGTTGATTGACGACCTCGACATGAATATCGTAGAATTTGTCAAGAGCGACCCCAATCGACATGGAATTCTGTTCCAGCACCCCTGGAGCCTGAATGGCATGGATATCGAGAGCTACTCAAATCAAGTATCATATTGCCCTGATTGGCAAAGCGTGGTGTTGGCAGTCGAGGCTTTTGACCGAGCCCGCCAATGATCGTTTCCCGATTTTTCAAGGCCAATGTTCGGCCAGCCATCCAACATCTTTATGGTCTGGAATAGCAATTCTTTCGCCAGGATTCTGAATTGAGGCTCATCTATGCTGGAAAGGCTCAAGAAATCATTGCTGGAGGCTCCCATATTCAAGCGGGGCAGCTACAACTACTTCATACATCCCATCACAGACGGCGTGCCCGAGGTCAGGCCGGACCTTATCCGGGAGGTTACAGCCAACATCGTGCGCATTGCCGACCTGGAGGTGGACAAAATTGTGACCGTTGAGGCTATGGGAATTCCTATCGGCATTGGCCTCTCCATTATCACCGATATTCCCCTGGTGATAATACGCAAACGTAAATACGGACTTCCCGGCGAGATCGAAATCAGCCAGAAGACCGGCTACTCCAAATCGCAGCTCTTTCTAAACGGAATAGAAAAAGGCGATCGGGTCATCGTGGTGGACGATGTGATCAGCACAGGTGGAACTCTTCTCGCCACGCTGGAATCCCTCAAGATCGCTGGGGCGACAGTTGTCGATGTGGTAATAGTGGTGCAGCGAGGAGACGGTGTGGAGAGACTGAAGTCCAAGGGTTATGCCGTCAAGACCATGGTCCTGGTCGAGGTGGATGAGAGCCGGGTGACCAAGGTCATGGAATCCCATAATGATCGCCGCCGGGACGCTTGAAATGAGCTGTGCCGGGGCATGAGCCCAAAAGAGACCGATATGGATCCGGAAAAGAGTCTGGAAGAAGATCTGCAGATGGAGACATTGAAATGGCTGAAGAAAGCAGAAGAGCTCTATTGCCAAATATCCGGTGATGAGCATTTCCTGGACAACGTCTCTGCCTACATTCGCGACTCCCATTATTTCCTGGAAAAAAAGGATCTCATCAGAGCCTTCGAAGCTGTGATTTGGGCCTGGGCCTGGATGGAGATAGGCCTGGAGAAGGAGATGCTAAAGCAGAGAGAATGAGAGGCAAGCGAGTATTAGCAGAGATGTCAGGCTTTATCTATCTATTAGAATTATAGAAAATCAAGAATTTTAACAATCAGTAACTTTAGGTTAGTATTATATACTTAGACTTAACAACACGGAATTAGAATGAGGATTGATTACGGATCCCGGTTGGATGAAGCAAAGTCCCTGGCGGACATTTTCGAAGTTGTCAAATCACTGGTACTGAACAGCACAGGTAAGTGCAGAGGAGGGTTGATGCTAGGCATGGCTAACCTGGGCAACCATCCCCAGGGATTCTTCGGCGGCTTCTTCACCACAGGATCAAATGTCATCGTCCTGAATAAGATTCCGCTGCAAAGGATCAAGGAAACTAGGCCCGAGCTCTATAAGCCCTATGTCTTTCATGTGCTGCTGCATGAGTATATCCACTCCCTGGGTTACCTGGATGAAGCGATAGTTCGCTCCAAGGTTCATCATATCACAAAAGAGGCTCTCGGAGAAGAGCACCTGGCCACTCAAATGGCTGCCAATACGGTAGGCTTCATTAAGCACCTGGCTTATCCCGATGTATCCTGGAAGCCGGACGATACCGGACTCGAACTGGTGGAAGGATTCGATAGGTCGAGCGTCTCGTATATCGCTTAATACTTCCAGGTAAGAGTCGAACGCAGATCATAATATTAGAAAGAACAATGCGGCGACGACTGGAACGGCGAGATTGTCATCAACTGGCAAGGTCAACCCTTCCACAATTGCGGTGAGAGCGGCTAGCGCAACTCCAACCCAACCTACAAACAGACAGACGGGAAGGGAAAAGACGAAGAAGGCGAGAGAGCCTTCAACCGTCTTGCATCTATTATAGGGAAGCGGATGGCAAGCTCTGACTCCAAAGACCGTGGCCGCGGAATCACCCAGGGCAAGAGTCAAAATTGCGGCTGCGATTTCATTGGAGGCGCCAAGAAATAAAGCGGCCAGCAGGGTCCCTACAACATACCAGAAGGCTCCATAGCCGGGAAATCTGACATTCTCTCTTTCGAATGTCTCCTCAAACCAGTCGGCGACCGGAATTTTTCGACCCTGTACTCTCCACACAACCATAATTGATCCCAAGAGGAGCAGAAGACTCAAGAGAATAATCAAATTTTTGCGGCCGGAGTAAAATAGAACCGATATCAAAAATAGGCCAAAAAACGAATGCAAGAGCTTCCTTCTGAGCTCAAAATCAAATGCCGTTCTTTTCATGAAAACTCAGCCTTCAACGCCCTCGATCTTTCCAAATGGGCCACCCCGGACGTATACCCAATTAAATGCCGGGGGGAGATACCTTTGCAACCCTCCTATGTTATCCTTGTCTTCAGCCTATGGGATCAGTAGAAGCAAAAAGGTTGGGAGGGGATGGCAAATCAATTTGCTTTATATTCATGAACCATTCAACCCCGCCCTCTTGGGCAGCAGGTATCTCTCCTTGTATTTCCCCAGATCTATGCCCAAGAGATAAATCAATCCATGAATAGTCCAGGTATTTATAGGCCAACTTAGCGCAATGAAAATTGCAAGAGGTTCCATGAAGTGATAATGCCATAGCCCCGCCATAGAGCCGATCAATTCCATGTACCCCCCAACAACAAGGCCGACTACCATAATGGAAGCATTCCATTCAATCGAATGTCTCCAGGAATAAACTAGACCTATTACTGCCATGACACCATACATCTCCAGAACCTCTCTTCCACAGATCGCCAGATACCCTTCCCAATAGAAGAAAAGGGCAAAGACTATGAAAGTGATGACAAAAGGCAAGATGCTCCAGCCCTGCATATTTTTGAATATGCCAAGGCCTGGAAGCCATTTCATGGAGAGATCCGATAGCTGCAGAATGACAACCATCATCAGAATCCATCCCGAAACGACGAAGAGAGATACATCCGGGCTCCCGGAATAAGCGAGCAGCCCGGCGGAAACGTTGGTATGCTCGACAACGACAGAGACAAGCGCGGAGGAAAGCACCAGAGCGGCCAGGTTTTTTGTTTTCATCCTTGCTGCCGCCACCAGGGCTACTGCGATGGCCGCCAGGTAGCTCAGTTCAAATAAAAGACTGGAATGCCGGATGTATCCATCTGAATAGTAGCCCGACCCAGATGCCAGGGCTACTAGAAGCACTATTGCGATATTGGTCTTTCTCCTGGCAATATCCTGCTCTGTATCCTTGAGGTCTTTAAGATTCAGGTAAACGATATCATTCATCAGCTTGAGAAGGGCGGGAGTCAGGTAACAAAATACCGGCATGCGGCTCAGATCATACAGGAAGAAGTCTGCGCCGATGTTGAATAGGGTCTCCCAGCCGGGCAGCTTCATGAGAAGTTCGATCCCCCATTCGTAAAAATCCTTGACCGATGGATCAGGACGGTCCCAGTTTCCGTCTTTTCCTCCCGGATGGCTGTAGGGCAATCGGTCGAGATCAAACTTTGCTCTGGCATTGCCAAGGCCGGATTCCTGGGCTATTTTTAAATGAACCACGTTCATTGGATCGTAGCCCATAATTTGGCAGGCAATAGAGTCGGCCATGACCACATCATTGGAAGCGATGATGGTCTCGAAGGATAGCGGTCTTGTGGACAGGGGTCCTACGGCTTCTCCGCCAATGCTGCCGTCAATCACCACAAGGCTGGGTGTGAAAGCATGATTCACCTCATAGATGGTCTGTTCGATGCCCTTGCGGTGATACTTCGCCTTGTCCACATCCGGGAAGGTTCCGTACATATTCTTCATGCCCAAAGTGACTCCGGTAAGAAGATGGGTCTTCATGGTTGGAACGGAGATTATTACATCGGCATTGATGCATTCCATAGAGACCTTCTCGATGCCCAAGACGCTGTCTTTTCCGAAGTCGAAGTTCACAATCTTTGTCTCAGAGAGGTTCATGAGACGAACTCCTTTCTCTTTAGCCCAATCCACCCAACCGGAATCCTTGGCCGCCTGCCAGAACTTGGTCCAGATCATATCGGCGTCTGCCAAAATAGGCTCTCCGCCTGCGGATCGGATCAAATCCACCAGCTCACCTGCTACAATGGTGCTGGTATAGGACCCTTTGATCTCAGGAACACCCCCACAGATGTTGACTTTGACCAGAACCTTGTCGCCGTTTTTCACGAACTTGCCGATGCCGCCCAAGGCGTTTATGGCATCTTGCACGCATTTTTTGGGGTCATTTCCCCTGATGACGGCATATATTGATCGAGCAATCTCGTGCTTTCTTTCGGCGCTTCCATCGGCACTGGGTTCATCGATTTTTGTTCGGATCCTGTTTTTGCTCTTGACACTGGAATATGTATAGGTCTCTTTGGAGAAGCGTCTCTTCTTCTCAATGAGAAGGGCTGATGCGTATCCGGCAAAGATCCATACAGGGTAGAGCAGAAACAAAAAAGCCTCAATTATCGCAGGAATATCTGAATTTCTGATGCCGGTGAGGTTAGTATGTAACATAAATTCAGAAGCCCTTCCTGAGAAGAATGGGAACGGGCAGCGAATTAGGTCTGTACATAGAAGGGCGCTGAAGATGATGAACATCAAAGCAATCGCAATTCCCACTACGATCTTGGCGTGCCTGCTCCAATCAAGCCTTCTACCTAAAAAGTAAATGGCAAGGCCGGAAAGAAAAAGCAGAGGAGGATCTATCAGGAAACTCATAGTCGAACCTCAATTTTGTGATCCCTCATTACGCGCTATTGAGGCGATCCTAAATAGAAATAGGGCTTAAAATATTTAATCTTATCTTAATCCGGGAATGAGAGGCGGGAAATGCCAAGTTGAGCAAGGCAGTCAGTTTCATGCGCCTATGAATATTATTTACACTATTTAAAATAATAGTAGTTATTAAACATTGATTAGAATAATTTGATAATGCAGGAATGCATCTTAACACCTGAAATGATCGATCTTGCTCCTGAATTGGCAACCATCAAAAGCGCGATCGTTCCTCCTTCCTCTCGGCCAGATACGCCTTAGCCACCTTAGGGTCCGTCGCCAGGTCATTTATTCTTTGCTCCGACATCTCCCAAATCATATCATCCAATTCAATCTCTTCATCTCTCTTCTGCCACCAGGAGAGGCAGATCGTCGCCGCCAGCTCGCAGGCGTCCTCATCAGACATATGGAGAGATGCACAGAACGCCTCACCCACGCATGCGCCCGCAGGTGCTCTGGTACAATAATCACAGGTCATTATCGGCTCCTAAACTCCAAAAAGCTGCTCTCTTTAAATATTTTCTTATCGGCATTGGCTTCATCCCCGATTTGGGACGGTCGTTTAATAGAATGTATTAAGCTATATCGATTCCCAGCTATATAAGTACATTACATAAACTAAAAAGTTCCAAAGATAAAGTTTTCAATCCATCTTCGCGCATTTGGGTTCAAGTTGCCGGCATTCTGACATATCCCTGTTTTTCAATCTTTGAAAATCAAAGCTAGTAGTATGTATTTATATAGAACCTCAAACATTGGTTAGCTATAAGAATTGAATCGCAATTGAATCGCTATTGAGGTAATTAATTGGCAGGACAATTTAACGGGAGCCCTATTTACATACTTAGGGAAGGCAGCCAGAGAACTGCTGGAAGAGAGGCACAAAGATCGAATATCATGGCCGCCAAGGCCGTGGCTGGTGCCGTAAGAACCACTCTTGGCCCCAAGGGCATGGACAAGATGCTGGTAGACACCATGGGAGACGTGGTAATAACCAATGACGGCGTCACCATCCTCAAGGAAATGGATATTGAGCACCCTGCCGCCAAGATGATGGTGGAGATTGCCAAGACTCAGGACACCGAGGTTGGAGATGGAACTACCACTGCGGTGGTCCTCGCCGGAGAGCTTCTCAAGCAGGCCGAAGAGCTGCTGGAACAAGAGATCCATCCTACAGTTATCGCAGCAGGCTATAGGGCTGCAGCCGAAAAGTCCATGGAGATCCTGCAGACCTTGGCAGTAAAGGTCACCGTAAAGGATGAAGACCTTCTAAGGAAGATAGCCATCACAGCTATGACCGGCAAGGGCTCTCAAGCTGCCCGGGATGATCTGGCAACTATTGCCGTCAATGCCATCAAAGCAGTTGTGGATGAAGATGGATCTGTCGACACCGACAACATAACAGTGGAGAAGAAAGTCGGCGGAAGCATAGGCGACTCGGTTCTCATTAGCGGTGTGGTTATCGACAAGGATAGACTCCATCCCAGCATGCCGAAGAAGGTCATCGATGCCAAGATCGCTCTGCTTAATGCGGCTGTGGAGATTGAGAAGACCGAGGTCGATGCCAAGATTCAGATCACCTCCCCTGATCAACTTCAGGCATTCCTGGACCAGGAGGAGACTATGCTCAAGGGCATGGTTGATAAGATTGCAGCCTCCGGTGCGAATGTGCTATTCGTCCAGAAGGGCATAGACGACCTGGCTCAGCACTATCTGGCCAAGGCCGGCATCTATACCGTGCGCCGCGTCAAGAAAAGCGACATGGAGAAGCTCGCCCGTGCCACAGGCGCAAGGGTTGTCACCAGCATCCATGAGATCTCCAACGAGGACCTGGGAAAGGCAGGTCTTGTCGAGGAGAGAAAGGTCTCAGATGAGAAGATGACCTTTGTGGAAGAGTGCCACAATCCCAAGTCAGTCTCCATAATCCTGCGTGGCGGAACCGAGCACGTGGTCGATGAGCTGGACCGAGCCATGGAGGACGCCCTCCGGGTTGTGGGAGTAGCCGTCGAGGATAAGATGCTTGTCGCCGGCGGAGGAGCACCGGAAGTAGAGCTGGCTCTGAGGCTGCGAGCTTATGCCTCAACCGTGGGAGGCCGCGAGCAGTTGGCCATTGAATCCTTTGCAGATGCCATGGAGATCATACCCAAGACCCTGGCCGAGAATGCCGGCTTGGATCAGATCGATACACTCGTATCTCTGCGCAGCCAGCATGAGAAGGGTGTGAAGACTGCAGGTCTTGATATGGATACCGGCAAGCCTGTTGACATGCTGAAGCTGGGAGTGGTCGAGCCATTGAGAGTAAAGACCCAGGCCATCAATTCTGCAGCAGAAGCCGCAGTCATGATTCTGCGCATTGACGACGTCATCGCATCCAAGTCCGGAGGACCGGGCGGCGCGGGCGGAATGCCCGGCGGTATGCCTGGCGGCATGGGCGGAGAGGACTTCGAATAGGTCCTAACCGCTTTCTTTTTTATCTTTTTTTGGTCTAAACATAATAATTCGAATAGGTTCTAACCGCTGTCTTTTGTGTCTCTCTTAGTCAAGACATAATAATTCGCTCAGAGACAAGATAGACTCTTGGAAGTATTGATAAGTTTGAGAACATGTTTATAATTGCCCGGAAGAACCGGGGTATCGAGGGGTGCCTGGAAGCTGGCAGGGACGATTACATATCCGAGCCTGTGAACCTGAATGAGTTGGCAAGAGTGGTGGAAAATATCAGGCATTTCAGGTCGACTTATAGCTACTTGTCAGCTAATACTTGAATCAAGCAAAATAGAATCGATATGCCGTCGATTCCGGTCTTTGTAAGGCGGCCAATGCCATTGATTCAGTGCTCTGCCGCCTTTCTGGCCTGCACCGCCAGGCCCCGCTTGATCTGCAGCATCTCCTCGGGCGCGAGCACAGCCGTGCCTGTGGCCAGCAATCGATTTCCGGAGTCCACTACCAACACCTCTTCCCCAGCACGAATCTCGGGGTCTACGCTTAAGACGTGCTTGGCAAAGACGTTCCCGCCTTTGGCAACAAAGGGCGCGGCATCGTCCGAGGCCACGACTCTGAGCCGCGGGCTCTCGAATAGATCATGCAGCCTTTTGGCGCCCAACATACTTAGAGTCAAAAGGTTGTCACTGGCCCGAACTGTGGCAATCCTCTCCTTTCCGGTGTAGAGATATCTCAGCCGGCGCGTCTTGGAGAGGCTATAGGTTGTGTCATCGGGAAATAGGGCGGCACCCGCTCCCCTGCCAAACTGGTAGTCGGCGATGATCCTGGCGCGCTTTAGCATCCTTATGGCAATGAATGGAACTAATAAAGAGTTATGGTTGCAAGAGAGGGCAGGATTCAGTGGCTTAATCCCTGGTAGCTTCCGAGGAGAAGGACCCGGGAAAATCGGGCTTTCACCATAATCTATTTTGCCCTCCTCATTACATCTCCTCCAATCTCGCTAGTTCATACCGGTGATTTGATTTGAAACCATTAAGTGTGGAAGATCCCCAAATCGCAGCCGCAATCCAGGCTGAGCTGGAGCGGCAGCGAAATAACATCATTCTGATTGCATCAGAGAACTTCGCAAGTAGAGCGGTCATGGAAGCCCAGGGCTGCATCATGACCAACAAGTATGCGGAAGGCTACCCAGGCAAACGCTACTACCGCGGCACCGGATGCGTAGACGTGGCTGAGGAGCTGGCACGCGAACGCTGCAAGAAGCTCTTTGGTGCTGAACACGTGAACGTCCAGCCGCACAGCGGCACCCAGGCCAACATGGCCGCCTATTTCGCTGTGCTGAAACTCGGCGACACCATTATGGGCATGAATCTAGCCCATGGCGGTCACCTCTCTCACGGCAGCCCGGTGAACTTCTCAGGAAAGATGTACAAGATTGTACCCTACAGCGTCTCACTGGAGACCGAGATGCTGGACTACTCCGAGATGGCGGATATTGCCAGAAAGAACAAGCCCCAGCTCATTGTTGTTGGCGCTTCCAGCTATCCCAGAACCATCGATTTCAAAGTCGTCCGAGAGATCGCAGATGAGGTAGGAGCCAAAGTTATGGCCGATATCGCCCATATTGCGGGCCTTTGTGCGGTGGGCGCGCATCCCTCACCTGTGCCCTACTCGGACATAGTTACGACTACCACTCATAAGACCCTGCGCGGGCCTAGAGGCGCCCTCATCATGTGCAGAGAGGAGCTCGCGCCAGCCGTGGACCGCTCGGTTTTTCCCGGGACTCAAGGCGGGCCTTTCATGCATGCCATAGCCGCAAAAGCCGTGGCTTTCAAGGAAGCTCTGGCTCCGGAGTTCAAAGAATATCAGTTCCAGGTGGTCAAGAACGCCAAAGCTCTGGCGGAACGATTATTGGAAAATAGGTTCGAGCTGGTCTCGGGCGGCACTGACAACCATCTCATGCTGGTCAAACTGATCAAAGAAGGCATTACCGGCAAGGTTGCAGATGAGACTCTGGAGAGGGCAGGAATCACTCTCAACAAGAACATGATTCCATTCGACCCGGCCACTCCTTTTGTCACCAGCGGCATTCGCATCGGCACTCCAGCCATGACCACCCGGGGAATGCGTGAATCGCAGATGGTCCAGATCGCCGACATGATCACCACCGTGCTCCGCGATATCGAGAATGAGGAGACAATATCATCGGTGCGTTCAGAGGTCAGAGAGCTGTGCGACCAGTTCCCGCTGTATCTTGATATGGTGTGATCGAACTGACAACGATAATTGATGGAAAAGCGTTGGCCTCAGACGTCGAAGTCGATGCAAGAGAGAGAGCAAAGAAGCTGGCAAAACGAGGAATTGTACCGGGTCTGGCTACGGTTCTGGTGGGGGAGAATCCGGCTTCACAGATGTACATCCGGCTCAAGCATTCCGCCTGTTCCCGGGTAGGCATCCGCTCCGAGAACGTGGTCCTTCCCCCGGAAAGTACAGAGATTGATCTCATCGCCAGGATCCAGGAGCTCAACTCGAGGTCCGACATAAACGGCATACTCCTGCAGCTGCCTCTGCCTCGGGGCCTGAGCCCTCAAAGGGCCATGATGACCATTCGACCTGAGAAGGATGTGGACGGATTCCATCCTCAGAATATGGGCGCGCTGCTTCTCGGAGTTGAGTTGCTGGTGCCCTGCACGCCGCTGGGCATCATCTACGCTCTGGAGCGTCTGGGGAAGAAGCTGGAGGGAGCCGAGGTCGTGATCGTGGGCCACAGCAATGTAGTGGGCAAACCTCTGGCAGCCATGATGCTCAATCGCAATGCTACGGTTCAGGTCTGTCATGTCTTCACCGGAGATCTGGCCAGGCACACGCGCGATGCCGAGATATTAGTAGTGGCGGCAGGAGTTCCGGGGCTCATCAAGAAGGAGATGGTGAAATCCGGTGCTTATGTCTTTGATGTGGGCATCAACCGCGTGGGAGATAAGACTGTGGGCGACGTGGACTTCGATAAAGTGTCGGAGGTAGCAGCGGCTATAACGCCCGTACCGGGAGGCGTCGGGCCGCTCACTGTAGCCATGCTGCTTCGCCAGACTCTGCAGGCGACCGAGAATCAGAATCAGAACAATCCGACGGATTAGTAAAAGAGAAGCAGAAGGTCTTGAAGATGTCCCTGATCATTGCGCTGGCAGGAAGCCGGGAGGCGGTAATCGGAGGCGACAGGCGCTGCATCACTTTTTCGGGCAGCTGCCAAAAGCTAGAAGACGAGCTCTACGGTGGCCGGATCAAGAATGATGAGGCCCTGCAGGCCAGAGCCGCAGAGCTGGGAGCCACTTTGCAGGTCTCGGATGAAAAAGAGAAGGTCTGGAGGATCGGTGATTTGCTGGTGGGTGAGGTCACAGAACTGTCCAGACGGCAAGAGCGACGCAGGAGGATCTATCTTGCACCAGGAGCCAGCCTGGAAGTAGACATCACAGGCCGCGAGGCCCGGATCAGAGCCCGCGGTGGCGTAGGATGCGTGGTTTTTGGAAACCGATTCACACAGGAGCTTGCCGGATCAAGCGTCGCCCGGGCCGGAGGAAGGGTGAATGAGGACCTCATAAAGAGCATCTTTGTAGAGGCCGGGGACAGGACGGCCTCGGTGAGTCGCCAGCACATGATCCTGAAGAGCGACAAAATGCCCTCGGACCCAAATGGGGCTCTGCAAAAAGCGCTGGAGGTGGACTGCCAGAAGAGCGGTTGGAGGCTATGCGATCCGCAGTGATACTGGCGGGGGGCAGCAGCCTTCGACTGGGCGCGGAAAAGTCGCTCCTGGCGTTTGACGATAAGCCGCTCATCTGCTGGACTGTAGAGATTCTCTCCCAGGCAACGGATGAAGTGATAATAGTTGCCAGAGACCGTAGACATGCAGAGAGCCTGGAGAGGATCATTTTCGAATCGAATGCTGATGCAGGATCAAATCCGCCTCCAAAAGCCTTCTTCACCTGGGATAGCATCCCTGGATTTGGGCCGGTGGCGGGCCTGGAAGCCGGTATGAGACGCGCCAGGGGTAGGCTTGCATTTGCCACCGGATGCGATTTGCCGTTCTTGAAATTGGAAGTGATCGACAGGCTCTATGAGCTGGCGGATGAATTGTCTGATGATTCGGTTGCGTATGAAGCCGCCGTTCCTGTGCAGCCCAATGGATTTTTCGAGCCGCTTCACTCGGTTTATGATCGAGAGAAGATGCAGATCGCATGCATTAGGGCGCTGGAAAATGGAGAACGGAGAATTCACGTTCCACTGCAGGAGCTCTGCGTCAACCGCGTCCCTGTAGATCAGCTTCGGCCGCTTGACCCCGATCTTCTCAGCTTCTTCAACCTGAACACGAGAAAGGACCTGGAAACGGCCCTGGCGCTCTGGCCGGATCACAGGTCGAAAGGCTTGCTTAGCCGCACCGAGAGCTTTTGACGGGCATCAAGCGTAAAACAGCATTAATTCAATCGATGTCAGGCAGGCCGAAATGTCGGCTGATCCTGGAATGGATAATGGCTGTTTGAGACATCCTGGAATCAGCCGCATGTCATCCTTCGCCCACTAACCTTTAAGAGCGGCCTCTCTTGATGGAACTCGCCATCGAACGCAAGCGCATCTTCGGTTTGAATACTGGAGCTGCAGCCAGAAGTCCACGATCTTCTGATAGACCTCTTTCAGATTCTTCAACCACACATCGCAACCAGAAGCTGCCTTCATCATCGGTCTCTATCCCATGGATCTCGCGCTCGAAACCCGGGAAGCGGAGGTTGAACTTCTCGAGCGCTAACAGGAATTTGACATGAGGACCTTTCACCTTAAGGGGCTCGCCTGGCATCAGTATGGGTATTCCGGGAGGATAGGGCACAAGCATGTGTCCAGCGATCCGATCAGCGGCCATCACCGAGATCTTTACCCTCTCAGTCTTGTAGCGTACCAGCATCTGGTACGTCTCTGCCGACGAGTACTCCGCTTGGGGAATGTCGTCGCAGGCTTCATTGAGAAGGCCAGGTAATTCCAGATCACACATTGCAGAATGCATACCCTGGCAAAGCTCCTTGAGTGTCATTATCGGCTGACCGTCTGAATCCCAACCATATCTGTCTGGATATTTTTCAGCAAGCTCAGGCAGCACTTCTGCAACGCTAGCACCGCCATCGTACAGGCGCTTGAACTCGAGAAGCGCCTCGATGAGGGTTCCCCACTTGCCTTTGCTGGTCCCGACAGAAAAGAGCACCAACACTGTGTAATCTCCCGTCCTTGCGATCTCAATGCGTCGTGAGTCCAGGAAGCGGGTGAGGATGGTGCCAGGAATGCCCAATTCAGAGATGTGACCCTGAGAATCCATGCCAGGACAGAGAATGGTCACCTTTGTGGGGTCGAGCATGCAGTAGCCGTCTCCAGACAGGTCTTCCTTCTTGAATCCGTGCCATGAATCTCCAGGCATCAGCGCCCAGCATGATGGCAAGTTTGCCAGAAGATCATCCGGGGCATCCACAAAGTCGTAGTGGTGCTTTGGCGGCTTTGGATCGGTTATCCTTTCAGGCTGGTAGCAGCTGAAGAACCATTTATCCTTATTGTCGCTGGCCATGATGCGATTTGCAACAGAGGCAATGGCTTTTCGCAGGCCTATAGCATCCCTGACGGTCTCGTCCATCATCGTTCGTCCGGCGGGCTCGTCCATCATAGATGTAGCCACATCAATAGAGGCGATCATGGGATAGAAGGGTGATGTGGTGCCGTGCATCATGAATGCCTCATTGAATTGGTCGTGATCCAGTCTTGCCCGGGACTCATTGACCTTGACGTGGATCATTGAGGCCATTGAGAAGGCCGGCAGCATCTTGTGCGTTGACTGCACTGCGAATAGTGTCGGAAGATCTGCCTTATCCTCCAGGCCCATAGCAAATCGGCCACAATAGAGGGGATGGAACTTGGCATAGGCGTACCAGGCCTCGTCGAAGTGGACACGAGGAACGCTTTTGGAGAGGTTGTCCACTACTGCATTGACATCATAGCAGAAGCCGTCATAAGTGCAATTGGTCACCACAGCGTACGAAGGCTCTAATGAGACTGCACCTTCTTTGAGCTTGCTCCTATCAATCAGCTGTTTGATGTAGTCCGGCTCGAAGTATCTGAGAGGGATGAGCCCGATCATGCCAAAGCTGTTGCGAGTTGGCTTCAGGTAGACGGCCCTTGCCCTGCTGATGGTCAGGCCATGGTTGAGCGACTTGTGACAGTTGCGGTCGGCCACAACCATCTCCTCTGCGCCTATTGCACCCTGGCAGACTATTCGGTTTGAGGTCGACGACCCGCCAAGCACATAGAAGGTCCATTGAGCGCCAAAGATGCGGGCTGCATTGCATTCAGACTCATTTGAAGGGCCTATATGCTCGAGCCAGTCCCCCATCTGCGAAGTTGAGATCCCTATGTCGGCGCGCATGATGTTCTCGCCAAAGAACCTGTGAAACTCCATGCCCACAGGATGCTTGAGGTATGCCACGCCACCCATATGACCTGGCGCATCCCAGCTGTAGGCTGCGTCCTCAGTGAACTTTTTGAGCTCTCTGAAGTAAGGTGGCAGAAGGCCCTCGTAATAGCGTCTGGAGGCAAAGTCCACCCTGCCAGCTATGAAGTCAGGCGTGTCCTGGCCCAGGTAGATGTACTCGTGCACCTCCTTAACAACATCCAGAGGAATATCCTGTAGCTGTGTCTTATCGGCGATGAGGAATATGGGTAGCCTTCTATCCATATCCCTGATAGCGCAGATTATATCTTCAGCAGCCCTCTGACAGAAGCTGCCGCCTCCTGGCAGGTCCCAATCCAGTAAGACGCATCCAAAGCCATGGTAGGATTTGACCAGGCTTTTTCCATCGCCTGGAGTGGTAGCTATAAGAGTCTGATACCCCAGGCTTTTGATAGCCTCATCCAATCGGTTCATTGCCAGAATAGAGGCAGACCCTGCATCTTCACTCCCACCGGAGATGATCAAAATCGAAAGTTTATGCGACATTATCTTTCACCTCTACTGTTCCCTCAAAGTCGTCATCGGCTCTTTCCTGACCATCTCTCGCTGACAGGTCTGGTGCTCTTTTATGTATTCCAATTCAGAGCCGGGCTCTGTCATCTCAGTCTTGCCGACATATCGGACACATCCTACTTCCTGAAGCTCTTGGTACTGGTATATTCTGGGGCCATACTGGTATCCTACCTTGCCCAGCCATTCTTCGGGATAACCTTGCTTTGTGCTCGAAATCACCCCGTTCTGGACTTCATTGACCAATCCGTTGCTGTATTTCACTATGAGCGAGTCAGAGAGATTCCACCAGCGGCTGATGACTGACAGGGCATTTCTGCTGCTGTAATCGGTCAGGAGCTTGCCGCAGGCTTTGCTTCCCTTGGACTCGTAGATGTTCCTGGCCGTCTCTTCTATCTCCGTCTGCTTGAAGAGCTCCTCCTCTTCAATCCTGCACTGCTCTGACCTTATGTCCTTGATCATGTGGCAGTAACGAAGCATTGCCCAGTTGGCGACGAAGTTGAAGGCCCACCAGGCGGATTTGCGGTCGAAGATGGACCTTCTTCCACAATTGAGCTCTGCAGGGAGCGAGTCTGCTCCTGCATAGACAGGAATGTAGCAGGTCTCAGAAGGCTGGGCAAATCCGAACCAACATATCCCGCCAACTGGATCTGGAAGCCGGCTCCGTCCCTGTGTGACATAGCTGTAGCTGCAGAATATGGCAGATACCGGCCTCGGCCATGAACCTGGTTTGATCTCTCCTGGCAAGAAGGCCTCATGCGAATCGAATTGTCCATCATCGCGGTAAGGGTTGCCATAGGGACCAGCCGCAAGGCCCGTGGTCAGATCAAAAACAGTTCCCTCATAATGATCCCTGAAGATCTGGAAGGTATCTTTGGCCGTCAGCTTCTGGTCCGGCACCAGAGAAAAGGGATAGTCGCGTGACCAGCTGTCCTTGACGTAGGGGCTGAAGCTTTTGGACGGAGACAGGCGGCGGTAGACGCTCCACAAGCGGGCGAGAGAGTAGTAGGGGTGGGAGTACTCTCCTGTTGAGAATGTATACAGCCAGTCGAGCATGCCTTTTCCATCCCACCATCCCTTGGAAATAGCAACATCATGAAGCTTGCAGGAATAAAGCATATCAGGATCTTTGGTATCCACATCTCTTATCCGGAATGTGTTTGAAGCCACGAAGACCTGGCCATCCGGCACTTTCTTTGCCACCCAGAGGCCTTTGCAACCATCCACTGTGCAACCGCACATCTCCAATACCCAGGCTTCCCTCGGGTCAGCAAAGATGAGAGTCTCGCCCGTGCCATATACGCCGAACTGATCTATCAGCCTTCCAACCAGCTCTACAGCCTCCCTGGCTTGAGTGCACCTCTCCAGGGCGATGTTGGAGAGCTCAGAGCTGTAGAAGATCCGCTCTGCAGGAACATAATCTGGCTGCATCTTGGCAAAGTCAGTGCACTCCGAGCACATGAGCTGGTGCTCGTTCATTATGCCATAGCTTCCAGTCAGATAGCCGTATGTATGGTTGACCTCGTCAATGTATGATACAACGTGATCGGTCTTACCGCCGCCTGACTGATCGTCTGAGCCTGAGTTAGGATCATAGTGGACCGTGCGCTTGGCACCCTGCAGGTGGTCAGCAGCTGGAATGTAAACGAGCTTGTTCCCCTCATCTGATAGCTCATGGCCGACAACGCATGGACCGAATCCATCGTTAGTATGACCGGTGAACATCGATCCCTCGGCGCAGGCTCCGGGCGTCACAGCGAATATTGTGCACCCGTGATTCTTCTCCCTCAAGGGCGGATTCTCTTTAGCCATAGATATGCACATTGCATAAATACATATTAAGTTTTTGGATATATCAATCTAATTATTTCCTCACGGATTTTTGCAGTAGGAGAATAAAGCTTTGCTCGAACTTACACTAGAAAAATATGTCAAATCGAGTTCACAGGAAGCCTCTTTTAGTAGCATTGAATCGCGAAGACCGTTGTTGCATCGTGTTTATAGATTTGCGCTGAAGGCAAGAAATCGATTGCTCCAATTGAATTTCAAATCAGGCTACAAATTTTCCATTGCAAAACGCGGTAAACAAGGCTGAAGTGTGTGTTATACTATCGAAAGAACCCTAGGTGAATTGGACTCATTTTAATTCAAAAATTTATAAATGACTCAGTTTATGACTGAGACTGCGATCACTGGGATGATTGACGACCATGATACTCGAATATGAGGGTCCTAGAGTACTACGTAACGTACTATGTTTATCTTAGGCTAGGGAAACTCTAATTCAAATAACCCACATGAAGGAGAGCCATTTTAAGCGTAGTGTTTCAGAATTAGATAAATTATGTAGACTATCACTGCGAAGATCGCAATCCGCATTAGCCACCAGAAGGCATTCCAGAGGACAAGTGCCACAAGAACGGCCAGCAGTATCAACACCAGATTCTTCTCGCGGCTCATGGCGGGCTGCGGAAGACCCCAAATCCGACTGTGCATGGCAGCCCATAAGAGGAATAGGTATTAATCGCTTTTCCTATCGGAACTGTGTAGTCCCGAAACTCTTGACTTTATATACCCATCACTGGTGCATGGGAAAGAAGAACAAAATCGTAAAGCTAACTTCGAAAAAAATCAGATACATAATCCGCTACAAAACCAATAACAATAGCA
>Ga0209083_1001051_pt1 | contig 34152 bp, 29 predicted proteins | sample AM7aDNAmetaG_FD_184132 | JGI IMG/M metagenome (GOLD analysis project Ga0209083, IMG submission 184132) | Freshwater microbial communities from Finland to study Microbial Dark Matter (Phase II) - AM7a DNA metaG (SPAdes) (version 3) | ecosystem: Environmental > Aquatic > Freshwater > Lake ... | reverse complement strand
TTCTTGTGTGTCTGCTTCCTTTGGCTTTAGCTGCAGGCAGTTCGGCGTTTGAACCGATACAGATGGGAACCGAAAACTCTGAAGACGCTACCTGTCTGTGGCTGCGGGCGGACCTTGGGAGCGCTTCCGATATCCTTCCGCTGAAAACACGCGAATGGGCAACTAAAGACTCTGTTGCAGGAGGCGCAGCCATAAAGTTCACTTTCCTTCCGGGAAGCATGGGAATTGCTTCAATGGAATATAAGAACCTGCCTAAAGGGAGCGCGGGACTGACTTTTTACGCCAAGGCCTCCGAACCGGTTTCTTTGAAAGTCTGCGAGACTGCCGATTGCTCCCTTACCAAGGAATGGAAGAAGTTTGACATCCCGTGGGAAAAGTTCGGGGCGGCGCCGGACAATCCGAAACTTCCCTGGCAATTGAAATTCGGGGTAAAATATCCCGTTGAAAGCAAGATCGTCCTGTGGCTTGACAGAATAGGTTTTGAATCGCCGGTATTTGACAATTCTCCAAAAATAGATCTTCAGGCAGGGGCTGATCCTGTCATCTCAAGCAAAGAGCTAATCTATGGAGCGGAAAATCTTTCCGCTGTCATAAATAATCTTAAGGCTAAAAAAAGCTTCAAAGTGGTAGCCTTTGGCGATTCGGTTACGGCCGGGGCGCAGAGCTTTAGAAGCACGTGGGCCTTGAATAAAAACAAGAAGGCCTCTGATTTCCTTTACTTCTCGCACCTTGCAAGGCTTATGAGAGATGAGTATGGCTATAAAGAGATAAAAGCAGTGCAGTACGGACATGGAGGCTGGACAACCGCGCAGGGTATCGGCATAGCGGACAAAGAGGTCATAAAGGAAGCCGGTCAGGAAGACCTGGTGATAATTCAGTTCGGAGGCAATGACTTAATGGGAAGGACGAGTATAGCCGCCTGGAAGGCCGATGAGAAGAAACTTATCGCCAAAGTAAAAACCAAAACCAAAAATATTCTTGTTATGGGAATAACTTATGGCGCGGGAATAGAAAGATATTCTGACGAGATCACAAAGGCGCTGAAGGAAATAGTTTCCGAAGAGAGGGTCGCGGCTTTTGATGATACAAAATTATCCCTATACCGGGGAGTTAAATATGCCTACTCGTTGAATGCGAATCAGTTCCATCCCGATTATGTGGGACATATTACCATCGGGGAGCTGATGCTGCCTGCCTTCACGGGCAAACAGGTGACTTACCCGGAATAACGGCTATAAGGACAAGGAGTTTCTAGTGGATATTCCAAGGAAATATTATTTTACGGAAATCACGGGTTCTTACGCAAAGGGAGAACCTTTCCGGAAATTCAGGCCGAAAGAATCATTTGAATACCTCGGAAATCCGCATAAAGGTCTTCAGACTTTTCAGCACTTTAACGGCGACCCTCTTTTCCCCGGGATAACCTGGAAAGAGGAGGGCCCGCATGAATTCGAATATGTTAAAAAAAACCCTGCGGTAGTGAAAGGACACCTGCCTTCTACTGTCTGCTACAACCGCTGGAACTGGGACACTTTTGAGCCGGAAGAAGGCAAGTTTGATTTTTCTGTAATAGAGAATTCATTAAAAGTTGCCAAATTGCGCGGGCAATCGCTTCATATTAGGCTGATGCCCTATTCAGGAGGAACCGGAGGCAGCCCGGAACTGCCTGAATGGTACAGAAAGAAATACAAAGTAAGAAAAGTTAGTACCCATTGGGAGCCGGAACACAACAGTAAAGAGTATTTCGGGCTTTGGGGCGGGCTAATCGAAAGAGCGCTAAGGATCTACGGGAAACATCCGGATATAGACATAATAGATACGGCCTTTAACGGGCAATGGGGTGAAGGCGCTGGAGACATGAGTTTTGCAAGATGCAGGGAATTTACAGAACTCTACCTGAAGCACGCTCCTGCCGCCAGGATTGTTGTAGACGGCGGACACGAAATGGTTGTCGGCGCCAAAAGAGGCACTGGCTGGCGGATGAATTGCTTTGGGGATATGAGGAATTACGGTCACGGAATTGTGCCGGACGGACTTGGCTGGAATCATCAATTTGACAGTTATCCGGAAAGGATTATAGAGGCCGGAGCAGTTGAGAGCTGGAAGCGCGCTCCGGTTGTTTTTGAGACCTGCCATAATCCCGCGCGCTGGTACAAGGACGACATGCCGTTGGAGTATCTGGATTTCATTCTGCAGCAAGGGTTGAAGTTTCATTCTTCCCTCTTTATGCCGAAATATTCATTAATTCCCGGAGCCTACAAGGGCCGCCTGATGAAGTTCATTAATCAGCTCGGGTACAGATATGTACTCAGGACCATTAAATATAACCGCAATATCGGAAATAACGGAAAATTCCTTTTTGATATGTGGATAGAAAATATCGGGGTAGCCCCGATTTACCGTGACCTGTACGCGCCTGCCTTGAGATTTCGGCAGGGAAAAAGAACAGAGTTCCTTCATTTGAAACAGGATATGCGAAGCTGGCTCCCCGGCGATATCTGGGTTAAGGAGCAAGTGCAGGTTCCCAAAGCGTTTAAGCGCGGTAAAATACTGATAGCTGTTTCGCTGGTGCATAAGGAAACGGACCGGCCAAGCGTGAAGTTTGCGTCCGAAGGAGCCGCGGCAGACGGATGGCATCCCATGGGAGAGATAGTAAAGTCCTGAAATAGCTGTTTAATAATTAAATTCTCGTTATTGGCAGGCAGAAATGTATTTTGCAGATGAACTGAGCAACATAGTCTCAAACTTTTTTGACGAGCCGGTGCGCTTTATCAGCCGCCATGTGCTTAAAACCGTAAAAGCAGTCAAAGAGATGAAGGGAAACGCCTGGGTGATGATCTGGACCACCTTCTTCTGGACTATCCCGAGCGCCTGGTTGGGAGTTTACGCTACCATATATATGAATGACCTCGGGGTCTCTCCCCAGGATATCGGCAATATAGGTTCACTTTCTATCCTTATGCAGCTCTTGACCATAATCTGGGGAGGTTACCTTTCTGACAGGGTGGGAAGGAAAAAGCTGCTTATAGTCTCAGATATTGTCACCTGGATACCTTCAATGCTCCTCTTAATTTTCGCCCAGAATATCTGGTATTTTGTAGCTTCGGTGGTTATCCGCGGATTTGGTATGCTCGCTAATCCTGCCTGGAAATGTCTCTGCATTGAAGATACAAAACCGGAACAGAGAAGCAGGGTTTTTTCTCTTATGGCAATAACCGGCTCCATTTCCGGGCTCAGCGCTCCTCTTGGCGGTTTCTTTGTAAAATGGTTCGGGTTGGTCACAGCCTGCAGGATAATGTACTCAATCCTGTTTTTTGCGGTTTGCGCCGGCATCTATGTCCGCTGGCTGATGCTTAAAGATTCCCCCGTGAGCAGCCGTCTTGCTAAAGAGGCAAAACAGGCAAAAGGCATAGATTTTAAGAAATACTATCTGGACATCCTAAAGGCTATATGGAAAAATGTCAATTTCAGGTGGTTTATGATTCTGCAGGTCTTGACGACCTTTACCTTTACTATGTGGAATACTTTTTATCCTGTTTTTCTCGCCGATAAGAATCGCGGGCTGGGTTTGAATAAATCCGATATTTCTATTATTCCGTTCATTACTTCAATTGTGTTCCTTTCCTCAACAATGATTTCTATCTCGGCTCTGAAGCCGAAACATTACAGAAAATCCCTGTTGCTGCTCTCGGCTTTGCCAATTTTCGGCGCGACGCTCTTTGTGCTGACGCCCTCCGGGACCATGCTGTTTGTTCTTGTAAGTTTTGTGATTAATAATATCTGGGGCTCCTTCTGGGGTCCGATTGCGGAAAGCTATTCACTCAGCATTATGAGCGAGAAGGCCAGAGCGAGGATTCTCTCGGTTTACATTACCCTCCAGCTTGCGCTGGTAGCCCCCGCAGGCATGATTGCCGGAAGACTTTACACCGCCGCGCCGAGACTGCTCTTCTCGGTAATTCTTTGTCTGACTTTAGTAATCTACGCAATCGTGTATTTCAGATTTAAACCCGGAAAATTTGCTGTTTCCCGCTGACAATATGGACAACATCCGTTTTGTTTGTTATCATATTAAATTGAGGTATAACATGCGCGGAAGGAGGGGAACATGGAAACCAATTTTGAGGCAATGCTGCCAAACATATCCCAGTTAAGCGCGCTTTTTAACAGTATGTACGAAGGCGTTTACTTTGTGGACACCAACAGGAAGATACTCTTCTGGAGTCAGGGGGCCGAGCGTATTTCCGGGTATTCCTCGGGAGAGGTTAAAGGCTTTCACTGTTTTGACAATATTCTTATTCACACTGACAACGCCGGCAATAATCTCTGTTCCAGCGGGTGCCCGCTTCTTTTCTCGATGAAAAATGGCAAGGAATGCCAAGCAAGTGCTTACATGCACCACAGGAACGGTTCCAGAGTGCCGATCAAGATTCATGTTGTACCGGTAAAAGATGAAAAAGGAAATATCTTCGGCGCTTTTGAGCTATTTTCTGAAAATCTGCCGCAATCCGATATGGCGGAAAGATTGATGCAGCTTCAGAAAGACGCTCTGCTTGATTCTTTAACGGAACTTGGAAATCGGCGATACTTTGAAGCCAGCCTCTACGGGCGCCTAAAGCAACAGGAACGCTACAAAATGCCTTTCGGAATGCTCTTCCTTGACATTGATAATTTCAAACTGGTCAATGATAATTACGGCCATGATATTGGAGACCGGATTCTGATAATGCTGGCGCGGACTCTTCAAAATAACGTAAGGCCGTTTGATATGGTCTCCAGGCTGGGCGGAGAGGAATTCACGGTCCTTATGGATAAAATAGAGCCGGAGCATCTCCTTGAGCGAGCCGATAAACTGCGGTTGCTCGTTGAAAAATCTGAAATATTCGAGCAAGGAAAAAGAATAAGCGTGACGGTTTCAGTAGGAGCCACCCTTTCGGTGCCGCAGGATACGGCGGCTTCAATCGTGAAGCGCGCTGACAGCCTGATGTATGAGGCGAAAAAAAACGGGCGAAATAAGGTTTTTGTCGGGTAGTGGTAAATCAAAAGACTAATACAAAACTAATTGCCGTTGCCCAAATAGTCCTGGGTGCTGCAATGCTCCTCGCCGGTTTGCCTTCAATTTACCTGATTTTCGAAAAAGCCGGTTATTACGGTCTATCCTATGTCTCTATTTTGATAGTTTTGATAGGCCTCCTTATAATGCTTGACAGGCGAGCCATCTCAAAGGCTCTGCGGAATTTGCTTGTGGGACTGCTTTTTTTGCTTATCTGCATGTTTCTATATATAGTCATACGCGAGGGCTGGTTTTCCCTTGTGGGTTTTGTTGGCGTGATACTTGTAGCGGGCGGCGTTCACCTGGTTGTCGAAACGCTCAAATCTTTCCTAAACAGGAACTCTCCCCAGAATTACTACCAGAATTCCTTTGAAGCGGTGCTCGGTTTGCTTATGACGCTTGGCGGCGCTCTTATCTCTCTCGGAACCCTGGTTGTTTTTGCCGTCGATCTGGTCCGCCGGGTACCTCTCTTTGAATACATCAGCGTTATGACGCTAATGGGACCAATGCTGCTCGCCGGCGGACTGCTTATACTGTCTGATGCGGATAGTGACAAGGCGGCCATATTAAAACGTCATGAAAAAGAACTTAGAAAGGAAGGTAAGCGAGCGTCGAAGTGGAAGCTTTAGTGCGAGGAGATAATTTGAGGGCAGGCACAGCTTATGCGGATATAACTCCGCCGGTCTTTACCTGGATGACAGGGATGGGACCGGACAGGCCGAGGCCGAAAGGAGTGCATGACCCGCTTTATGCGAAGGCGCTTGTCCTTTATGACGGGAAAAATAAATACGCGCTGGTCACGGTTGATATGAATTATATGGATTTCGACAGCGTGAAACTACTCAAGACTCTGGTTGAGAAGCGCACTACGATTAAGGGCAAAAATATCAGAATCATTTCATCTCATTCCCATTCTTCCCCCGGTTTGTTTGTTCTTCGGAATTCCCCTGACCTGGGTTTTTATGAGAACTGTCCCGGTATGGAAGAGAGACGGCGCGAGCTTGCTCTGCATGTTAAGGCTTCGTGCCGGAAAATAGCCCGCGCTGTTTATGATGCAGACAGGTCTCTTGTTAATGCTGAGATTGGGTTTGGCAGAGGGCGTTCAAAATACAATATCGTAAGGTGGAATAAAGCAGGAAAGTTAATGCGATATATTCCGGATAACATTGGGATGCGCCCTAACCAAAAACCGTTAAACGAAATTTTCGTTATGGGTGTGCGCGAGCAGCTTACCGGAAAATCTCTCGCCGTTTTTTACGTAAACAGCGCGCACTGCATCTGTGTCTGCCTTAAGTCTGACCTTGTCACCGCGGACTACCCGGCATATACAGCCGCAACGGTTGAGAAAGCCTTGGGAGGCCTCTGTATGTTCGCCCCGGGCACAATCGGGGACCAGCACCCCAGGGATTTTGACTGCGGGCACAGAGCAGCGAAAGTAATGGGCAGACAGCTTTCCGAAGAGATATTGAAAGCCGTCAAGAATATGAAGTATTCCGGCAAGCTCTCCGTTTCCGCGCTGCAATCAGAGTATAGCCTGCTGCCTGACAGGAAGGCCGTGAGGCCCAAAGAGATTTACACCAGAACGGTAATGTCTGCAATGACAATAAACGGGCACGCTCTCTCTTTTTGGCCTGGAGAACCCTTTGGGATGGTCACTAAGAAGATAAAGGCAGCTTCTCCGTTTCAGGACACTACAGTTGTTGCCAATACAGACGATTTTAAGACCTATTTTGTCATAGAGAAGGAGTTTGAAAAATATAAATGGGCTACAGGGGCAAAGCCCTGGAATTATGAGCTTAAAAATGGGGACAGAATGGCTGGTCTTGCCGTAAAGCTGCTAAAAGGGCTAAAACGCCAATTGTAATTTGAAATACAGGTTGCATTGTTGTATAATACAAGACATTTAAACGGGGGTACTAAGATGAATAAAGTGCTGACAATCATCCTTATCGGAGCTGCCATAGGTTTGATACTTGGATTTTCCGGAAACTATGCCGGAAGGAAGGCGCTGGATTATAACGCGGATTACAATTTCCCCGGCGCGGATGATTCCAAAATAAACAAAGATCTTGACGAAAAATTCAAAGCGGAATACCCGCACACCAACACTGTTGCCGGGGGGGCGGTCGTAGGTCTCGTCGCCGGCGCGTTGATAGGACTTTGTGTCGCTTCTTTTAGGACTGAGACCCATCTTGTACTTTCCGTACTGATAGGTTTCTTTGCTGCGGCATTTATCGCTTCTCCGTATCCGTTCTATCCGACAGGGACGGTGCCTCCGGTTGCGTTTGCGAACAGGCTGTGGGTCTTCGTGCCGGGAATGCTGCTTGCGTTCGGAGCGGCGTTCTTCCTGGGTACTTTAAAACCGGCGGAAACCGGGCTTCCCGAGGAAACTCAGGTAATAGAGACCGAGCCGTCAAAACAGGAAAAAAAATCAGGCGGGCAGTGGCACGCGCAAAAAAAGAGTAAATGATAATCGAGGTTTCGGCTAAGCCGGGATCACGAAAGACAGAAGTCACGCACGAAGGCGGAAACAAATACACCGTCCGCGTAACCCAGCCGCCCGTTGAGGGCAAAGCCAATAAAGCTGTAATAGCCGCATTGTCAGAATATTTCAAGTTAAGCAAATCCCGTGTACTCCTTCTGAAGGGCGAAAAAGGAAAGGTAAAGGTCTTCAGTGTCGATATTTAATGTTTCAACTGTATGGAATATAGACCGCCATAAGGAACCCGCCGGCGTTTTTGATGAACTGGCCGATCTTGGTTTTGAGCGGTTCGAACTTGCGTGGTTCTCTCCCGAGAAATATCAAAAACTAAAAGAGCCTGCTGTGCGGCGTCTCATAGAAGGGCGCGTGGACAGTATGCATAATTTTGTCCCGGATACGCCGGTGCTGCCCGCGGGAAGATGGAAGGGGAACGCGTTTATGCTTACAGCGCCCGATGAAGAAGAACGCAGGCTGGCGGTAAAGTACAGCATAGATACCATTAATAACGCTTCCGAGCTCGGGGCAAAAGCTGTGGTCCTGCATGCCGGAGAACCGGCATATTCCTGGCCGATGTCTGAACTCCTGACAGGCCTGTTCAAGCAAGGCTTGCGCGGGTCTCCAGTGTATGTTGAAACTCTCGCAAAAATAAAGAGAGACCGTGCGGCGCAGATGCCGCGCTGTTATTCGCAGGGACTGCGAAGCCTCGAGACCCTTAATGCGCGGGCAGTCAAGGAGAATGTCCTGCTCGGTCTTGAAACCCGCTTGAAGTACGAAGAACTCCCGGGAGTTGAAGAAATGGAAGACCTTTTTAGAAGGTTTGAAGGGGGCGCTTTCCGTTACTGGCATGACATGGGGCACGCTTTCTGCCAGGAGCAGCTGGGTTTTGTCGCTGAAATGGAATACCTTGAGAGGTTTGGGGACAGGTTGCTTGGAATGCATGTGCATGATGTGAAAAATACTGAAGACCACAATTCTCCGGGAGCGGGAGAGATGGATTACTCGAAGTTTATTAAATACTTTAAGAATAATTCCGTTCTTAAGGTTTTTGAGATCCACCATAAGTCCTCGGCAGAAAGCATACGCGATGGCAGGAAGATGCTGGAGTCTTTATGCTTGGCAAAATAAAAAATACGATAAAGAAGCATTCAATGCTTGTGCACGGAGCTACTGTTGTTGTCGGGGTATCCGGGGGTCCGGATTCCACGGCTCTGCTTGCGGCGCTTTCTCTGCTCTCAAAAGAATACGGACTGAGACTCCGGGCGGTGCATATCAATTATCATCTGCGCGGCGCTGAGTCTGACGCCGACCAGAAATACGCAGAGAATCTCTGCGGCAAGCTTAAGGTGCAGTTCGAGGCAGTTCACGCGGACTTCTCTAAAAGAGGAAAGGCCGGCTCTATCCAGGATGCAGCCAGGAATTTCCGCTATATGGTCTTTTCCGTCAAGGCGGCTGAAGCGAAAGCGGGCTATGTCGCGGTCGCGCATAACCGGAACGACCAGGTCGAAACCATGCTTATGAGATTCCTGCGTGGTTCCGGCACCGAAGGGCTGGCAGGTATACCGCCGGTGAGGCTGCTTGCACCCGGAATAAAAATAATCAGGCCGCTTATTAATATCTCGAGAGCGGAGATAAATAAGTTCCTGAGCGAAAGGAAACTTCGGGCGCGGAATGACAGTTCCAACGAAAAAAAATTGTACCTTCGAAACAGGATTAGATTAAAGCTGCTGCCGCAGATTAAGCGCGAATACAACCCCGGGTTTGACGAAGCTGCCATACACCTGCTCAGCATCCTGAACGAGGAGAATTCCTTTCTGTCCGCTGAGGCAGAGAAGGTTTTCAGCAGGCTGAAGCTTCTTGACTCCGGCTCCTGTTCATTCAAGTGCGGCGAGCTCAAGGCGCTGCATCCGGCAATGCTGGGAAGAGTGTTGAGGGCGGGAATAGAAAAAGTAAAGGGTGACCTGATCGGCCTGGAGTATAGACATTTTGAGGCGGTCTCGAAACTGCTTTCCGCGGGGAGCGGTAAAACGGATCTTCCCGGCAATCTGGCTGCGCAGGTGCATTCAGGCAGGATGTATTTTAGACTAAAAAACGGAACAAAGCAGGAGAGTCTCCCGCTTGCCCTGCCGGGGACCACAAAAGCGGGAAAATTCAGAATTCAAGCAGTGTTAGGGAAAAAGCCGGGAGGCTTCAAAGGCCCGTGTCACGCCTATATTGACCTGCTGAAAGTTGAGCTGCCGCTTTCGGTGAGAAGCCGCAGGCAGGCCGACCGATTTACTCCCCTCGGGATGACGGGAAAAAAGAAGCTTCAGGATTTCTTTGTAGATCTTAAACTGCCGGAGTTTGAACGTGATTCGGTCCCGGTGGTCGTTGACAACTCGGGAAAATTAGTATGGGTCGCCGGACACCGGATAGATGACGCGGTAAAAATAACAAAAAGCACGGGGAAGATAATACATCTTACCTGTTTGAAAGGCTGAGTTTGTAGCGGGCTTTCTTTGTGGCCGCAGGGTGCTTGCTTCTTGCCTGACCCGCGTCATACAACAGTAAGAGTTTTATTCGTACAATAACGAAAAGCCATTAGATTGACATTAACTCAAGGTTTTAGTTATACTAATCGGTGCTTTTTAATATTTACAGGAGGCTCTTGTGGGCGGTATTTTCAGATCATTGTTAATATGGGTAGTTATAATAGTGGCGGCTCTTCTCCTTTTTAGCACTTTTAGCGGCGGAAAAAGCAAGGCCGTAGAACTGAGTTATACTGATTTCCTTGAACAGGTAGATAAGGGGGAAGTCATTAAGGTCACCTTGAATGAATCGGCCCAGAAGGCCGAGGGAACGCTTAAGAACGGCAAGAGTTTTTTTGTTTATACCGGCAGCGACCCTGAAATGTACAAGAGTCTGAAAGCCGCGAAGACAAAAGTGGATGTTAAACCGCCCGATACACTTTCTTGGACGGTCATTCTTATCAATGTTCTTCCTTTCCTGCTTCTTTTCGTACTCGGGTATATGTTTATCAAGCAGATGCAGGGGGCCGGCAATTCGGCGTTTTCCTTCTCGAAAAGCAAAGCTAAACTATTTTCCTCAAGCCAGACAAAGGTCACCTTTCAAGATGTGGCCGGTGTTGACGAAGCAAAAGAGGAATTGAAAGAAGTTATCGGGTTTTTAAAAGAGCCGGGTAAGTACCAGAAGATGGGAGCAAAGATCCCGAAAGGGGTGCTGCTTCTCGGCGCGCCCGGGACCGGCAAAACGCTGCTCGCCAGGGCTGTCGCGGGGGAAGCAGGCGTGCCGTTCTTTACAATCGCAGGTTCTGACTTTGTGGAGCTGTTCGTCGGCGTTGGAGCGGCAAGGGTCAGGGATCTGTTTGACACGGGCAAGAAGAACGCGCCCTGCATAATCTTTATCGACGAACTTGATGCCGTCGGGCGCCGCAGGGGAACCGGAATAGGCGGCGGGCATGATGAAAGGGAACAGACTTTAAACCAGCTGCTCGTGGAGATGGACGGTTTTGACGCCAATGCCGGGGTGATTATCATGGCCGCGACTAACCGGGTCGACGTCCTTGACTTTGCGCTGCTTCGGCCTGGCAGATTTGACCGGCAGGTGGTAGTAGACGCGCCGGACCTAAACGGCAGGGAACAGATACTCCAGATACACACAAGAAAAGTCCCGCTCGGGAAGAACATAGATTTAAGGACCGTCGCCAAGGGCACTCCCGGATTTACCGGGGCGGACCTGGCAAACCTTGTGAATGAAGCCGCTTTGCTCGCGGCGCGCAAGGACAAGAAAGATATTGAGCAGGCTGAGTTTGAGGAGGCCCGCGATAAGGTTATGATGGGAATAGCAAGAAAGAGCAAGACCATAGGTGAAAAGGAAAAGAAGATTACCGCGTATCACGAAGCGGGACACGCGCTCATAAATAAATTGCTTCCCGACGCGGAACCCCTGCACAAGGTCAGCATCATTCCCAGAGGCAGGGCCTTGGGCGTCACCTGGAGGCTCCCTGTTGAAGACAGGTGGATGCGCATGAAAGGCGAATATATGAACGACATTATGATTAGTCTCGGCGGCAGGGTTGTTGAAGAGATATTCTTTGAAGATGTCTCCACCGGCGCCGCGAGCGATCTCCGCCATGTAACTGAAACCGCGCACCGGATGGTTTGCGAATTCGGGATGAGCGCGGTTCTTGGCAATCGCACTTTTGGCAGGGCAGACAGGGAAGTTTTTATCGGCGGCGAGTATATGAGGGAGAAAGATTATAGCGAGCAGACCGCTCAGTTGATAGACAGCGAGGTCAAGAAAGTCACGGATGAATGTTATAAAAAGGCAAAATCTTTGATAATGAAGAATAAGTCAAAGGTGGAAAAATTGGCAAAAGAGCTGCTGGATAAAGAAACCCTTGACGGCTCTGAAGTTGACGCGCTGCTCGGCTTTAAAAGCAGGCCTGCTGAGGTTAAGGCTCCGGAGCAGAAGGTTGTTGCGGCGGCTTCTCCGGTTCAAACTCAGACCAAAGCCTGAGGCATTGTAAAACAGGAGCGAAAAAATGAATAAAGTAAGGATAGAGCGCGCGGTTAGGGAAATCCTGCTAGCTATAGGCGAAGATCCGTCAAGGGAAGGTCTGCTTGACACGCCCAAGCGCGTCGCCAGGATGTATGAGGAAATCTTTTCCGGCATAGGCAAAGACCCCGGCAAAGAGCTCCATGTTGTTTATAATGAAGAACACGACGAGATGGTTGTGCTGAAAGATATTCCTTTCTATTCAATGTGCGAGCATCACCTCCTGCCCTTTACCGGCAAGGCGCATGTGGCTTACATTCCGGAAAACAACAAGATCGTGGGGCTTTCAAAGCTTGCGCGCCTCGTTGACTCCGTATCTAAAAAACCGCAGCTTCAGGAACGGCTGACCAGCAGTATAGCGGATATTATAATGAAATCCCTAAAGCCCAAGGGTGCGCTGGTCATAGTTCAGGCCGAGCATCTCTGCATGACTATGAGGGGCATAAAAAAACCCGGCTCCAAGATGATTACTTCCGCGGTCAGGGGGCTTTTTAGAAAGAGTCAGGCGACTCGTGCAGAAGCATTAGCACTTATTCGTGAAGAATAAATGCGCCTGGAGTTAAAAACTGCAGGCACAAAATTCTAAATTTTAAAACGAAGAATGGAATTGTTGTTGCAGTTTGACTTTTTTCTTTTTGTTTAGAGTTTAGCGTTTAGAATTTGCTTCTTAATGTCTTGTTTCGCGGAAAACCCTTCTTGTGAAAACAGCCCCAACAATATTTCAATGCGGGTCGTACAGTCTAGACCTTTCCCTAAAGACCTTAGTGATGGGCGTCCTTAATGTTACTCCCGATTCGTTCTCCGATGGCGGAAAATTCTTCAAGAGAAGCGACGCTCTCGCGCAGGCAGTCCGTATGGCGGAGGACGGCGCTGACATTGTAGATGTCGGCGGCGAATCTACCAAGCCCGGTGCTGCGGCAGTAACTGCTAGGGAGGAAATGAGACGCGTTATCCCTGTAATAAAAATGCTGGTCAAAAATGTGAAACTGCCGGTATCAATTGATACCTATAAGGCGGAAGTCGCGGAAGCGGCTCTTTCAGAAGGAGCTTCCGTCGTCAATGACATAAGCGGCTTCCGTTTTGACGGAAAAATAGCGAAGGTGACGGCAAAATATAAGGCCGGCGCGGTGCTTATGCATATACTCGGCACCCCAAGAGATATGCAATCCAATCCCGCGTACCGGAACATTGTAAAGGAGATAACGGCCTATCTGAAAGAGAGTGCCGGTATAGCCTTAAGTGCCGGCGTTAAAAAGGAATGCATAATGCTGGACCCCGGAATTGGATTCGGAAAAACTACCGAGCACAATCTCCTGCTGATAAAAAAGTTAGGCGAATTTAGGAAGTTAGGCTACCCTGTGCTTATGGGCCCGTCAAGAAAATCTTTTATCGGAAAGATTCTAAACCTGCCGGCCGGTAAGCGGCTTGAAGGGACTCTTGCCGCTGTTTCCGCGTGCGTCTTAAACGGCGCGTCCGTAGTCAGGGTGCATGATGTGAAGGAAACGGTAAGGGCGGTAAGAATAATAGATGCGATAAATAAGAGTTAATAACGTTTGTAACGTTCATAACGAAACCCAGAAGCGTGGTTTGTCATGGTTTGCAATACGTTACAAACGCTAGGAACGTTATAAACTTTTTTCCAAACTTCCCCCTTTCAACTCCCCGTTCGCTGTGCTAAAATAGCCAAAATGTCGTTTCTCCCGCGAAATGAAGCGGGAAACGGCCAAAAGGGGAGAGAGTGGACACAGTAAAATCGGTTCTAGCCGCATTCTCGGGACTGAGGTTTCAGGACCTCGTCGATATCTTCATATTATATGTTGCCGTTTACTACCTTATAGTATTTTTCAAAGAAACCCGGACTATGCAGATGCTGAAAGGCCTCGCAGTGCTTCTCGCGATGTCTTTGCTTGCCCAGTTTCTTGAGCTTCATACCATCGGCTGGATACTGGTAAAAATCACGGAAGGCCTGGTCTTTGCGTTTGTTGTAATTTTTGCCCCGGAACTTCGGCAGATATTTGTCGATATCGGACAGAGACGGATCAGGATTCGGTCTATGTTTAAGAGCCAGGAAGAGCTCTACTCTGTTATTGTAGACGCCTGCAAGCAGATGTTGAAGAAAAGGGTTGGGTGTCTTATCGTTATAGAAAGGGAAGTCGGGCTGCGCGAATACATTGAGACCGGAAGCAAGATTAACGCCGATATTACTTCCCCTCTCCTGCTCACTATATTTTTTCCAAAAACCCAGCTCCATGACGGGGCCGTTATAATAAGCCACGGGAAGATTGCGGCTGCGGGTTGTGTTCTGCCGCTTACCCAGAAATCGGATATTGATCCGGAACTTGGCATGCGGCACAGGGCCGCCCTGGGTTTGACAGAGATAACAGACGCGGTGGCAATCGTGGTTTCCGAGGACCTTCGCAATATTTCCCTCTCGGTGCACGGCAAAATAACTCCCGGCATACAGCCGGAAAATCTTAAGGAAATGCTGGAGATGTATGGCAAAAAATCCTGACATAGAAAGATACCTGCAGGTTGTGAAGGGTTGGCTTACCAACAATCTGCAGATTAAATTAATAGCGCTTTTGATTGCCCTTGTCGCCTGGGTCTGGATTGCTATAGGCATGAACCAGAAGGCCTCAATCAGCGTACCGATGCGGATCAGTTACAATTTGGATAAGAACCTCGTAATGGTCGGAGAGATTCCCGAGGAGATTACCGTAACCGTCTGGGGACCCAAGGAAACTGTAAGGACTCTCGGCGCTTCTCAGATACGTCTCTGGATGGATATTCCTAATCCTTTGAAGGGCGGAAACCGTATAGTTCTTGGTCCAAATAATATTTTGCTCCCGGAAAAAGTCGTGCTTATAGGAATGGAGCCGAAAGTGTTTTTGGTCGATTTTGTGGAGAAGAAGAGTAAGTAATAAGAGGTTGTAACGTTTAACTAAAGCCTTTGGATAGAGCTATTAATCGTTTATAGCGTTTATAAAGTTTGTAACGTTCATAACGTAAGTCAAAAGCAAAACAGCGGGCTCTAAATCCACATTTTAAGTACGTTATTCTGCTATGCCGACGGAGTCTGGCATGAACAATATTCTTCCTTACAGAACAAGACGCACGAAGTGCGGCTTACAAACGTTAGTAACGTTAAGAACGTTATAAACAGATTTTTTGTTGAGGGACAATGTCCAAACTAAATGTAAATATCGACCACGTCGCCACCCTGCGCCAGCAGAGGCTTGGTTTGTATCCTTCTGTGCTGGAAGCGGCAAAAGTTGTGGTAGCTGCCGGAGCGAACGGGATTACTATGCACCTGCGCGAGGACAGGCGGCACGTGCAGGATCGCGACGTGTTTGAGGTTAGGAAAAAGGTCAGAACTAAATTAAACCTTGAGATGGCAGTTTATCCGGAAATAATCCGGATTGCCCTAAAAGTAAAGCCGGAGTGGTCTACTCTGGTTCCGGAAAAAAGACAGGAGCTGACCACTGAAGGCGGGCTTGATTGTGTAAGGGGTTCCGTGAAAGTCGGCAGGGCCGTGGAAAAGTTGAATAAGGCCGGCGTAATAGTAAGTCTTTTCATAGATCCGGACCTGAAACAGGTCAGGCAGGCGAAATATCTCGGCGCAGACCTTATTGAACTTCACACCGGAACCTATGCCGACGCGAAAACAAAAGCTGCGGAAGACCGCGAGTTTATCAAGCTGCGCGATGCCGCAGGATTTGCCTCAATGTTAAAACTTGGGATTAATGCCGGGCACGGACTCAACTACAAAAATATGGCGCGTATGAAACAAATAAAAGAGATAGAGGAATATTCCATCGGACACAGCATTATCTCCAGAGCCGTCTTTGCCGGTCTTGAAGCGGCCGTCAAAGAGATGTTAAAACTTACCCGTTAAACTTTAGCAGTAATTTCAAGTCAATCAGAGGGCCAAAACTATTAGGTGGTCCCTAAAGGAAAGGTAACTATATATGGAATATGGAAAGACGCTGAATTTGCCGAACACTTCTTTTGCCATGAAGGCAAATCTTCCGTTGCGGGAACCGGCGCAGCTTGCGGTTTGGGAAGAGGAGAAGCTGTATCATAAAATACGGGAGAAACGCGCCGGCGCCGAGAAATTTGTTCTGCACGACGGTCCGCCCTACGCGAACGGAGACATTCATGTAGGCACGGTGCTTAATAAGGTGCTCAAGGACATGGTGGTGAAGTACAAAACTATGTCAGGCTATGATTCTCCATATATTCCGGGCTGGGACTGCCACGGTATGCCCATTGAACATAAGGTTGCAGAAAAACACAAGGTTGAGAACACGAAAGAGGGTGTCATAAAGTTCAGAAAAGCCTGCCGCGACTACGCCTTGAAATATGTTGATATCCAGAGAGAGCAGTTCAAACGTCTCGGGATACTCGGCGATTGGGAGCATCCTTACCTCACGCTGGATCACGGTTATGAAGCGACAATTATTTCAACTTTCTCCCGTCTTGTAAAAGAGGGCTACATTTATAAGGGGTTGCGGCCGGTGCTCTGGTGCATAAACCACAGAACCGCGCTCGCGGACGCTGAGGTTGAATATGAAGATGACAAGGCGTCGGCTATATTCGTAAGCTTTGAGATAACGGAGGGCTTAAAGACCATCTTTGACCCGAAAGGGGCGAAAGCGTACTTCCTTATCTGGACAACCACACCCTGGACCATACCGGCAAATCTTGCCGTAGCGTTGAATCCGAAACTGGAGTATTCCGTCATAAAGACAGACGGGATTTACTACATCCTTGCCGGCAATCTTGCTGAAAGCGTGGCCGGAAAGGCAGGTTTTAAATACGAAACGGTAAAATCCGGTATCAAAGGTTCAGTTTTTGAAGGCGTGAAGTACAGACATCCTTTTATGGAAAAAGACGGTGTTGCGATACTCGGTGAACATGTAACGGACGAGGATGGCACCGGAGTGGTGCACACGGCGCCCGGGCACGGCGAAGATGATTTCATAGTAGGCAAGAAATACGGCCTGCCTGCATTCTGCCCCGTAGACGCTTCCGGCGCTTACACGGAAGAAGTCCCGCTCTTTAAGGGAAAGAAGGTTTTTGCCGCGAATCCGGAAGTAGTCGCCTTGCTAAAGGAGAAGGGAGCCCTGGTTCATACCGAAGAAGTGGGGCACTCCTACCCGCATTGCTGGCGCTGTCATAAGCCGGTAATCTTTAGGACCACCGAGCAGTGGTTTATGTCGGTTGAGCACGGGGAATTAAGGTCAAAAATGCTGCAGATGGTCAAGAACGTAGGCTGGCATCCTGCCTCAGCTGAGAATAGAATGTCGGGAATGCTTTCCGGAAGGCCTGATTGGTGCCTCTCAAGGCAGAGATACTGGGGAGTACCGCTCCCTATACTTTATTGCGAAGATTGCTCCGAGCCTGTTACTGACGGGGCAACGCTTGACCATATTTCTGCTGTGTTCGCCAGGGAAGGCAGCGACGCATGGTTTGAAAAAGAAGCTCCTGGTTTTGTCCTCCCCGGATACAAGTGCAAGAAGTGCGGAGGCAGTTCTTTCAAGAAAGACATGAATGTTTTTGATGTCTGGTTCGACGCGGGAAATTCGCATTACGCAGTTTTAAAAAAGAACTCGTCGCTTGAGTGGCCGGCTTCTCTTTATCTTGAGGGAAGCGACCAGCATCGCGGTTGGTTTCAGTTGTCTCTTCTGCCGAGCGCGGCGCTTGAGGGCAGGCCTCCTTTCAAGAGCGTGCTGACTCACGGGTATGTGGTTGACGGTGAAGGAAAAAAGATGTCAAAATCCCTCGGCAACCTGGTTACCGGAGAGGAAGCGTGCAAGAAATACGGCGCGGATATCACGAGAATGTGGGTCGCGGCAAGCGACTATATGAACGATATCAGATATTCAGAGGAGATCTTAGCTCGCCTGCAGGACGCCTACAGGAAGCTCAGGAACACCGCGAGATACCTCCTTAGCAATTTGTATGACTTCAATCCTGAAAAAGACTCGCTTCCTTACGCTAAACTGACAGAACTTGACAGGTATATGCTGCACAGAAAAAATGAAGTGGTGAAAGAAGCAGGTGAGCTTTACGGGCGGTATGAATTCTTTAAATTCTATCAGCTGATATATAATTTCTGCGTTGTTGATCTGAGTTCCTTCTACCTTGATATTCTGAAGGACAGGCTTTATGTGCACGCTCCGTCGTCGCAGTTGAGGCGCTCCGCTCAGACGGCAATGTATGAGATACTGAAGGATATCGCAGGAATGCTGGCGCCGGTCCTTGTTTATACTTCGGAAGAGATCTGGCAGGAACTTCGGAAACTCTCAACGCTTCCCGGTTCAGTGCACCTTTCGGATTTTCCGGTTTATAGGCCCGAGCTAAAGAGCCCTGATTTAGCCGAAAAGTTCGGCAGAATCATAGGGGTCAGGGCTGAGGCGCTGAAGCTCCTTGAAGATTTCAGGAATAAGAAAGAGATAGGGCATCCTTACGAGGCGTCAGTTGCGCTTGTTTTCTCGGAAGAAAAGGACTTTGCGTTGTTTAAGGGTCTTGAGAAAGAACTTCCGGGGCTATTGATCGTCTCGCAGGTCAGTGTTGAGAAAGGCGTGAAACCTTCCGTGTCCGTAGGGAAGGCTTCCGGCAAAAAGTGCGAACGCTGCTGGAACTGGAGCGGCACTGTTGGCGCAGATTTGCAGCATCCCGGTTTGTGCGGGCGATGCGTCGAAGTTCTCAAAGAAACTAAACAGTATTAAACCGGCAAACGGAGGAAAATGTACCTGATCTATCTGGTGTCAATAGGCGTGATTGCTCTCGACCAGTTTAGCAAGATTCTCATCGTCCGCAATCTGGCTCTGTATGAGACCATTCCTATAATAAGGGATATCTTCAGCATTACATACACCAGGAATAAAGGTATTGCTTTCAGCTTACTCTCAAATATTCCTGACGCTCTAAGGGTGCCTTTCTTCGCAGTTACCACCGGCGCTGTAATAGCTTTGATTTTGTGGTTTTTCAGAGGGCTCATTAAAAAGAGCGGCTATGTCAGGGTCTGCTTCGGCCTGATCATCGGCGGGGCGCTGGGCAACTTCCTTGACAGGGTAAGGGTAGGAGAAGTAATTGATTTCATTGAAGTAGGTCTCAACCAGAACTTAAAGTGGCCGATTTTTAACATCGCAGATTCGTGCATTAACATAGGGGTTGTAATGCTTCTTGTTTACCTTATCAAGAACAAGGAGGAAGTCAAGTGATCCCGGCGCTTTTTACTCGTGGTCCTTTTACTGTTTATGGTTACGGCCTTTTTGTGGCGCTCGGTTTTCTTTTTGGCGCTCTCTACACTGTCAGGTCAGCGGAGCGCGACGGCATCAGCAGGGATATTTCCCTGGATGTAATCGTCTGGGTTTTTGTCGCCGGTCTGCTTGGCGCGAGGCTTCTTTATATCCTTACCGACCTGGATTACTACGTGGCCGCCCCCTTGCTTATGTTAAAGGTCTGGGAGGGAGGGTTGGTCTACTACGGCGGGTTTCTCGCTGCCGTTCCGGTTTTCTTTTTAGTTTCACGTAAATACGGAATCAACTCGTTGAAATTTGCCGACAGCATTTCCAAAGGCCTGGTCATGGGCCATATTTTCGGACGGCTTGGGTGTTTTACTAAAGGTTGCTGCTATGGTCTGGAACAGAACACCTTCGGTCTGGTCTTCCCTGAATTAAATGACCACCTAAGGCATCTCCCGACACAGCTCTATGAGGCCGCCGGGCTGGCCTTGATCTTTCTCGTTCTGAATTTGGTAAAGAAAAAATATGACGGCCGGATATTTTTAATGTATCTGGGGTTATACGGCCTGCTCAGGTTCTCTGTTGAATTCTTGCGGGGCGATTTCAGGGGACCCTCTTTTCTGACGCTTTCTGTTTCACAATGGATAAGCCTGGGTCTTTTGGCTTCGGCAGTCCTGGCGCATACCGCCCTCTCAGGGAAAAGAAAAAATGCAAACCAGAGAGTTTGAACTCAAACAAAAATCCCACCTTCGGCTGGATATCTTCCTTGCAAGTCAAATTGCCGAGAGCCGTTCAACCATACAGAAACTTATCAAGCTCGGGTTGGTCAGAATAAACGGGGCTCCCGCTAAATCAAGTATGAGCCTTAAGGCGGGGGATAAAATAGTAATAGAACTGCCCATCCCTGAAAGAGTAGAAGCTCTCGCAGAAGACATCCCGCTTGACATCCTTTACGAGGATGCTGAGATTGCGGTGATAAATAAGCGGGCGGGGATGGTCGTCCACCCGGCCCAGGGCAATTATACCGGGACCATAGTCAACGCCCTGCTCTACAAAAAACAGCCGGAAGACAACGGTGATCCTCTGCGCCCGGGAATCATACACAGGCTCGATAAAGATACTTCCGGTGCGATGGTCATTGCCTGGACAAAAAAATCACTTACAAATATCGCAGATCAGTTCAAGGCGCGCACAGTAAAGAAGAAATATTTCGCGCTCGCCGCCGGTGTATTTAAAAATAAATCAGGGAAAATAGATTTGCCTATTGGCAGGAGCAAGTTCGACAGGAAAAAAATGTCCATAAATACCGACGGGCGCTCGGCTGTCACAATCTATAAGGTGTCTGAAGACTTCGAGCACGGCGCCCTGGTTGAGCTGGATCTTTTAACCGGAAGAACGCACCAGATAAGGGTTCATCTGGCTCATATTAAACATCCGGTAGTCGGAGACGCTAAATACGGTAATTCCAGCAAGCTTATCGGCAGGCAGGCTCTGCATTGCGGCAGCCTTGGTTTCTCCCACCCGGTTACAGGGAAATTCATGACTTTTGAAGCGGCTTTTCCTGAAGATTTTAAGTCCGCTCTTGAGTCAATGAGAAATGGCAGCCCTGCGAATTAAGCCGTAAGCTTGGAAATACAGGGTTTTTTGAAGGGTTAGACCTCTTTTGTATTGACAATATCGCATTTTATCATTAAAATATTAAAGTTCTTGCCGTAGGCGCGGCGGAGCAGTATTAAATCGCACTCATTTCTTAAGGGGAGGGGTTATGGCAGATTTAAATTTGATCAAAGAAATGGTAATCAAAGGTCAGGCTGCAAAAGTTAAGGAACTTGTTCAGCAAGCCATCGATGAGAAGATTCGGGTACAAGACATTCTCAGCAACGGCCTTATCGCCGGTATGGGTTATGTTGGTGAAAGGTTTAAGAAAAATGAAGTTTACGTTCCGGAAGTGCTCATAGCCGCAAGGGCGATGAAAGCCGGAATGGAACTGTTGAAACCTCTGCTTGTAAAGGCCGATATTCAGCCCCTGGGAATTGTTGTCGTCGGCACCGTCAAAGGCGACCTTCACGATATAGGAAAGAACCTGGTTTCAATGATGCTTGAAGGCGCCGGTTTCAAAGTTGTCGATATCGGCATAGATGTTCCGCCTGAAAAGTTCGTTGCAGCAGCAAAAGAAAGCAAAGCCGGGCTTGTAGCGCTATCGGCGTTGCTTACCACGACTATGGTTTCTATGAAAGCAGTTATAGATGAATTCAAGAAATCAGGCCTCAATGTCAAGACGATGATTGGCGGCGCGCCTGTAACACAGTCTTACGCGGATGAGATTGGCGCTAACGGTTATGCGCCTGACGCGGCCTCGGCGGTTGACAAAGCAAAGCAGCTTCTTGGCCTGTAATCACCACTTTCAAAGAAAAAAAGGGCTTGATTCTTCAAGCCCTTTTTTTATTTAATATTACCGGTTTATAAACGCGCGTGAGGAATTATGGCGGTTCTTCCCATTTTTTCCGCCTCTTTCCGGGAAAAACTCCGGATTAGTCCTGTTTTCGCGGTTCCGCTGATATATTTGTGAATAGCAGCGCAATTCCTGGAATAAATGCAAAGTATTTTGCAGTAAGTATTGCTCTATCAGCAGTAATTATACGAATATGGTATGTTGACAAAAGATTCTTAGGTGTTATAATATAGTAAATATCAGCGGTATTCACATTTATAGGCTTTCCCGCTATTTTGGTGTTTTTCTTAGGGGGTAAAAATGGCATCGATAAGTATGATTACACTTATGACAACAATCATACTGATTGCAACAATCGTAACAATAATTTTTGCAGTCACGGTCTATATTATAAGCAGGAGAAAGAGAAGAAAGAACATGGACGAGCAGTCCGGCTCAACAACAATAAGCATTATTAAGACAGACACAGTTTCCGGAACAGCAGCGCCCTTCGGCAGCCTTCCGGTAAAGAAAGCAATTCTTCCCAACAGGCCCAAGATCCTTAAGCTTTATAATCCATTTAAAGAAGATGAGGAGCAAAAAAATGGAAGTGAAAAAGGCAGATAGGTCTGACCGGAGTATCTTTAGGGCCATTTCAGTATTTTCCGTAATGATTTTACTTGCCTGGTCTTCATTCTTTTTCTATGGAAGGGTTATCCGTGAGAATTATGACGGCGCAGTGGGGCAATTCCTCAATAGTCTGACCAAGAGCGGAGATCAAAGCCTGAGTTCTCTTACCCTTAAGAAGAGAGTGCTTGTCTTAAAAAGCGAATCAACCCAAAGACTCTACAAAAGTCGCGAAGAAGACGAACCCTATACTGCTATGTGGCGCAATTTTCTGAAACAGACCAGCGTCAGTTATGAAGTTGTTTCTGAAGTTGAGTTTCTTAATAAAGATCTCACCGCATATGACACCATTATCCTTCCGTATGTAATCTGCCTTTCAGCAACTGAAGTCGAAAAACTCAGGGATTTTGCGTCAAAAGAAAAGAAGGGCCTGATACTGGAAGGGTATACCGGTTGCAGGGACGAGAACGGGACCTGGAAAGACTCTTCTTTTCTGAGCGAAGTCATTGGGGGCTATTCTTTTTCAGACGTCAAAAACGAAGAGTCGGATAATTCTTTGGCCTACCTGATACTTGATGGGACCAGCATGCTCTCTTACGATGTCCCGGCGGGTTTTCGTCTGGGAGTAAATACATACAACCGGCCTATCTCGGCAAATGTCATAGAGCCCAGGACAAAGATAGATTCTTATTGGGAAGAAAAACCCTATGTTTATGGCAACAACAAGTTCTCGGAGATTTCAGGTATGGCGCACGGGACCTACCTGAAGTCCAGGTTTGTATGGATAAGCTTTACAATGGGTTCAATTGTAGGAAATCCCTCCGACCAGAAAGTCTGGTCTAAGGTTATGGAAAATATAATGAATTATGTTTCCTTCCGGCCGATGTTCTATAAAGACCACTGGCCAAATGGGAAAAGGGCTGCAGTCGTTTTCGCCGAGGATACGGAAGACCAGTTTGCCAATGCCGAAAATGCTGTGAATGTGCTGACTGAAAAAGGCATTCCGGCGACCTTCTTTTGTGTCCCCGATCTTGCAAGCGCGAACAAAGAAGTGTTCAGAAAGATATACTCCAATAAGAATTTCGAGGTTGGCCTGCACGGGATTGATGTTTATCAGGGGCAGACTTATGAAACACAGCTCGAAAGATTATCTAACGGCCGCGCGATGCTGGAACGGCTTTCAGGCAGAAAGGTGCGCGGGTTCAGGCCCCCTGAGGCCATTTATGATCAGAATACCCTGCAGGCGCTTCTTGATTTAAACTATGACTACATTGCCGGAGACGATACAAAACAGGCAAGCCCTGAAGCTTTGCTGATTCAAAAGAAGAAGGGGTTTAGTCTGGGCAAGAACCTGAAGTCGCTGGTAAAATTTCCTAAGACCGGCGATGATGATTACGACATACTTGTCCGGTACAAGATGCGCAATAAAGCGCAGATGCTGGAATCACTGAAGCACGATTTTGACGCTATCTATAAAGTCGGCGGCCTTTATTATTACTCGTTCCATACCCAGCTAATGGCCAATCCGGAATATGTTGAGGTTATTGCCAAATTCATAGATTACATAAAAACCAAAGACGTCTGGATTACAAATTTCGGAGCGCTGAATGACTGGTACGAAAAGTGGGCTTTTACCGATGTTTCAAGCAATCAGGTCTCGGAAAAAAGAACCTATCTTAAAATTACGAACAATTCTCTCGAAAAGATAGACGCAGTGAAAGTGAACATGATACTTCCGCCGTCGGTCAAACTCGGGAGTCTTTCCACCGAGAGGCTGGGCGTTAATCTGCCGGAGTATGTGTTAAGCGACGGCAAGATGGTTTTTGACCTTCGGGATATCAAGAGCGACGAGAGCGCATCTTTCAATGTTGACTGCGAATAGGGTGCGAATAATTCTTTTACTTTCTGTGCTTGGGCTGGCAATATTGCTCAACGGCTGCAGCGCTGCGACAAAGTATGCGCAGCCGGAAAGCAAAGAGAGCGCAAAGTTTTTGCAGATAGGAATAGGCAACGCCTACGACCAGGAAGTTAACGGTAAAAGGGTTATAGCGTATAAAGAGGCCGAGAAAGACGGTTTGAAGTTGAAATATGTCGCGGTCTGGCTCACGCCCGGCTGGACGGGCTGGGTCACCAGGAAAATGCTTCTTGATATCACCCGCGACGGCTACACTCCGGTTCTGATTTACTACACGTTCGGAGATGACAATAGCAGGCAGTACCTGGAAAGGAATAACAGGCAGAAACTAAAGGCCTGGTACAAGGACATTCAGGATAATCTGGTCCCGCTGGTAAAGATAGGGTCGGAAGTGCTGGTTGTGCTTGAACCGGAATTTAATGTGATAAGTCCGAAAGGCGAGACTCCCGTTACCGAATGGGATGAGTGGAACGATATTGTCGGGAAAGCTATTGATTACCTGCATGAAGCTTCGCCCTATTGCAAGGTCGGTTTATGCCCTGGCGATTGGGGAATTTATAATCTCTACAAATGTATGAACCGCGTGGCGCCGAAAAATGATTTTTTAGCTTTTCAGGAAATGCGCGGGGCCAGCGACCCGAGCGCGGACACCTCAACCAGGGAATACAGGGATGTCATAGGCTCGGCGTTGAAGTTCTCGACTTATTTGAGAAAGACTTTCAAGCGTCCTCTGCTTTTGGCGTATATGGCGCTTTCCAGCTACAAGAACGGGAATCCGCTGGGCTGGGAGAACGAGACAGTTGAGATCACGAAGAATGTTTTTGACAGGCAAGCGGAACTTGCCGCTCAGGGTGTTTTTGGAATACTTTGCTTTAATTATTTTGACGACCCAAATCACGGCACCTATTTCTTCGGGGAAGCAGAAAAATATTTTGGTCTGAAGAGCGCTTCCGGGAAGCCGAAAAATGTATTAAAGATTTGGCTTGCCAACGGCGCGTCAAGGCAGACGGTCAAGGGAGACTAAATGTTCAGCAGATGCGACAGCGGAATAGATCTGATAACTCAAAACCTCGGTTTATTGTACCGCAGGGGTATTTATGTTTTTTCAGGAGAGGAAGGCACCGGGAAGACGAATTTCATACTGCGCTTCCTGCTTAAGGGGCTGCAGGATGGCGAGACTTGCCTTCTGGTCACCTCAACCGATGCGAAAGATGTAGTCATCAACGCCGAATCCATAGGGGTTGACATTGCTTCTTATGTCGTTGAGATGCGCCTCATAATTTATCAGTTTGATGGTTCAGCGGTTTTCTCCGCGGAGAATTTCTTCGAAGAGATTGCGGGTATTATAGAACAGAACAAGGTGAGCAGGTTCGCCCTTGATCCTTTCATCAGCCCAAATATTGCTCCTGAAGAAATCCGGTCCTTTGCCGCAAAACTACCGGTTCTGCTAAAGGATATCGAAAAGCAGGATGTGGTTTCGTTTATAGCAATGGGGCTGCCGCTTTCCCAGGAATTATTCACCGTTAAAAAGAAACTTGAGGATACGGCTCTCGGCGTCTTTTTCCTTAAGAATACTGCGCCTCAGAAAACGCTGGTAGTAAAGAAACTCCTCGGCCAGCCGGCCTTTATTAACAGGGAACTGCTCTTTACTATTCAAAAAACAGAAGGAATCAAAGAGATAAAGAAAGAAGTCAGTGTTAATTATCCGAAGCATAACAAGGGCAGCATGCCCGCTGAACCCTACAAGTATACGCCTGCCGCGGCTCAGCCTGAAACGCCCGAAGCTCCTGCCGCGCCGAAAGGCAGTGTCTCTTTTATTGATATGAACGGAAAGCCGAAAAGGCCGTCAAATGATTTTTCCGGAGACCCGAGGCAGGGAGTCGGCGCTGACGGAAAGGTAACTTTTGCGGGCATGGAAGGAAAGCCCAAACAGCCCGAGAAAAAGCCGGCCCAGTCGCAGGTGGCGCCTGCGCCGGAAATTCTTAAACCGTCAGTCAATGTTTCCTTTATAGGCGCGGAAGAAGCAAAAGCCGCCGGCAAGAATCCTCCGCCAAAGACCGGAGAGGGAAAGAAGGACGATAAGAGAACTGGCGGCAGCGTATCTTTCATGGGCTTCGACGAAAAACTTAGGGATGACAGGGATAAATGATAAACAAGATACCGGCCGGCACAGATTTTTTCGATAAGGACCTGGGCGGTCTTTACCAGCACAGGACTTATCTGTTTTGCGGAGAAAAAGAAGACGGCAAGACGGCGTTGACTTCCAGGTTCCTCGTGGAAGGGCTGAAGAAAGAAGAGATGTGTCTCCTTGTTACTTCTGGCAATGTGGGAAATTTTCTTGTCGAATCGCATGATTTGCTGAATTATGATTTTTCGGTTTATATGCAGAGCGGTTTTTTTAACATACTTGAGTATGTTGATGCGGATTCGGCAAAAACCGCCGATTTCGAGGAGTATCTGCTTGAAATTAAGGATTTTGTTGAAAAGAAGGGTGTGGAGCGGGTGGTAATAGACGCGCTTCCTATGATGGAAGCGGCTGAACTTAAAACCACAGAAGCGAATGTAAAACGATTTGTCAGTTTTCTTGAAAACGTGAATGTGACGGCGCTTATCTCCCTTGACAAGCCGAAGACGCTCGGAGCTTCCAGGCTTGAAGGTGTTTTGATAAAAGAGACCGCCGGTACATTTAGGACGACAAGAAAATTTTCCGATGAGACCGGCAAATATTATTTTAGCGTTGAGGTTGAGAAACTGGTCGGACAGCAGGAGCCCTTCCCCTCCTGGGATTACGAAGTTGTGAGGAAAAGGGGAGCGCAGTTAATAGTAAAAGTGGGAAAGGTAAATTATTCCCATCTTGAAGAAAAGAAATAATATTCAACAAGTAACGCCTGGAGGTAAAACATGTACAGTGATTATTGGCATCTGTTGGAGAGTCCTTTCGAGAACATTCTTGATTTTAGGTTTGTGTATAACTACCCGTCATTCAATGAATGCATCGCGAGGCTGCACTACGCCGTGACCAGCAGGACCGGGGCGGCTTTGATAGGCAGCTGCGGTACCGGCAAATCAATGACCCGGGAATCGCTTGTAAAGGAGATTAAGAAGGAAGGCGGCTATCAGATATTTTCTATTGTGCACCCGAAGCTTGATATAGAACAGATTATTTATGACTGCTTCTTTCAGATGGGGAATATGGAGCAGGCTCCGAACAAGTCCATCCTTCTGCATAAGTTCGGTAATAAACTGGTGGAGTTCAACGAGAAAGGCGGGCACACGGTGCTCATAATTGATGACGCGCACCTTATGGATATGAACACCTTGGAAGAACTGAGGCTGTTCTGCAACCTGCATGACTACAACGGACGCTCCCTTATTTCGATACTGCTCATCGGGGAATCAATTCTGCAGAGCAAACTGCTCAACATACCGAGCCTCTACCAGCGCCTCAGAATAATTGCAACCGTAAAGCCCCTCGACCAGGATCTGACCGGAAAATACATTGCCCACCGTCTCAAAGTGGCGCAGGGGGAAGAGAACATCTTTCTGCCCGACGCTGTTGAGGAGATTTATAAGTTTACAGGCGGAAGTCTCAGGGAAATAAACAACATCTGCGACATAGCTCTCCTGATCGGGGCTAACGAGAAATTCCCGAGGATTAACGGGGATATCATCACCCGGATTATCGGAGACATAAAGGCGAACACCGGAGACGTGAAAAATTGATAAAAGAGAATACTTTCCCGGGCAGGCGCGTTATTTTACGTATAGCGACCCTGCTTTTCGCGGTCTTTTCCTATGCCGCCGGGGAAGGAATCCATATTCATTACGACAATGCGGTTGACCTGTTCAACCGACAGGCCTACCGCAGCGCTATTGAGGAAATTCAATTGGAGATCCAACAGAATCCTGCCGGGTTGAAAGCTTACTTGCTTATGGGGCGCGCTAATCTTGAATTAAAGAAATATCGCGACGGGCTGGAATCTATTTTTCCCGCCATGGAAAGATATCCGGATGAAGCCGAACTGCAGCGGTTGGCGGAGGAGCTGCTCTTAGGCTGGGAAAAAAGCGACGCTAAGGGGCTGGATCCGGATTCGTTTTACCTGCAAGTGGCGCGCTGGCAAGGCGGCAGGAAAGATTACGACAAAGCCACAGAATACTACAAGAAATATCTTTCAGATATACCTTCCGATTCCAAGGTGCAGCTCGAATACGACCGCCTCCTGGTCTGGTCGCGGGAAACCCGGGCGGCTGTGAAGGAGGGGGAGAAACTCCAGCCCTCTGATTATGTCGGAGAGCCGGTGCATACTCACTACAATAATGCCGTTGACCTCTATAATCACCAGGCGCTTCTCGGCGCCGCTGCAGAAGCCGAAAAAGAGATCAAGGAAAACCCGGCGCACCTGAAATCGTATATTCTGGTAGGGAAAATATTTCTTGAACTAAAAAAATATCAGGAAGGCCTTAACGCAATAATTCCGGCCCTTGAGCGGTTCCCGGATGAGCCGGAATCGCAAAAAGTGCTCAACAGCCTGCTGCTTGAATGGGAAAAAAGCGATGCGAAGGGAGTTGATCTTAACCCCTACTACCTGCAGATAGCCCGCGGATTCTCAAGGCAGAAGAATTATACAAAAGCGCTCTCCTACTACGAGAAATACCTGCAGGGCAACCCGTCCGATACCAAAATCTGGCTGGAGTACGCGAGAGTGCTTTCCTGGGCGAAGAATTATTCCGGGTCGATACGCCAGTACAAGGCTTACCTGGAGAGGTTTCCCCGCGACTACGACACTCTGGCGGAGCTGATGAACATTTATTACTGGAAAGGAGACAATTACCAGGCTCTGCTAACCGCCAAGAAAGTGCTGGCCCACGACCCTTCCAATGTGACGGCGGTTCTCATAACTGCAGGTATTTATGAGCAGGACGGCAAGTATTCGGCTGCTGAAACCGAGTTTAATAAAGCCCTTGCAATGAACAAGAACAACAATGACGCGAAAGCCGGGCTTACGCGCCTTAAGAAAAGAAAGGAAGAAGCGGATGAGTGGAACTCTTCGGAAGGGCTGAAGAAAATAATAAAAAGGACCAGGGATTATCATTACTATCTTAACCTTGCGAACTCTCTTTATAATGACGGTGAAAAAGAAGAGGCCTTTAAGTACTACAGGCTTTATGTTGAAAAGTTTCCGGATAACTACGAGGTCAGGCTGCGGCTTGCCCGCTCCCTTTCCTGGGAAGGCGAAAAAGATGAATCCCTGGCGGCCTATCAGTTTTACCTGAAAAAATATCCTGAGCAGCACCTGGTCAGGCTTGAGATGGTTAAGATATTGTTTCAGAAGGATCAGTATGCCGTTGCGCTGAAGGAACTCGATAAGATACAGTTGCGCGATCCCAATCTTATTGATGTTTATATTCTCCGGGGGAATATATATAAGTACCAGGGGGACTACAAGAAAGCCCTTGAGAATTTCCGCCACGCAATAAAGCTCTCGCCTTTCAATCAGGAGGCGACGCAAAGCATCGCCGAGATAGAGGAAAAATTTAATCCGGAAATATATGCGCGCTATTCAAGCCTCTACTCGTCGGCCGTGGATTTTCACCTATACGGCTTCGATATAGGCGGAAGGATGTTCTTTAATGACGGCTGGCTCATCGTTTCCGCCGGTTCAAGGCAGGGCGGTATGATTCAAGCCGGCGCCGGTGTGCAATATAAAGGATATTATGTGGCCGGGGAAGGCAACTTTAGTGAAAAGTGGAAATGGTCAGGCGAACTATCCTATCAGGACATAGCGAGTTATATCGCTGAACTCCATTTGTCTCTTGGAACAGAGGTGCAGCTTTCACCGGTTTCTGACCTTAAGTTCAACTATGCGAATTATAACGGAGTTTATGAGGTTAATAATCTTGAGGCAATTCTGCGCGGGAAAAGTTTTGACGCTGACAGTTTCACTGCCGAATTGTCATATAAAATAGCTAAGGATGACGATTTGACTGTTATATATTCCGAAGGGTATTACGGCGACGGCAATACCAGGCAAAAGGTGGACGCAGGCGTTATGCATAAGGTGTTTGATTCTCCGCTGATAAAGGTCGGAGGGGAGTTTAATTATCTTTCCTTCTCAAAACTAGCTTCTTCTTCTATAGATTTAACCGGGACCACTCCTGTGACTACGCCGTATTACTGGGCTCCGATGCCCTATTCTGAAATCTGCGCTGTTGGAACGCTTGCGAACAGCGACGCCTCAAGCCCGCTCTTTTATTTTGTAAAGGCAAAGCTCTGTCAGGTGCTGGAAGCGCCGCAGATGGAGTACAGCCTGGAAGGCAACGGCACTTATTTCTTCTCAAAAAGTCTTTCGGCTGAAGCCGCTATGGGATTCGGGCGGGCCTTTAACGCCGGCAACAATTCTGTTTTCGCGTCTTTCCTCCTGGGGGTGAGATACCAATTTGAAAATTAAAATCGGCGACCTAATACTGAGGACTCTGCTCATTCTCTTCGGACTGCTGTTTGCTCTCTGGGTAATCTTTGCCTCTTTGAATGTTTATTACTATGATTTTTCATTCCGTAAGGCGTTCATAGGAATGTCTTTTATTGTGCTGCTGATCTTCCTGGTTATTCTGGTCATTCGCTATATTGCGCTAATCTATTTTTCATATCTAAATTTCACTTTCCGTTTTACGGAAAAAGAACTGGATTCTTACCCGATGGTCTCAATTATTGTTCCGGTGCATAACGAAGGCAAGAACCTTGAGGAAACCATCAAGTCTATAGTGACGCTGGATTACCCGCAGTTGGAAGTTGTCATAGTGGATGACGGTTCGACTGATGATACCCTTGAGATTGCAAGGGCGCACGAGGGCGAATTTGGCCCTTCCGTAATAAAAGTAATGACCCAGGTGAACCAGGGAAAATCCGTGGCTTTGAACAACGGGCTTAGGGCAAGTGTCGGCGAATTCGTGCTGACTATTGACGGGGATTCGCTCGTGGACAGGAACTCGGTTAAGCGTGCTATGCATAATTTCAGGGACGAAAAAGTAGGCGCGGTAGCCGGAAATGTGAAAGTTATAAATAGAAAGACTTTCCTTGCCAAGCTTCAGGCTCTTGAATATATTGAAGGTCTTAATATGGTAAAGCGGAGCCAGACATTTTTCAAGGCAGTTAACATTGTGCCGGGGCCGTTCGGCTTATTTCGCCGCAAGGCAATAGAAGCGGTCGGCGGGTATGACCATGACACTTTCGCGGAGGACTGTGATCTTACCGTTAAACTGCTGGCAGCCGGCTGGAAGGTGGATTACGAGCCGGAAGCCATTGCCTGGACCGAGGCGCCGGAGAATATTAACTCCTTGCTAATTCAGCGATACCGCTGGAGCCGCGGTATCCTTCAGGTACTGCTTAAACACCGGCATTCTATGTTAAACATCAAGGGGAACAGAACCAATGTAATTACCATCTGGTATATGTTCTTTGAGGCCATCATCTGGCCGGGCATGAATATTTTTGCGCAGATCTTCTTCGTTTATGTCGCGCTCTCCTACAATATGTTCAACAGCCTGCTCTTCTGGTGGATTCAGCTCACTCTGCTTGACATGACGGCAGCTTTGCATTGCGTGCTGTTGGAGAAAGAGAGACTGTCCTACGTCCTCTATGCTGTGCCCTATAGAGTCTTCTTCATCCAGATCATAGACGTAACCAAACTTCTGGCAACAGTAGAAGAACTTATGGGCGTCAAAATGGAATGGGGCAAAATAGAGAGAAAAGGCAGACTGAAAGAAAGCAGGGACTAACGGCTGAATATTAAAGCTGTTTCCTGCAATCTCAACCGGCCGCCACCCGTCGAGAAACCCACTAAAATGCGCTATCCGGTTGCATTGTCTTTCACTTTTTGTTTGAATTAATCACGCCTGGAGGATCTGTGAAAAAACTCTTGCTGCTCGCTGTCCTTCTGCCTGCGATATTTTGCGCGGCGCAGGAAGAGGAGAAGGATAATTCGGCAGATGCCGCGCTTTACTCAAGGGCTTTCGAGCAGGATCACAGTGAGTTTCGGGAAAGTTTTGACAAAGCAATGCAGTGGAAGCATAAAATAAAAAAAAGAGCCCTGGGTTACTACGAAGAGAGGAATAAGTTTACACCCACAAAAGAAGACTCAGCCAACGGGTTTTCGTTTTTTGTAAAAAGTAACGCCGAGGATGTGTTTCCCAACACACGGCCGAAAAAAGAAGAGCTGGTAACGGAACTAAACTGTTTTGGCACTCCGTGGGAGTATGTCCCGGTAGTCCTTTGTGTGCTTCCCCTTGAAGACCTCAAAGGAATGACCGTAACTGTAACTGATCTCAAGAACGGCGATTCCAGAATTTATTCCAGTAACATAGATGTTTCTGCCGCCAGATATGAATGCGTCCCCATAGGCAAGAGCAGCACCGGCATCTGGTATGTCAAGAACAGGTACCTGGTTAAGGGCCCAGCGAATGGATATGCAGGAATACCGCGCCCGTTCTGGATAACCGTGAAAATCCCGGAGAACGCTCTTCCCGGCGTTTACAAAGGAGAAGCTACAATCAATGCCGGTAAAAAACAGGTAAAGCTTCCCTTCAAGCTTGAGGTCTTCCCGTTTAAATTTATTCCCTGGGGCAAAGATCATACTTTCTGGATGTGGTACTACAAGGGGTATCCCTCGGATAAAAGCATTCTCGAAGCCCACCTGGCCAACCTGAGCGAGCACGGAATGAATTGTTTTGACAGCTTCCTGACGCCGTTCAAACCTAAAGTTTCCGGCGACAGCGTTTCCCTTGATTTCTACTATGCGGACGATCTTGTCGTGCTTCTGAAAAAATACGGTTTTACAAAATGGATGTTTGACAACAGGATGCAGTATGATCTTTATGCCCAAATGAAAAATACACGTCCCTGGAGCGACGAGCACAGGAGGGTAGTAAGGGATTTTGCCGAAAAAGTCTCTTTTAAGGCAAAAAAACCCGGCTGGCCGACCCTTGTGTTCACTTTTGACGAACCCAGGGAAGAACAGGAAAAATGGGGCCTGCGCGGATATGTTGATATAAAAAATACTTTTGAGATATTCAAGTCCGCCGGCCTCCCGACCAACGCATCCTGGACACACTGGGGCGGGGAAAGGCGGAAGGATGACAACAGCAAGATAGCCGACTACACGGAACTTTGTTCTCTGCCGAACTACAATACTACTCACGGAAATTACAAACCCAGCGACAAGATAATAGATAAAGTTAATTCACTGAAGAAACCTCTTCTGCTTTATAACTGCGGCGCCTACAGGTACTGCTTCGGCTACCTTACCTATCAGAAAAACGCGCTTGGCAACTCGCAATTTTGGTGGGGCGCGGCGGTAATCGGGGACCCGACATCGGAATACGCGCACTCCTCCTGCGCGGTCACTTCAAGGGACGGAAAGATTGTTTACAACACTACTAACTGGGAACAGATAAGAGAGGGTGTGTACGACTACAGATATATGGTCACGCTTGACGATGCGCTTTTGAAATGCAAGAACAAGAACAGTCCTGAAGCCGCGAAGGCTTTGGCTCTGATAGAAGAGATAAAAAATTATAAAATAGAAAGCAGCATGGGGACCGGGATTGACGCGGATTTCCTGGCGGAGCAGATGAGGGACTTTACCGACGGCGCGAAGATGGACGAATTTAAATACAGGATGGGGAAAAGCATTGTCGCGCTGCAGGCCGCACAATGATAAGCTGTTAAGCCGGATATGGATTTTCTGCGGGAATTAATGTATATTATGAACTGTCACAAACCCGCCGGGGTGGTGGAACTGGTAGACACAAGGGACTTAAAATCCCTCGGTCGCAAGGCCATGA